>Ga0257120_1000108_pt1 | contig 62177 bp, 58 predicted proteins | sample SI106_10metaG_FD_190153 | JGI IMG/M metagenome (GOLD analysis project Ga0257120, IMG submission 190153) | Marine microbial communities from Saanich Inlet, British Columbia, Canada - SI106_10 | ecosystem: Environmental > Aquatic > Marine > Inlet | place: Canada: British Columbia | collected...
GACGATATCGTATTGAGCAACCTGTTTACCGGTGTGTCTGGAAATTATTTAAAGCCCTCGATCGAGGCGGCCGGCTTAGATCCGTCCAACCTGCCTACCAGTGATGCATCAAAAATGAGTTTTGGCTCGGGGGGTGAGTCCGACTCAAAGGCCTGGAAAGATATTTGGGGCTGCGGCCAGGGCATTGGTGCAGTGAAATCAGTGCAAACCACAGAGGCACTGGTGGGTCGACTGTCCGCGGAGTATCGGGCAGCAAAAATCAGATTGGGGTAAAGTAAAGCGTCTACTTGTTGACATTAAACTTACTGGCACTTTCAGATGAATAATCCTCAGTAATCGGTGTTATGTAATTTCGGCTGGTTTGTATTGGTGGTTTCTATCAGGCATTATGCATCTATGAATAAATAAATAGATGATTAAGGAAAATTGATGTCACGAATAATAGCCGTGCTTTTCTCCCTTTTACTTTTATCCGGATGCGGTATCAACAATCTTCCCGCCTACGACGAGCAAGTTTTTTCTGCCTGGTCGCAGGTGGAAAATCAATACCAGCGAAGGGCTGATCTAATTCCTAATTTGGTGTCAACGGTCAAGGGATTTGCTGCTCAGGAAAAAGCGGTTCTCACAGAGGTAACAGAACTGCGGGCGAGCGTTGGTCGACTCAATGTTGACGCAGATCTTATCAATAACCCAGAAATGCTGCAGCGCTTTGAACAGGGGCAAGCGAAATTGGGGTCGGCCTTATCTCGCTTGATGCTGGTCAGTGAGCGCTATCCTGAACTTAAATCAAACCAAAATTTTCTCGCGCTGCAGAGTCAGCTTGAAGGCACCGAAAATAGAATTAGCGTGGCTCGCAGAGACTATATATTGGCGATGCAAAAATACAATACTGAGTTGCGAACCTATCCAGGAAAACTCTGGCACGGATGGCTATATCCAGATTTAAAGCCCAGAGAAAACTACTATAAAGCCATAGCTGAGGAGGCAAAACAACCTCCAAAGATTGAGTTTTAGCTGTGTCTAAACGCCATTCTCCCGCGTTGTATATTATGGCGCTGGCATTGTTAATGGTTAACGTTGAGGTTGGGGCTGAACAAACACCTTTCCCCAAGTTGACCGGAAGAGTTGTCGATCAAGCAGGAATTCTTAGCGAGTCAGTCGAGGGGCAGCTTTCGGCAGCCTTCAAGCGACACGAAACCCAAACAAGCAATCAGGTGGTAGTGGCCACTATTAATGATCTGGGTTCGAAAACAATTGCACAGTACGGCTATATGCTCGGCCGTCATTGGGGCATAGGCCAGGAAGATAAAAACAATGGCCTGATATTGCTGATTTCTAAACATGATCGCGAGCTTCGTATTGAGGTAGGCTATGGCTTGGAAGGCCTGATGACCGATGCGCTTGCTACCTCGATAGTTCATCACACTATTGTTCCTTTCTTCAAGCGTGGAGATTTTGAGGGTGGTGTGATCGCTGGCTCTAACCAAATTCTTGAGGTGCTGTCGGGTAAAAAAGTCCAGCTGCCGAGAGTTAGTAGTCGAAAACCTGAGCAAAACCCACTTTTGATAGGTTTCTTAATTTTTATTTTTTTGTTGGGCTTCTGGGGGCTGCCAACATTCATGCGAATTCGCTATGGCTATGTTGGGCCACATTACTCCGGTGGCTCTCTTGGGGGGGTTGATGGTTTTTCTGGTGGGTTTTCGGGCGGTGGCGGTGGCTTTGGCGGCGGCGGTGGAGGAGGCAGTTGGTAATGGGTTTATTTACAGAATATGAGCTAAAGTCTATTGAGCAGGCTGTAGAGAAAGCTGAATCAAGCACTGATGCTGAAATAGTGACGGTCTTTGCCAGGCAGGCAGATAGCTATTACTACATACCAACATTGGTTGCGTCGATGCTAGCGCTGATATCGCCTTGGGCGCTTCTAATGACACCGCTGTGGCTAGAGTTATTTGACCTGTTATTTTTACAGTTCTTAGTATTTGTTGTGTTGGCTGTAGTGTTACGATTTAGGCCGGTTTTATCGCGCTTAGTGCCTAAATTCACTCGCGATAAACGCAGTAGCCTGCTGGCGAGATACCAGTTTTTAGAGCAAAATTTACACACCACGGAAAACAATCTGGGCGTATTAATTTTTATCTGTGAGCTAGAGCGTCAGGTTGAAATTCTGGTCGATCACGGTATTGCTGCTAAAATCGATAATTCAGTTTGGCAAAAAGATGTAGACAAGCTGATCGCGAGTATCGCAGTTGGAGAGACCTTCGAGGGCATTATGGCCTGCTTGGTAGATGTTGGAGACCAGCTTGCAGTTGAGTTTCCTGCTACAAAAGAAAAAAGTGAACTCTGCAATAAGCTGGTACTGATTTAACCCCTGGGGTCAGCAAAGCAGGGTACTTGTATATCCTGTTTATTGATCAGCTCAAAGAACTCGTGGTATTTTTTTTGGATGCAGTAGTTGTGGGCCAGAGCCTCTGCAGCGGCGCGCACATCTTCACTGTCTTCCCCCATTACTTCGGTAGCCAATCTAAGTACCACTGTTAAGGCCGCTTCTTCAGCTGGCCAGTTTTCCACTAGACCCTCTAGAGCGTAGAGTTGGTTGTAGCGCTGCATCAGTCTGTATTCGTCGCCAGGTCCAGCTTCCTCAAGTTCTATAATTTCCTTAACCAAAGGTATAGCTGCCGCATAGTCTTCGGTAAAAATCAGAAACTTGTAATAGTAGTCTCTGGTTTTTACCGTTGTTGAGTGGGCCTTGCCAAATACCTGAGAGGCCAGTTTATAGGCGCTCTCGATCTGCCCGTGGTCTGGGTTAAAGCGCCTGGTCTCCTCATAGCTGCGGTTAATGTTTCTGAGCATTACAATGCACATCTGATTGGTATCGCCATGTCGAGCAATACATTGCGGAATTGCTTTTTGACTGCGGGTAATTACTTTGTCCCAGCGCTTTCTAGTCAGGTCACGATCAATTTTAAGAATCGCTTTATCAAGCTTTCTCTCTGACCAGGTTGCTGCTCCAGCCTGTGTTGGCAGACAGATTATGGCCAGCATCAGCACCGCGAGAAATGTGGAAAAATTGAAGTTAACATGATTTTTCATGGCCTAGTCCCCTCAAACTAAAAAACACCATCTTTTTAAAGTATAGGACATGAATTGTAGTTTGGTGAGAAATGTGACTTTAGGCATGCCCGATCATGTTGAACTCAGCGAAACATCTTTAGAGCCCCTCAGTCTGTTCAGTGGGAGATAGGGCATATACCCAGTCTTTCAAATGGCTTAGCCTGTTGCCCTCAATAGTTTTGTCATCTATGATGCCAAAATAATTAGAAGCATTCACCAAGACAGCTAAGGATGTACCAATGACTGACTGTATCGCACTATGGGTAGACCGGGCCGATATCACCAAAACCAAGCAGGTCGTGTCGCAGATACCGGAGTTAGCTGATGGCCAGATTGTGGTGGCCATAGACAGGTTTGGTCTGACCGCCAATAATGTCAGCTATGCTGTTACTGGCGACAGTATTGGCTACTGGCAGTTTTATCCTGCTGAGGGCGGATGGGGCATAGTGCCGGTTTGGGGCTGTGCTACGGTGACGGAGTCCAACTGTTGGGATATTCCCCTGGGCGAGCGGCTCTGGGGTTACTTTCCCATGGCCAGTCATGCGGTGCTGACGCCGGGCCATATTCATGAGGACTACTTTATGGATGTGGTGGAACACCGTCGCGAGTTACCGCTAATCTACAATCAATTCCGTCGCACCCAGGCCGAGCCAGAGTTTCTACAAAAGATGGAAAATGAGCGCTGCCTGCTGTTTCCGCTATTTATGACGTCCTACCTAATTTATGACTACTTAATTGATAACCAATTTTTTGGTGCTCAGCAGGTGGTGATTGGTTCTGTATCCTCCAAGACCGGTTTTGGTCTGGCGCAGATGCTGCACAATGACCCACAGGTGACCCAGGCAGTGATTGGGGTAACTTCTGCGGGCAATAGGGAATTTGTTAAGGGGCTGGGTTGCTGTGATCAGATAGTCCTGTATAACAATGAGGCAGAGATTGATGCCGGGTTGCCCACAGCCTATGTAGATATGTCTGGCGATGCTCGGCTCACTATTAATCTGCACAGTCATCTTGGCGAGAATATGGTTGAGAGCTGTATGGTGGGAGGCAGTCATTGGCAGGAGGGCGGCAAGGTGGGTGAGTTGCCCGGTGCTCGTCCTCGGTTCTTCTTTGCGCCGGGGCAAATTGAAAAACGCAATAAAGAATGGGGGCCAGGGGTCGCTATGGTTAAGGCCATGACCGCCAGTGCCGACGTGGCTGAGCGCGTGGTGGCTGATATTAATATTGAATGGGTTAATGGTGTTGAGAGTCTGGCCGAGCATTGGGCTCAGCTACTGGATAATCAAATTGCGCCAAGCCGCGGCCTGATGGTCGCTCTATGAAAAAACTATCCGCCATCGCAGTCCTATTAATTATTGTTGGTTTTGCGGGCTGGCAACAACGTGTTGAACTGCTGGTTTGGGTGGCACCCAAGTTGCTTGAGATAACTAACCCGGTTGCGGAAAATAGAGCCCTAAGCTGGTCTCAGGGCCCAGAGGTAGCGTCCCAAGATCCCGCCGACAGGCCGCCAAACATAGTGCTGATTGTTACCGATGATATGGGCTTTAATGATATTTCTCTCTACAACGGCGGTGCCGGCGATGGGACTCTGCAAACCCCTAGCATTGATGCATTGGCAGAGCAGGGCGTGAGTTTTACCAATGGCTATGCCGCCAATGCGGTCTGTGCGCCATCTCGCGCGTCGATTATGACCGGGCGCTACTCCACCAGATTTGGTTTTGAATTTACGCCATTTTATAAAACCGGTGTGACTATCTTCCGCTGGATGGAGGAGTTACAGCCCAGCGAGATTCCGCTATTTTTGGATGAGGCCAATGCGGCGACCATGAAGCCAATCGGCGAGCTGGGCCTGCCGCCTGCAGAGATTACTATTGCTGAATTACTCAAACAGCAGGGCTATTACACAGCACATGTGGGCAAATGGCATCTGGGTTCTGTGGATGGCATGGTGGCGACCAAACAGGGGTTTGACGACAGCCTGGAGTTAAAAGGGGTGCTGTATCTACCAGAAGATCATCCAGATGTAGTTAATGCCAAGGTGCAGGGGGATCGTATAGATCGCATGGTTTGGGCCACAGGTACCTATTCGGCCACCTTTAATGGCCTGGGTAACCCCGGGGAGCAGTTTAAGCCCAAAGGTTATCTAACAGACTATTACACGGATCAGGCGGTGGAGGTGATTGAGAATAATCGCCATCGTCCCTTCTTTTTATATCTGGCTCACTGGGGAGTTCACAACCCATTGCAGGCTTCTCGGGAAGACTACGATGCGCTGTCCCATATTGCGGATCATCGGCTGCGGGTCTATTCCGCCATGATTCGCGCAGTAGATCGCAGTGTGGCGCGAGTTACCCAGTCATTGGAAGACAATGGTCTGGCGGACAACACCCTGATTATTTTGACCAGTGATAATGGCGGGGCGGGCTATATAGGCTTACCCAACGTCAACAAGCCTTACCGCGGCTGGAAGCTCAATCATTTTGAAGGTGGCACCCATGTGCCCTTTATGGCGAAGTGGCCAGCGCAGATTAATCCTGGCACCAGCATGGACGCGCCGATCCATCACAATGATATTTACAGCACCATTGCTGCGGCAGCGGGCGTGCAGGTACCTCAGGATCGCAAAATAGATGGGGTTGATTTGCTGCCCTATATTCGCAATGAGGTTGAGGGAGAGCCCCATCAAACATTATTTTGGCGTGAGGGACATCAGCAGGCAGTGCTGCATAAGGGTTGGAAGTTAATCAGTGCCGAGCAGTCTAACTTGCCACAACCGGCACCAAGGGCTAAATGGTTATTTAATCTGGCACTGGACCCCACAGAGCAGAATAATTTGGCCGCAGATAATCTGGAGAAAGTGGCAGAGTTAGAGACATTGTTAGCCGCCCATAATGCTGAGCAGGTAGAGCCACTTTGGCCCAGTGTATTTAATGCACCCCAGTTGATTGATAAGACCAGTAATGAGCCCTTCGAAGAAGGCGATGAGTTTATTTATTGGCCGAATTAAAGGGCATTTTTAAGCGAAAAAAAAGCACAGCCTGAGCTGTGCTTTTTTGTATCAGAGGCGGGCCTCTAAACCGTTAAGCCACCATCCACAACAATGCACTCGCCATTGGTGTAACTGCCCGCATTCGACACTAGATAAAGCACAGTACCCGCCATCTCATCCGGCTCCGCATGGCGATGCATAGGAATAGTAGCAATGGCCTGCTTATAGATTTTTTCATCGCTAAATAGCGCACCGGCAAACTGTGTCTTGGTCATACCTGGCAACAGAGCGTTTACTCTGATACCCAGCCCGCCACATTCTTTGGCAAAGGCTTTGGTCATATTAACCACAGCGGCTTTGGTGATGGAGTAAATGCCCTGCATTGGACCTGGTTGCAATGCATTGATAGACGCAGTGTTGACGATCGAGCCACCACCGTTTTCGCGCATTATCTTGCCCGCTTCGATGGACATAAAGAAATAGCCGCGAATATTCACATCAACTGTCTTGGTGTAGGCACCCAGATCCGTATCCAGAATATGCCCAAAGTAAGGGTTGGTTGCTGCATTGTTAATCAGAATATCTAGCTTGCCATGCATCTGCTTGATCTGGGCAAAACAGTTTTCAATATCACCCATATTGCCCACATGGCAGGCCAACGCCTCAGCGCTGCCGCCAGCCGCGGTAATAGCATCGGCCACAGTTTGGCAGCCATCAATCTTGCGGCTGGAGACTATGACATGGGCCCCTTGCTCGGCAAGAAGTTTAGCTATTGATTCGCCGATGCCACGGCTTGCACCAGTGACTAGGGCAATTTTGCCAGTTAGATCAAAAAGATTGGTCGCCATGGTTTTCTCCAAATAGGTTTATTGAGTAAGGTTTTTTAAGTGGGCTGTTATAGCAGGTCGTAAAAGATTACGGTTTATGCAGTAGGTGTTGCGATCTTTACTAGCCAAGGTTTTGGCCAGGTTAAGCGCTTCTTCCTGTAACTGGTCCTGTGGATAAATGGCGTCGACAATCTGCAGTTCGGCACATTCTATCCCTGTGTAAGCAATCCCGGTCAGCATCATATTTTTCACTGCCTGCTGGTTGGGTAATAGCTGGCCTATATCGCTGGATATCTGGGTAAAGGGAATTTTAATATCCACTTCCGGGAAGCAGAAACGGCCTCGGTCAGAACGCATTAATCGAAAGTCTGCTGCACTGGCTACAATGGCACCACCTGCATAGGCATTGCCATTAATGCAGGCCACCGTAGGCGCATTAAGCAGGGCGAGGCGGCACAGCAATGTTTCAAAGGCGGTGGTAAATTCATTGCGGTCTGCCTCATTTAGGGGGATTAACCAATCCAGATTAATACCTGTGGAGAAGGTTTTCTCATGGGTGCAGGTCAGCAGCAGAGCTGTGTTGCCCCTGTACTGTTCGACGGTATCCAGAGCAGTCAGATATTCCGCCACAACCTCTGTGGTAAGGCGATTGTCACCGCCATTTTCTGCATTGGTCAGGGTCAGAATATGAACGCCATCGATGAGTTTTAGGTTCATGGTTGCCATAGGAGATTTCTCTATTAGTATCCTGCTGTACCATTAATTAAGTGCTCATAAAATTCAGGGTCTAGCAGAACGTACTGTTTTGATTTGGGCTGGCGCACATAAATAGGCTGTGCCACCTGATCCAAGTGGTAGGCCTGCTTTTTCAGCGTACCTTTAAACAGCTTGAAGGTGCCGGTGGTGTCCTGCTCATCTTCAATGCGAACAAACACTGGGCGGGCAAAGGCCGGTAGTTCTCGATCGGTATACTCAGTAAAAGCCGCAACATCGAAAGTTTGGCCGGGCACTAGAGTGATGGCTGCCATGCCTGCTTTACCCTCGGCACCGGGAATATCCACGCCGTACACATTGCTGATTTCAACCTGGTCACAGGCATTGAGAATCTCGCCCACTTCGTTGGTTGAGACATTTTCTGCGCGCCAGCGGAAGGTGTCGCCCACGCGGTCGACAAACTGGTAATGGGGCAGGCCCATAGCAAAGCCCACATCAATCTTGCGAATCAGATCGCCGGTATTAAACCAGCGGTCACCGGGCTCGCGCAGATCAGTGAGTATTTTGTCATTGGTGGCATCGGCATTTTTATAGCCATCGAACTTGTAGCGATCATCAATTTGGCCGAGCATGAGGCCAGCCTCACCAAGTTCCACCTCAATTACCTTGCCGTTTTCGTCTAGCACAATTTCATCGTTCTCAATATCGTACTTCACCAGCATTACCACCACAGAGCCAGTGCCGATGGTGGATTCTTTATTGAGGATATTCAGGAAGGAGACATTGCCTTCACTGGAGCCATAGATTTCAGTAATGCGCTTAACGCCAAAGCGGTTGCGAAAGGTATCCCAGATATCTGGCCGTAAACCATTGCCCAGCATGGTTTTGAGCGGATTATTTTTCTCATCCGGGCATTCTGGAGCCATGGCCAGGTAGCGGCACAGCTCACCCACATAGACAAACAATGTGGTCTGATATTTTTGTACCTCAGGCCAAAACTGAGTGGCAGAAAAGCGACGGCGCACAAACATAGAGGCACCAGAGTGCAGACAGCTGCCAATTCCTAGCAGAAAGCCCGTGGCATGGTAAAGCGGCAGACAGATATACATGCGGTCTGAAGGCTTAGCATGAAAGCCCACTGTAGAATAGGGCTTGGCCGCCGACATAATTTTGCGGTGATAGATAACAGCTGGCTTGGGTAGACCAGTGGTGCCCGAGGTAAAGATGTACAGGGCAATTTCTCCAGCGGCAATATCATCGGTCTCTGGGTGATTGTGGGTCGGCATATCGGCCAATGTGGCGCTAAAGTCGGTAGCCCAGTCAGGTGAGGTCTGGTCCAGCTGAGGGTCTTTTACCCAGAGATAATCTTTGTCTGCAAGCTCAAGCTGGTCTTTTACGCCCTCAACTGAGGCCAGTAACTCTTGTCCGATCAGGCACTTCGTGGAGTTTACGGTAGTAATACAGTGGGCCAGAGGGCGATCGGTAAGGCCGGTATTAATCAAGCCGGCTGTAGCACCAATTTTGGCCAGGGCAAAGATGCTGCACAGCAGCTCCGTGCGGTTCTCAATCAGCACCGCCACACAGTCGCCGCGGGTGACACCCTGCTGTTTAAAGCTGTGGGCAAATTGATTGGTCAGGGCATTAAACTCAGACCAGTTGATTTCCTGGCCTTCGCAGACAATGGCAGATTTGTTTGGGTATTTGGCCGCGGTAGTTTGAAACATCAGTCCCAGGGAGGTTTTTTCATCATCTCCAGGGGGCTTAAAGAAAATTAGTGTGGGTGCGGCTTGGAAAAAATTCCACATCACACGAAAAAATTCAATAACTTTGCTCATTACAGGCCCCTAAGCTTTATTCTAATTATTTGGCTAATTCTTGCAATTATTATGGCATTTACTATGACAATATAATAGTTATCTGCGTGATACCAAGTATATCGGAGTTAATATGATTTCTGGAAAATTCAATTATAAAAAGTACGTCCAGTCAGTCATGGGCCAAACCAGGCCGAGGTGACTGGGGCAGGTCATGATTATATGCAGGAGGATTCCCCCGTTAAAATTGGTTGCGCTATTGCCCAATGGCGCAAGAATAATTAATGTAGCTGTAAACAATAAAACTTATAAAAGAGGCTAATGCAATGTCAGATATACCTGTTTACATGGTGGTTAACCTAAAAGTCACAGATGCGGATGAATACCGCAAATACGAGAAAGGTTTCTTCCCCATACTGAAAAAATACGGTGGTAGCTTTTTAACCTTTGATGACAGCCCGATTACTCTGGAAGGTCTAACACCAAGAGAGGGGCGCATGATTATCTTTAGTTTTCCCTCTGAAGAGGTGGCCAATGCCTGGTGGGCCGATCAGGAGTATCAAGAGCTCAGTGCATTCCGTCGCGCTGGTACCCAAATGGAATTTCTAACCATGGTGCATGGATTACCGCCGCGGGGCTAGATTAGAGCCCGGCGGTACAGTCGGAGATAGCCTCTGTTTAGCGCCCCAGCTCGGCACCCCTAAATGTGACTCAGCATCCGAGGTTAGTGGGGCAAAAGTTAACTCAAACAGGCATAGTGACACATCGCATTGGCCATGCTTGAAAACTAGTGGCATAATAAATGTCAAAATAAAAAGCAATCAATCAAAACATTAGCTACAGGGGGTCTCAGTGATAACAGCAACCAGCATCTGGGGAGCAGCTGCACTTATCTATGGCGTATTTTGGGCCTGGTATGTGGGTTTAAAGGGCAAACTATCTGCAACGGAAGTAGAGCAGTATCTGCTGCGCTTTGACGCCCTAGGCCTAGCCCCTGACAGGTTGGAAAACCTGCGCTATTTTATGGCTAACGATGATGGCCGTGAGTGGTTTATGGTCAATTTACTTGAACTTAAGTCGCCTAAGCGAGAGTCAGCCAAATTACTGCAAAGCTATAGCAAAATCTTTTTGGGCGGCCTGCTTAAACGGGCAGGGCATCCGTTTTTTGTTGCCAATGCCCAGGCTAGAAATATAGAGAACCTCCACTGTGAGCATGCAGATAACTGGACCTCAACCGGGATAATTCGCTATCGCAGCCGCCGCGACCTAGCCGAAGCGTTGCTAAATACCTTCGGCAGTGACCACCATGCAGATAAGCTGGCATCGCTGGAAAAGACATTGGCCTTTCCCGCTACCGCCAGCATGTTAATGGGCTCGCCGCGGGTACTAGTGGCCCTGGGCCTGGCCTTGGTTGCCGCCTTAACTCAAATTGCAATTTCATAATAAAAACACAGAGATCACTATGAGCGATAACCTCCTATTTAAGCCATTTCAACTGGGTAACCTGCAGTTAAAAAACCGCATTGTAATGGCCCCTATGACGAGAAATTTCTCTCCTAATAACAATATTCCCGGTGACAATGTGGTGGACTATTACCGCCGCCGTGCTGAAGGTGGTGTGGGTCTGGTAATTACCGAAGGCACCTGCATCGGCCATAAAGGGGCCAGCGGCTATCCAGGGGTGCCTTATTTTCATGGTGAGGAGCGTCTGGCGGGCTGGAAGAAAGTGGTAGATGCGGTACATGAGGCTGGTGGAAAAATTGCGCCTCAGCTTTGGCATGTGGGCGCAGTGCGCAAAACTGGGGCTCTACCAGAGGGCGATGTACCAGGCTATGGCCCCTCAGGGATGAATGTGCCGGGCAAGGTTAACCGCGAAGTGATGACCCAGCAGGATATAGATGACGTGGTTGCCGCCTTTGCTCAGGCTGCTGCCGACGCCAAAGCCATTGGCTGCGATGCGGTTGAATTGCACGGTGCCCATGGTTATCTAATTGATCAGTTTTTCTGGGAAGGCACCAATCAGCGGGTAGACCAATATGCCGGCTCTATCGAAAACCGCGGTCGCTTTGCCGTAGAGGTTATTAGCGCCGTGCGCGCTGCCGTTGGCCCGGACTATCCTATTATTTTGCGTTGGTCCCAGTGGAAACAGCAGGACTATACTGCCCGTTTGGCCGTTACCTCAGAAGAGTTAGAGCGTTTTCTAATGCCGTTGTCAGACGCGGGAGTGGATATCTTTCACTGTTCACAGCGACGCTTCTGGGAGCCGGAGTTTGCAGGCAGTGAATTAAATTTAGCGGGCTGGACCCAGAAGATCACTGGCAAGCCAGCTATCACCGTGGGTAGTGTTGGACTGGATGCAGACTTTACTCCCAAGCCCGGCGAAGCGCATTTTAAAGAAGCGGACCCCGCCAGCCTGGATACATTACTGCATCGCCTAGACCAGAATGAGTTTGAACTAGTGGCCGTGGGCCGCGCACTGATTTCCAATCCGGACTGGGTCAACCTGGTGCAAGCCAAGCGAATGGACGATCTAAAACCATTCCGCAAAGAACATCTGGGCGAATTGGTCTAAGGCAGACTGCGTCAATAAAAAGTACAGGCCAGAAACCGAATACGGAGAACAGAATGGAACTGCAAGACAAAATAGTCGTGATCACCGGTGCAGGCAGCGGCATAGGTCGAGCCCTCGCCCTGCGTTTTCAGGCTGAAGGCGCCAAACAAATAGTCTGTGCCGATATTAATCTGGCCAACGCCCAGGAGACCGCCGATATGATTGGCGGCGTGGCCATGCTGGCCGATGTAGCCAAAGAGGAAGACACCGCACGCATCATCGAAGACACAGAAGCCAATATAGGCCCCATCGATCTATTTTGCTGCAATGCCGGCGTTGGCTATGGAGAGAGTATTCATTCGCCCAACGAGCAGTGGCAGTCGATCTGGGATATCAATGTTATGTCCCATGTCTATGCTGCACGTCACCTAGTACCGCGCATGGTCGAGCGGGGCAGTGGCTACTTCCTCAATACCTCTTCAGCTGCAGGCCTGCTTAATCAAATTGGTGGTGCAGCCTATGGGGTAACCAAGCATGCTGCTGTGGGCTTTGGCGAATGGTTGGCCATACATCACAAACACGAAGGCATAGGCGTCTCAATGCTGTGCCCGCAGGCTGTGCGCACCGCTATGACAGCAGTGGATAATGACGCTGTTGCCGCAGCAGCAAATAACGGCATGATTGAGCCCGAAGAGCTGGCAGACACAGTAGTAGAAGGGTTGCGCGACGAGAGCTTTTTGATCTTGCCGCACCCAATTGTGAAAGAATTTATGCAGAATAAAACCAACAACTACGACCGTTGGATTGGTGGCATGAACAAGTTGATGCGCAAAATTACTGGCATTATTTAATAGCAAATTTAAGTATAAGGGGAGCAGGCAATGGGTTTTGAATTAACACCGAGAGCAGAGGATTTAAATGAACGCCTAAAGGTATTTATGGACGAGCATATCTACCCGCGGGAGCGCGATTACGAAGAGTTTACCGGCGACCACAATAATCTGTGGCAATACCCGGACTGGTATCAGGGCCTGAAAGATGAAGCTAAAAAGCAGGGCCTGTGGAACCTGTTTCTACCCGAAGAATACAAGCCCTGGAGCCCCGGCTTAACCAATCTGGAGATTGCGCCGCTATTTGAAACCATGTCCAGAGCTGCCTGGTCCCAACAGATATTTAACTGTAATGCCCCTGACCGCGGCAATATGGAAGTGCTTGCTAAATACGGCACTCCAGAGCAGCAAGAGCAATGGTTGTTACCCCTGTTAGCCGGTGATATCCGCTCTGCCTACGCCATGACTGAGCCGGACGTGGCCTCATCCGATGCTACCAATATGGAGCTCAAAATTGAGCGTGACGGCGATGAATATGTTTTAAATGGCCGCAAATGGTGGACCACCAACGTGATCGGCTCCGCCTGCAAAATTATGCTGGTGATGGGAAAATCCAACCCAGATGCACCGCGCCACCAACAGCACAGTACTATACTGGTACCCACAGATACCCCAGGGGTCAAAATGTCACGGCCGCTTAAAGTGTTTGGAGAATACCATTCTCCTGGTGGCGAAGGCGATATGATCTTTAGTGATGTACGTGTGCCCGTCACTAATCTAATTCTCGGCGAAGGCCGTGGTTTTGAAATCGCTCAGGGCCGACTAGGGCCGGGTCGTTTCCAGTACGCCATGATGTTTGTGGGTATGGCCCAGCGCAGTCTGGAGCTGATGTGTGAGCGTGCTCAGCAGCGGGTAGCCTTTGGTGAAACCCTGAGCAAAAAAACCAGCGTGCAACACGAGATTGCCCGCAGCCGCTGCGATATTGAACAGTGTCGATTATTGGTGCTGGCCGCCGCTGAAAAAATGGATAAATACGGCATAGACGGCGCTCGCGAAGATATCAGCATGCTCAAAATTGTTGCCCCAAAAATGTGTGAAGATGTGTCCAGCCGCGCCATGCAAATCTTTGGTGGCATGGGCGTGTGCCAAGACACGCCACTGGCCCATATCTGGACAACAAGTAGATTCTGTCGCATTGCCGACGGCCCAGACGAAGTGCATATGTCTCAGCTGGCCAAAATGACCATGCGCTCTCTCAACAGACAGTCGCAGTCCTAGACAAAAAAAGAGACGAATATAGAGGATTTACAATGAGTTTTTCATCCAATGTACTAAGCATCGAAAAACAGGGCCAGGTTGGTATTATCTACCTGGACCGTGAAAGCAAATACAATGCGCTTTCCACTGAACTCTGGTCCACCATACCCCTTGGGCTGGCCGCACTCTGCGAAGACCCAGAGATTGGTGCCATTGTGTTGGCGGGTCGCGGCAAGCACTTCTGTGCCGGTATTGATCTGGCTGAAGACGGCCTTAGCCAGCATAAAAAAGCCAAAGCTCGCTCCAAAGCCGAAGCCAATATTCAACAGCTGCACAACACCCAAAAATTCCAACAAGCTATTAGTTCATTGGCGGAATGTGAGTTGCCAGTTATTGCGGTAGTGCAGGGCTTCTGTCTGGGTGCCGGTGTTGATCTAATCACCGCCTGCGATATGCGTATTGCCAGTGCTTGCTCTGTGTTCAGTGTCCGAGAGACCCGCCTGGGCCTGGTGGCCGATGTGGGTACCTTGCAGCGCCTGCCGAAGATTCTAAATGCTGGTCACGTAGCCGAGCTGGCCTATACGGGCAAAGACATTAAAGCTGATCGCGCTGAAAAGATTGGGCTGGTCAATGATGTCTATGAGTCCGCGGAAGCCACTATGGAAGCCGGTATGGCTCTGGCTCAGGAGATTGCAGGTAACTCGCCTATGGCCGTGCGCGGCACCAAGTTTGTTCTGCGCCAATCGGAGAATCTAACCGACGAGCAGAGTTTAATGGTCAATGGTATGTACACCCTGATGACCAGTCTGCAGTCGAATGATTTGCAAGAGGGAATTATGGCATTTGCCGAGCGCAGACCAGCGAAGTTTACTGGCAGCTGAGTCTTTGGGTTCAGACAAAAAAAGGGGATAACTTAGTTATCCCCTTTTTTTTTCAGGCTGTTTAGACCGTTAGTAAGACATATCCCGAGTTGCATTTAGCAATCCAGGGAAGTGGGTTCCTAATTTTGCCATGCCGTAAGTGAACCAGTACTCGATCTTTTGCGCGAAAGTCATTTCGACCATCTCCGGTAGACGCTGTTGTTGTCTGTCCAGGTAGGCGTGAATGGCTTCGGCATCTTCCATGCTATTAGTTTCGTAGAAGCCTACCATGCCTTTGTGGGCTTTTGAGCCGCCCAGCACAATACCGGCAAAGTCGATATGAGTCTGTTCGCTCATATAGCGCAGGTCGGGCACCACGTAGTTGCTCTTGGCGCTGATGCCGTGGCAGGTTCCGCAGTTATGGCCGTACAGTTCTTCACCTTTTTTGATAATCTCTGGGTCGGTATTGGCTTCGTGGCCCAGGGCCAGAATGCTGGCTAGGCTTTCGTCGGGCAGGCTTCTAGTGTGGCCAAAGTCGCCCAGCTTAAACACCAGCAATTTGTTCTGGTTTACCTTGTTGCGCTTTAACTCATCACCAATCGTCAGCATCACTGTGCCGCCACTGCCCTGGGCGACAGCTATATATTGCTCGCCGTCTAGCTCGAAGGTCATGGGGCCTGCAAGTACGGCGCTATCTGACTGATACTGCCACAGAGCGTCACCATTCTCGGCGTCGTAGGCGGCGAAGGTGCCGTTACCCATGCCCTGGAATACCAGGTCGCCTTCGGTGCTTAGGATGCCACCGTTGGCGGGCTTGCTATGGTGTACTTTCCAGGCGGCTTCTTGCTTCACCGGATCCCAGGCTAAGAGTTCGCCATAGACCAATGCGTCCGTTGATGCTTTGCCCGCCACCCAGCTCAATGGATCTCTGGATTCGTTGAGGTCAACACCGGTGTTCCAGCGGTTGAGCTGATACTTGGTGGTTTTTTGGGCGCTAAAGTAATGGGGAATGCTCTGAGCAGGGATGTACATCAGGCCAGTCTTGGGGCTGAAGGACATGGGCTGCCAGTTGTGGGCACCATAGGGCGATGGCCAGATATAGCTGCCACCATTACTCTGGTAGTCGGCGTATTCGGTTTCTACGGGACGGCCGGTTTCCATATCAATATGGCTGGCCCAGGTGACTTTGGCGAAGGGCTCTGCAGACAGCAGTTCCCCTGTGGCTCGATCTAGAACATAGAAGAAACCATTTTTTGGCGCCTGCATAATCACCTGACGCATTTCGCCTTTGATTTCGATGTCGGCCAAGGTCATTTGCTGTGTGGCGGTGTAATCCCAGTTGTCTTTTGGGGTGACCTGGTAATGCCACACATAGTCACCAGTATCTGGTCGCAGGGCTACAATCGAGCTGACATAGAGATTATCGCCGCCACCAGGACTGCGCAGATCACGATTCCAGGGCGAGCCATTGCCTGTGCCTATGTAAAGTAGGTCCAGTTCTGGATCGTAGACAATGGAGTCCCAAACGGTACCGCCACCGCCACCGAGTTCGTGCCAAGACTTATCACCCCAGGTCTCAACTGCAACGTCCAGAGCAGGGTGCTCCTGTGGTTTGTTGGGATTGCCGGGCACGGTGTAGAAGCGCCATAGCTGGTCGCCGGTGGCTGTGTCGTAGGCGGTAATGTAGCCGCGCACTCCTAATTCGGCGCCGCCATTACCAATAATAATTTTTCCGTCCACCACGCGGGGTGCGCCGGTGACACTGTAGTTGCTATTGGCTGGGGTAGTTTGGATTGACCAGTTCTGTTCGCCGGTCTTGGCATCCAGGGCGATCAGGCGTCCATCCAAGGTGCCAAAGAAGACCTGCAAGCCTGTCTCTTCATCTCCCTGCCACATAGCGACACCGCGGTTTACAGCACCACAGCAGGCTTTGATTAGATGCTCTCTGGGAACCTCTGCATCAAAGTGCCAAAGTTCTTCCCCAGTGCGGGCATCTAGGGCGTGGACATGGGCCCAGCCGGTACTGACATAGAGCACGCCATCATGCATCAATGGGGTTGCTTCCATGCCGCGGGCGGTATCAAATTTGAAGGACCAAGCCAGATCAAGCTCGTCTACATTATCGCGATTGATTTTGTCCAGTGGGCTAAAGCGCTGTTCTTTGTAATTGCGGCCATAGCTTAGCCACTCTGTATCTGGGTCGGTAATCGACTGCTCATTCACCACTGTGGCTTGGGCTTGTATAAGAGCGCTACTAAATAGCAGGGCAGTTGCGAATTGGATCAGGCGAGATGCCATAGAATTCTCCATTGCTCTTTGTGAGTCTTGTTTTGTGATTATTGTAGGGCCATTTCGATAAATTGCATACGGTCTTGCCCGAAAAACATATCGCCATCAATAAACATGGTTGGCGCTCCAAAACAGCCTCTTTCGACGGCGGCTTCGGTATTACTAATTAATGCGGCTTTAACCTCTGGGTCCTGGGTGCCGGCAATTATGTGCTGTGCATCTAAATTGGCGTCGGTCAGTACTCTACTCACTACTTCCAGGTCGCCCATATTTTCACCATTGACCCAGATTGCGTCATAGACGGCGTCGACATAGTTATCAAAGTAGTCTTGGCCCAGAGCTGCTACTGCACCGCGCATCAGATTTAAGGTGTTGATCGGGAAATGGGGGTTAAAGCCCAGCTGCACCTGATAGAGTTTGGCAAAGCGGGGCAAGTCTTGGGTCATCATATACTTGCCTTTGGCAGGCACTGTGACCGGTGACATGTTACCCGAGGCTTTAAACAGCCCACCCAGCAGAACAGGTTTGTAGTCTATGGTGCAGCCGTATTGTGCATTTAATTGTTGCAGACGCTTGTGGGCCAGATAGGCCGTGGGGCTGCCGAAATCAAAATAAAAGTCTATGGTTTTAGACACTGCACTTTCCTCTGCTGGGCAAGGTGGTTGCACACCTATTTACGGGGTCAGAGTAGCGCTGAGGCTGTTCCAGTGTAAATCGAAAATGATGACCCATGAGTTCGGGTTTTAGAGCTATATTAAGCGGCAGTAACCAATATTTCTAGCAGGTCGATTAGCATCGCTGCAGTGTCTTCGGCACTGTTGGACTGATGGTCTCGCAGGCGATCCCAGTATTCAAATGACAGGGTGCCAATAATGGCTTCTTGACGTGGCTGCGGGAGTTGCTCAAGTTCCGGCAAGGCCTGTCGGATATCATTGCGGATTCTGCTTTGATACTTGGCATAGTTTTGTTTTAGGAAAGCAGATCGCCAGCGCCTAGTGGCTGTTGATTTTAAGATATTGGTGTTGCTCTCATAAAGCTGGGCTAAGGAGCTCACCACTTGGGCTATACGCTGCTTTAGCGGAAGTTTGATATCAATGTCGCTAGTATTGTCTACAAAGTCCTTGCGCCATAGTTCATCAGCGGTGGCAAAAATAGCTTCCATATCTTCAAAGTGCCGGAACACTGAACGGATACCTACTTTTGCATGGTCGGCAACTTGCTGTGCGGTGGGCACTAGGTTACCACCATCAATTAATTGCAGCATAGCTTCAACAATAACCTGACGGCTGCGGTCACTGCGCAAGCGGCGACCATCGACTTTTGTAGCTGGGCTTAAGCTGTCTGACATAGAGCTTGGCTTCTGTGGATTATCATAGCTGCAATTTTGACATATTTAGCCTCAAGTTGCACTGTACTTGCCACCGCAGCCCCTCGCTTATAGGTCATTACTGTTTACCACAATATCGGAGGAATTAGCGGGCAGTGAGATGCTAGTACCATCTTCTCCGAGGGTATAGTTGCTAAATCGCTGATCAACCCCATCTAGCCAGAGGGCCTCGCTGCCGGGCAAGACCAGTGGTGGCACTATATGGTAGAAAAGCAGATGGCCTACATTGGCATCTCGTGCAGTTTCGGCGGCCTCTATGGGAGACGCATGATAGTCGATCACATCGTCAAAAATCTTCGCGGTGTTTGGCAGGCCGACGGCAGTGGCAGCTTGATTCATGGCGTTGAGCATTGCAGGGTTGAGTGCCTCATGGACCAGCAGGTCAATGCCCTGAGCAAACTCCTCTATATTGGCAGATTTGTTGGTGTCGCCAGAAATCAGAGCGCTGCGTCCCCTGTAGCTAAAGCGGTAGGCTACTGCCGGGGTTATGGGGAAATGATCCACTGCCAACATCTCCACCTTTAAACCATCCTGCTCGTAGACTGTAATCAGTTCGCCCTCTGCCGGCAGTGGGGCACTGACAGCGGCCATGCCTGCACCGGTTAATGGTGCCACGGTATTGCCATGATGATCATTGCGATAGATTTTGTCTTGGCCATAGGCCAGATTAAAGCCGGCAACCACATTGGCTACGCCATCTGGTCCATAGATATTGAGGGGTGTACTGTTGTTGCCCGCCGCCCAGCGAATGGTGGCGACCTCACCAAGTCCATCAATATGGTCTGAGTGGAAGTGGGTCAAAAATACGCCACTGATATTACCAGCCTGATAGCCCATACGACCCAAATTGCGCAATCCATTGGCGCCTGCATCCACCAGAAACAGCTTGCCTGCGGCTACAACCGCAACACAGGGGCCGGAGCGATTGGGGGCTGGCATGGGGCCACCGGCGCCACAGAGAGCAATATGCAGTCCATCGCCCAATGTATCGATCTTGTTACTGGCCAACAGAGCCTCTGCGCCTTTGGGAAGAATTCGCAGTGCTATATCACCGCGCTGGCTATAAATACCTGCGCCCAGAACAACAATGCTAAGAACAATAATCGAAAACTTTTTCATGGCCACCTCAGTTTGATGCCAGATTTAAAGAGTGACATGTTGGCATATATCATGTCAATATAATTGGCATTCGAATCTACTTATAGTTTATCGCTAAACAGCAGGCTAAAAAAATACAGGAGCCCCCATGTCTCAGCACAGTCCCATTACCTTAATTGGTTCACCGCCATCCCCTTACACCAGAAAAATGATCGCGCTCATGCGATACCGCCATATTGCTTACCGAATTATCTGGGACAATCCGGCCGCGATACTGGCAGAGATTGGGGTTGCCAAGCCTAAGGTGGCCCTGCTGCCGACCTATCTGTTGCCCGATGAGACAGGAGAACTCCAAGCGGTGTGCGATTCGACACCGATTATTCGCCGCTTGGAAGCGGAGTATGAGGGGCGCTCTGTTATCCCAGATGATCCGGCTATGGCGTTTATCGATTATCTACTGGAAGATTTTGCCGATGAATGGGCCACTAAATATATGTTCCATTACCGCTGGCATTTTGATGCAGATGCAGACAATGCAGGCTCGTTGTTGCCACTGTTTCAGAAGGTTAACTTGCCCGCTGATGCCTTTAACCATTTTAAGTCTTATATCACCGAGCGTCAGGTGGGCCGACTGCATGTGGTGGGGTCTAACGAGATAACAGCGCCGGTGATCGATGCCAGCTATAAACGTTTGCTCGTAGCCATGGAGGCCCATTTCGCTCAGCAACCCTACTTGATGGGCGACCGCCCCGGGGCTTCGGACTTTGCACTCTATGGTCAGCTAACTCAGCTGGTGGGCATTGAACCCACGTCAAGGGCCATTGCCCATAATCTATCCTCCCGCACCGTGGCCTATACCGGCCTGATGGAAGATCAAACTGGTCTTGAGCCGCAAACCAGTGATTGGAGCAGGGCAGAGACTGTGCCCGAGACGCTGAAGAGTATTCTTAATGAGGTGGGTCATGTCTATGCCCCGGCTCTGCTTGCTAATGCACAGGCTTTGCAAGCCGGAGAGAAAACCTGGGAGACAGAGATTGATGGCAGCCGCTGGACTCAGCAGACCTTTACCTATCAGGGCAAGTGCTTACAGTGGATTAATCAGGAGTATCAGGCCCTGAGCGAAGCGGACCGGGCTAGGGTAGATGAGTTGCTGGCAGGCACCGGCTGCGAAAAGATTATTCTTTAGGCCGATCCCTAAGGCTTTAGGCTGAGCTTAGGCCCAAAAAAACCATCGCACTGCGGTGGTTTTTTTATTCACTACCACCTATGCCTGAGAGATAGCACCAGCATAATGCTGGCTATAGCCAGCGTTATCAGCTGAGCTGATTCCCAGAGCGAGGCAAACAGATAGATCACATTATTGGGATCGGGCGCGCCCTCCGCAAAGGGGAAGATAATAATTGAAGCTATGCTGTTAATGCCGCTATCTGCAGCCAGGAAATGCATAAAGCTGCGAAAGGTATAAATAGCCATCAGCAGATAGAATCTGTACTGGGCAATTACACTACTCTGATAGTTATTGTTGGCCTACTGGGGAAATAGCTTTTCGATTGATGTGATTGGCACTGCCTTTTTATGGGTTGCTATAGTCAATATAGCTAACTTAAATAATTAACACTATGCATGCCAGTTTATTTTCTAGCCATAAGCTGATAACTTAGGCGCTGTTTTTATTACAACAATAATTAATACAGGGGCTGGGGATGACAGAGCACTTTAAGGAACAGGGTGGTGCAGCCACTATGGACCCAAGTGCCGCATTTCGCTGGTTATCGTCCCAGATCATGAGCAGCGTGATCAGCCCCCAGCGGCAAATCAAGCAACGCCAAAAGGCTGAAAAGCACCGTCACGCCAATGGCGGTCGGCATGTTGTTGAGTACTTTCACCAGGTGGAAGATGGTTACAGCCACCTGGCGGCTCAGGCGCTCGGGGCATTTGCTGAGCGCTATGATATTGAGCTGCGCTGTCACCTGGTTGCCGGGCCCTCCGGTAATAATGCAGTTGAACCTGAGTTATTAGTTAAACTTTCCCAGTACGATGCGTCGTTTATTGCGCCCCATTATGGCCTTGAGGCTCCTGGTGCCCATGCACTTCCCGATCGGGAGGCCATCGAGTTTGCTGAATCGATTTTAGCCGCGCCTAGTTTGCAGGCGCAGGCAGGTGCAGATTTTGCTGCGCTGGCAATAGCCGTCGGCGCCGCACTCTGGGGTGGGGATAGGGCGATTCTGGATAGATTGGCAGAACAGCATGGCCGAGCCTCTGGGCAGCAAACATTGGACTGCCTTGCCCTTGGCAATGCTCGGCGGGCTGAGCTAAAGCACTATTCCGGCGCCATGTTTTACTATGCTGGCGAGTGGTACTGGGGCGTGGATCGCCTGCATTATCTGGAGAAGCGCCTGGCAGATTTGGGTGCAGACCTCTGTCCTGAAGCACCATTATTGATGCCCCGTTTTGAGGTTGAAGCGGGTAAACACCGGGACAATGGCAGCCTTACCCTGGAGATTTATCCCTCCTTGCGGAGTCCCTACACAGCTGTGGTTTTTGACCAGACCCTGAAGCTGGCGGAGACCACAGGGGTTAATTTGCTGGTGCGCCCGGTGCTGCCCATGGTGATGCGCGGTGTGCCCGCCACCAGAGAAAAAGGCATGTATATTTTTACCGACGCGGCACGCGAGGCGCGCAGTGCTGGGGTACCTTTTGGCAATTTTTATGATCCCATTGGTCAGCCAGCGCGAAACTGTTATTCCCTGTATCCCTGGGCCTGTGAGCAGGATCGGGGCAATCAATTGATCTCCAGCTTTTTAAATGCGGCATTTGTTCAGGGTATTAATACTAATAATTCCCGAGGGCTAAAGAGTGTGGTTGAAAATGCCGGACTGGACTGGTCAGTGGCTAAAACCCTAGTGGGTCAGCCTGACTGGCAGGACATGCTGGAGAGCAATCGCCTGGCAATGTATCAGGCTGGCCTCTGGGGTGTGCCTAGCTTTCGTCTGTTAAACAAGGCGGGCGAGTCGGTGCTGGCGCTCTGGGGGCAGGACAGACTATGGTTGGTAGCCCGGGAAATTGAGCGGCAGTTAGCTCTAAACTCGGATTCTTAGCAGGCACTTTTTATGGTATCAAAACAGTCAGATCACAGCAGTATTGGCGGCTTTTTACAGCGGGTCGAGGAGTCTTTGGATTCCAATCGTGCCGCTGATGTAGAGAAAAGGCATGAAAGTGGTTATCGCACCGCCCGGGAGAATCTCGATCAGCTGGTGGATGATGGTAGCTTTTTAGAGTATGGCCAGTTTGCCGTGGCCGCCCAGCGCAGCCGCCGCAGCGCCGAGGAGCTAAAGTCTAAAACCGCCGCTGATGGTGTGATTACCGGGCTGGCCACCATTAATTCAGATTTGTTTGGCGGGCTACGCAGTCAGGCCGCAGTAATTATTAATGATTACATGAGCCTGGCGGGCACCCAGGGGTTTTTTCATCACCAAAAGATTGATCGCATGCTGGAGGTGGCAACACAAAAAGCACTGCCGGTGATTATGTATACCGAGGGGGGCGGTGGTCGCCCCGGCGACACTGATGTGGCCACTCAGATTGCGGGCCTAAATATCACCACCTGGCTGGTGTGGAGTCAGTTGGCGGGAGTGGTGCCTCGAATTGCGGTCAATAATGGCTATTGCTTTGCCGGTAATGCGGCCCTGTATGGGGGTGCAGATATCTGTATTGCCACCCAGTCATCCTGGATTGGTATGGCGGGCCCGGCAATGATTGAGGGAGGCGGTTTGGGTACCTTTGCACCAACCGAGATTGGCCCGGCTGAGGTGCATAATAAAAACGGTGTGATCGATATTTTGGCGGCTGATGAAGTGGAAGCCACGACACTGGCCAAGCAGGTTCTGGGTTACTTTCAGGGGCCTCTGGGCAATTGGAGTGCCGCGGATCAGTCGTTGCTGCAGAGCATCATGCCCGACGATAGACGCTACACCTACGATATTAGAAAGCTGATTGATGTGTTGGCGGACCGGGGGAGTTTTCTGGAGCTTCAAAAAGACCACGGCAAAACTATTGTCACTGGCTTTCTGCGCATTGAGGGCCACCCGGTTGGGTTGATTGCCAATGACAACCGCGTATTGGGTGGTGCGGTGGATGGAATTTCTTCTTCTAAAGCAGCGCGGTTTTTAACCCTGTGCAGTAACTTTTCTCTGCCTGTGGTGAGCCTCTGCGACACCCCGGGCTTTATGGTGGGGCCAGATAGTGAAGAAGAGGGCGCGGCGCGGAAGATGGCGAAGCTATTTACTGCCGGCGCTAATCTCAAGTCGCCGCTGGTGTGTATTTTTGTGCGCAAGGCCTATGGCTTGGGCGCCATGGCTATGGCCGGCAGCTCTTTTGTTAAGCCTGTGTACAGCGCCGCCTGGCCCATGGGTGAATTTGGTGGCATGGGTCTCGAAGGAGCGGTGAAGCTGGGTTTTAAAAAGGAGTTGGAAGAGCTTGAAGGCGAGGCTCGAGAGGAGTTGTTTAATAAGCTGGTGGCCAAGATGTATGAGGGTGGCAGAGCGGCGGAAGCAGCGGCATTTTTGGAGATCGATGGGGTGATTAATCCTATGGATACCAGAGCCGTTATTATCAATAGTATTGGATTAAATTAATAACCATAGGAGGCCATTATGGCACTGGGAGTACTGGCAACAATTAGCATTCAAGAAGGTAAAAACCAAGAATTTGAAACCCTGTTTACGGCTCTGACAGAAAAAGTTTTGGCCAATGAGGAAGGGGTGCTGCTGTACGCATTGCACCGCAGTAAGTCGAATCCTCAGGAATATGTGGTAATGGAGCAGTATCGCAGTGCCGCTGATATCGATGCCCATGGCAAGATGGATTATTTTCTTGAGGCCCAACAGGCTATGGGTGGACTGGTAGCTGCTGCGCCGGTTATTCAGGTGCTGGATCTGGTTTAAAAACTAAAATAAAAATAGGGAAAATTACAATGAATAAAATCCTGAAAATCGTAGTTGCCTTGTTGGCGCTGGTATTTGCCTCCATTGGTTTTCGCTGGCTGGTGGCACCTGAGGGAGTGGCCGCAGAATTTGGCATGACATTGATGCAAGGGTTGGGGCTGAGCTCACAGATCGGTGATCTGGGGGCGTTTTTTTTATCTCTGGCTATCTTTATTTTGCTGGCGCTGACCACTGGTCGCCGCACCTGGTATTACCCGCCGATTATACTGCTCGGCCTGACGGCCATTATGCGCACCATGGCATGGATGTTTCACGACGCCAGTCTGGCGGTGGATATGATTGCAGTGGAAATTATCGCCTGCGTTGTGCTCTACCTAGGCTCGCTTCGGTTAGCTGACGAGGACTAACTGTGCATTTAAGGAAGTCATGGGCTCTGGCTTTGCTATTGGCAAGTGCTCAGCCGTCGCTATCAAGTGCTCAGCCGTCGTTACCAAGTGCCCAGCAGGCTCCAAATATTGTGCTGATTCTGGCGGACGATCTGGGCTTTAGTGATCTGGCTTCCTATGGGAGTGAAATCCATACGCCCAGTATTTCGGCGCTAGCGGAGCAGGGTGTTAGCTTTACCAACTACCATACTGGCGCTAACTGTGCTCCATCTCGGGCCATGCTGTTAACGGGAGTGGATAGCCATAGAACCGGCGTGCCCAATATCCCGGAAATGATTCCACCAGAGCAGGCAACGGAAAGCCATTACTCAGGCACCCTGGGCCACAATGTGGTAACTGTGGCTACACTTTTACAGGACGCTGGTTATCACACCTATATGGCGGGCAAGTGGCATCTGGGCCAAACTCCGGATCAGCTGCCCAGTGTGCGGGGCTTTGAGCGCACGGTGGCGCTAGCGGATTCTGGCGCCGATAACTGGGAGCAGAAACCCTATCTGCCCATCTATAAAAAAGCTAATTGGTACGCAGATGGAGAGGAATACCAGCTTCCCGAGGACTTCTATTCCTCAGGCTTTCTAGTGGATAAAACCATTGAGTTTATCGATAGTAATCAGGGCGATGGTCAGCCTTTCTTTGCCTATGTTCCATTTCAGGCTGTGCATATGCCAGTGCAGGCCCCACAGGAATATATTGATCGCTATATGGGGGTCTATGACCAGGGCTGGACAGCTTTGCGTACAGAGCGGCTAACGCGTGCCATTGATCTTGGAATAGTGCCGGCGGATAGCGCTATGGTGACTATGGCCAGCACCGGAGATTGGGACGCTCTGACGCCCAAAGAGAAAGCCTATGAGGCCAAGCGCATGGCGGTTTACGGCGCCATGGTTGAGGCCATGGATCATCATATTGGGCGCCTGATTGAGCATTTAAAAGCTATAGGCGAATACGATAATACGATCTTTATATTCTCCTCGGACAATGGTGCTGAAGCCATGGGCCAGCCGGTGCAAAACTCCTGGCGTAATAGCCGCAGTCTGGCCTCTCAGGGATACAGTGTCGACTACGAAACTCTGGGTTTAAAAGGTAGTTTTAATGCTATCAATCCTGGCTTTTCCAGCGCCGCTGCATCACCTCTGGCGTACTACAAATTTTATCTAGGCGAGGGCGGCATGCGGGTGCCCATGATTATTGCTGGTGCCGGTATAGAGGTGAAAAATCAACTGACCAATGCATTTGCTTTTGTTACCGATATCACTCCAACGATTTTAGCCCTGACTGGTGTTGAGCCTGCGCCTGCTCGCTTTGGCGGCCGTTCTGTGGAGCCTATTATTGGGCGCAGCCTGATGCCTCTGGTGGCAGGCAGAGCCGAGGCGGTTTACGGTGATCAGGATGCTATTGGACATGAGCTGATGGGTCATGGGGCACTGTTTATGGGTGAGTATAAAATTGTCTTTAACCGGGATATCTGGGGAGACAACCAGTGGCGTCTGTTTAATATTGTTGCGGACCCGGGCGAGACAATGGATCTGAGTGCTCAGCACCCTGCGCAGTTGCAACTTATGCTGGGTCGGTATCAGCAATATCTAGCGGAGAATAATGTTCTGCCTATGCCAGCGGGCTACAGTTTTTTGACGCAGGTTATTTATAACGCGCTGAATAACGCCTTTCGCGACAATATCCTGATTGGTATTTTAATGTTTTTCCTCTTGCTGCCTTTTGTGCTGGTTTATCGCAGCAAATCACAAGGCTAATAACGCTTATTCGACGAGTACAACTCTATGACCCATGCCCTCTATGCCTTACCCCATTCATTATATTCTGGCCGAGCCCGCTCCTACCTGATTAAAAACAATATTCCCTTCCAGGAGTTTTCCTGTGGCCATGAAAGTTATAAAGCGGAGATTGTAGCCGAAGCCAAGCTGGCTACCATTCCGGTACTGCGCACCGAAGAGGGACAGGTGATTCGCGATGGCGCTGCTATTATTGAGTATTTCGAAGCGGCTAACGGTCGCCCCTGTCTGCCGGCAACGCCAAAGCAGCAAATTATCAGTGGGCTTTTTGATCTGATTGGTGCCGAGGGCCTGCTGCGTCCCGCCATGCATTACCGCTGGAATTTTCCCGAGGAGAATCTGTCTTTTCTGCACTACCACTTTTTTCATTCGCAGCGGGACCACCCAGAGCGCGAGGCTAAAACCCAATATATGATGGATAAGATGCGCTATGCAGCCACTGTATTTGGGGTTACTGATGATAGCCGCGAGCTGGTAGAGACTCTGTACATGGAGTTTTTACTGGCCCTGGATAAGCATTTTGAGCAGTACCCCTATCTGTTGGGTTGGAAACCCTGCATAGGTGACTTTGGTTTATTGGCGCCGCTTTTTGCTCATCTGGGTCGTGACCCAAAGCCATTACAGATAATGCAGCAGCAGGCTGTACACGTGTATCGCTGGGTGGAACGTATGAATCGTTCAAATCAGGATGCGCCGGAGTGCTATAACGCGGGCTCTGGCTTTCTGGCAGATGATCAGATTCCGGATACCTTGCTGACAGTGCTGCGCGCTGCGGCGCAAGATTTTCTGCCCGAGACCAGAGCTGCTGCACAGTCTATTAATGGCTGGCTAGCGGACAACCCTGCGGTCAGTGGCGATAGGGCCTCGCGTTACTTGGGGCAGAATGACGGCAAATCCCACTTTGTAGTGCGCGGGCAGAGCTTTGAGACCGGCGCCCAACCTTACAGATTTTTCCAGCTGCAGATAGTTCAGGATGCCTATAAATCTTGCGATGACGCTGAGCGTGCCGGCATAGAGACTATGCTGGATTCTTGTGGGCTGCAGGAGTTGCTGACAATTGAGCTCGACCGGCGTCTGGAGCAGCGGGATAATTTGGAGGTCTGGGTTTAGCCATGGCCTCTAAGCCCCTTTATTTCGCAACCCCATAGTCATTATTGGTTAAGGCATATCCAAGATTGCTGGGTTACTATAATTCAGATTTGAACGACTTTTGATTAAAGGTTGATTCTAGTATTTTATTTGGCATAATTAGTGCCAATATATTCCCGTTAAGAAAACCGATTAAAAGGATAAAAGTATGGTCGCGCTAACATCTATGGTTGATTACAACGTCGAAGAGGGCGTTGCTGTATTAACGCTCAATAACCCGCCGGTTAATGCTCTGAGTCAGGGCGTTCGTCAGGGTTTAAAAGACGGGGTTGAGAAGGCGTTGGCCGATGACTCTGCCGAGGCAATACTGGTCTTCTGCGAGGGACGTACTTTTATCGCAGGTGCTGATATTTCTGAGTTCTCATCTGGTCCCATGGAGCCGAACTTCCATGCGGTGCTGTCAACTATGGACGCTTCGCCAAAACCTATTGTGGCTGCCATTCATGGCACTGCTCTGGGCGGCGGTCTGGAAACTGCGCTGTGCTGTAATTATCGCGTGGCTGTGGGCAGCGCCAAGTTTGGTCTGCCGGAAGTGAATCTGGGCCTGTTGCCTGGCGCCGGTGGCACCCAGCGTCTGCCCCGTGTTGTTGGTGTAGAAAAAACCCTGGCCATGGTGACCTCTGGTGTCCCTATAGGTGCTGCTGAAGCCCATCAGCTGGGGCTGGTTGACCAGCTAGTTGAGGGTGACTTGCGCGCTGAAGCATTGGCCTTTGCCAAAGATAAGGCGGCTCAGGGTGGCTCTCATCCGCGGGTGCGCGACAATGATGACAAACTGCAGAGCGCTAAAGATAACCCAGAAATTTTTGCCGCTACACGCAAGATGCTGGCCCGCAAGACTCGCGGCTTTTTGGCCCCGGAATACAATATCCGCTGTATTGAAGCAGCGGTTAATCAACCCTTTGATGAGGGCTTAAAAACCGAGGGTAAATTATTTGCCGAGCTAATGAGCGGTCCTCAGTCTCAGGCCCAGCAGTACTTCTTTTTCTCTGAGCGTCAGGCGGGCAAGGTGCCTGGACTGGCAGAGGATGCCAAAGAACTGCCGATTGCCAAAGTGGGTGTGATTGGTGGTGGCCTGATGGGCGGTGGTATCTCCATGAACTTTGCCAATGTGGGTGTACCTGTAACCATTGTGGAAACCAGTCAAGAGGCTCTGGACCGTGGTCTGGGCACTATCCGCAAAAACTATGAAAATACTGCGCGCAAAGGTCGTCTGACTGAAGAGGCCGTTGAACAGCGCTGCGGTTTGATTCAGGGTACTTTGGATATGGCTGATCTGGCCGACTGCGATCTGATTATTGAAGCAGTATTTGAAAATATGGCGGTAAAGAAAGATATCTTTACTCGCCTAGATGCTATTGCCAAACAGGGCGCTATTCTGGCCTCTAATACCTCGGCACTTGATCTCAATGAAATCGCCTCTGTGACCAGCAGACCTGAGTCAGTGATTGGCCTGCATTTTTTCTCCCCAGCCAATGTTATGAAACTTCTTGAAGTGGTGCGCGGTGAAAAAACCTCTGACGATGTGATTAAAACCAGTATGGCGCTGGCCAAGCGCATTCGCAAAGTGGCGGTGCTGGTAGGTGTTTGCCCGGGCTTTGTCGGCAACCGTATTCTATTTCCACGCCAGATTGAAGCCAGCAAGCTGGCTCTTGAAGGTGCGCCGATCGAGCAGGTAGACAAGGTGCTATTTGATTTTGGCTTCCCTATGGGTGCATTCCAGATGGGTGATCTGGCTGGCCTGGATCTGGGTTGGGATAAAGATAACTCCAACCCAATGGATGTCAAAGACCGCCTCTGTGAGCTGGGTCGCCGCGGCCAAAAGACTGCTGCCGGTTACTATGATTACGATGAAAAACGCATGCCAACTCCAGCGCCTGTGACTGCAGAGTTATTTGCCGAGGTTGCAGCGGCTCAGGGTGTGACTCAGGGTGATATTTCCGATGAAGAAATTCTTGATCGCTGTCTGCTGCCTATGATCAATGAAGGCGCAAAGATTCTCGAAGAGGGTATTGCAGTTCGCGCCAGTGATATTGATGTGACCTATGTCTACGGCTATGGCTGGCCCGTCTATCGCGGCGGTCCTATGCACTATGCCAACAGCATGGGGCTGGATAAGGTGCTGGCTAAAATTCGTCATTACCACGAATCTACTGGTGATGATTTCTGGGCGCCGAGCCCACTGTTGGTATCACTGGCGGAGCAGGGTAAACGCTTTAAATAAGTAACAAAATGACTAAAAAGGAGAGGGAAAATGAAGACGCGCATCACAGAGCTATTGGGTATTGAGCATCCAATTATTCAAGGTGGCATGCACCATGTAGGTCTGGCCGAGATGGCCGCCGCAGTATCCAATGCCGGCGGTCTGGGTATTATCACTGGGCTGACCCAGGGCACGCCAGAAAAGTTAGCAGCGGAAATTGCCCGTTGCAAAACTATGACCGATAAGCCCTTTGGCGTAAATATCACTTTTCTCCCCTCTATGACGCCTCCGGATTACCCTGGTTTAATTCAGGCGGTGATTGATGGCGGTGTTAAAATTGTTGAAACTGCGGGTAATAACCCTGCTCCCTATATGCCTGCCCTTAAAGAGGCTGGTATTAAAGTGATCCACAAATGCACCGCGGTTCGCCATGCCCTGAAAGCTGAGAAGGTTGGTTGTGACGCTGTCTCAGTGGATGGTTTTGAATGCGGTGGCCACCCGGGTGAAGACGATATTCCCAACTTTATTCTGCTGCCCAGAGCAGCCGATGAGCTGACAATTCCCTTTGTGTCCTCCGGCGGTATGGCCGATGCCCGCAGCCTGGTAGCCTCATTGGCCATGGGTGCTGAGGGTATGAATATGGGTACTCGTTTTATCGCCACCCGTGAAGCGCCTGTGCATGACAATGTAAAGGCGGCGATTCTGGCGGCGACGGAGCTTGATACTCGTTTGGTGATGCGTCCATTGCGCAATACCGAGCGCGTGCTCAATAACTCTGCTGTTGAAAGATTGCTGGAAAAAGAAAAGGCCCTGGGTGCGGATATAAAAATTGAAGATATTCTTCCGGAAGTGGCCGGTGTTTACCCCAAGATTATGAAAGAGGGTGATATGGATGCCGGTGCCTGGTCCTGTGGTATGGTTGCTGGCCTTATTAATGATGTGCCAACTGTGCAGGAATTAATGGACCGAATTATGTCCGAGGCAGATAGCCTGATTAAGCAGCGCTTGGCAGGTCTGTAGTTTTTAATCGCAACTAATAACAATAAAGTAAAAAATAAGAAGGATTTATGTCTGCAGTAGATACCTTAGATGAAGCTCTTCTGGCCAGCTACCTAGAGGCCAATATCGAAGAGTTTAAAGGCCCATTGACTGCCAGCAAATTTGCTGGCGGTCAATCGAACCCCACCTTTAAAATTGATGCCGCCTCTGGCTCCTATGTGCTGCGTCGTCAGCCCCCGGGCAAGTTGCTCAAGTCTGCCCATGCGGTGGACCGCGAGTACCGTGTTTTGGCGGCACTGGCGGATACCGATGTGCCGGTTGCCAAGGTCTATCATCTCTGTGAAGACTCGGACGTGATTGGTTCCATGTTTTATATTATGGAGTTCTGCGAGGGCAATGTGCACTGGGAATCATCGCTGGAGGATATTTCCAGCAATCAGCTGCGCGCTAAAATGTATGATGAGATGAGTAGGGTAATGGCGGCGATTCACTCGGTCGATCTGGATAAGGTAGGTCTCAGTGATTACGGTCGACCCGGTAACTATTTTCAGCGCCAGTACGATCGCTGGTCCTCTCAGTACAAGGCCTCGGAATTAAAGCCGATCCCGGAGATGGATCAGGTGATCGAATGGCTGGGTAAAAATATCCCTGAAGATGATGGCAGAGTATCTCTGGTTCATGGCGACTATCGCTTGGATAATCTGATGTTTAGTTCAGATAACGAGCGAGTGATTGCGGTGCTGGATTGGGAGCTCTCTACTCTGGGTCACCCCTATGCAGACTTGGCTTATCAGTGCATGGGCATGCGCCTGCCATCGGGCAATGGCCCGGGCGCCTCCTCGGGATTGCTGGGCATAGATTCTGATGCGCTGGGCATCCCCAGTGAGAAAGACTATATCGCCAGTTACTGTCAACGCATGGGCATAGATAAACTGGACAATTGGAATTTCTATCTGGCCTTTAGCTTTTTCCGGCTGGCGGCAATTGCCCAGGGCGTGGCCAAGCGTGCAGCGGATGGCAATGCCTCCAGTAAAGCTGCAGGCGGTATTGCCACCATGGTGCAGCCTATTGCGGCCAATGCTCTGGCCATTATTAACGAACAGTGAACAGTGAACAGTGAGGAGTGCTGGTGGGGTTCTGTAGCTAGCCGAAGGCTCCTGCATCTCTGGCGGCTTTGATGGCGGCCTGATCCATGCCTAGCTCCTCTAAAACTTGCTGATTGTGCTGTCCCAACAGAGCGCCAATGGAATCATATTTTGGGGTCGATTTTGAGAGCTTGATGGGGCTGCCAATTTGTTGCTGCACTCCATGATCGTGGGTTTTGAGATCGACAATTAGGTCTCGCGCTGCAACATGTTCGCTGGCACAGGCCTCTGCAAAGGTCAGCACTGGTTCGACACAGCAATCTTTATCGGCAAATATCTCCACCCACTCCGCTAGGGGCTTCTGCTCAATAATGGCATCTATTCTCTGTCGCAGTTTGGTTTGGGCCTCTGTATCCATGGGGTTGCCTAGCTCCAGTAATGAGCTGTCGCCCAATGTGGCGCAGAGCTGCTGGAAAAACTGTGGCTCTAGGCTGCCAATGCTCAGGTAGCGATCGTCGGCAGTGCGGTAGTAATCGTAGAAGCTGCCGCCATTAAGGTTGGTTCCCCCAGACAGAGGCTCTGTATCAGCCGCCAGATAGCCAGAGCCAAACAGGCTGTTCATGGCGAACATGGAATCAGTCATACTGATATCCACATGTTGGCCCTCACCAGTCATATGACGCTGATTTACTGCCGCCAGAATGCCAATAACGCCATGCAGTGAACCGCCGGCCAGATCGGCAATGGGCATACCCATAATAGGCGTTCGTTCGCCCTGGCGTCCCGAGTAACCATTGAGCCCTGATAGGGACAGATAGTTATTGTCATGGCCGGCGCGATCTCTATAGGGGCCGGTTTGACCATAGCCGGTAATAGAGCAGTAAATAATGCTAGGATTTATTTCGCTAAGTTGCTCGTAGCCCAGGCCAAAGCGCTCCATTACGCCGGGACGAAACTGTTCTATCACTATGTCGTAGTCTGCTGCTAGCTGCTTAGCTATAGCAACAGCCTCGGGCTTTTTAAGATCCAGCCCAATAGAGCGCTTATTGCGGTTTAACAGACCATGCCCAGTGGAAGTGCCGTCGGCATAGGGACCCATGGCGCGGACCATATCGGGCCGAGTAGGAGATTCCACTCGCAGCACATCTGCTCCCATATCAGCCAGCATCATGGTAGCAAATGGACCGGGAACCAAGGTAGTGAAGTCGAGTATTTTTAGGTTTTCTAGAGCGCGCATAGTTATTCTTTTTATTATTGATTTAAATTCTCAGAACTCTAGATTATAGGGCCTCAGGTCTATTTGAGATATACAAAATCACAAATTATCTCTATTATTGCGCCTTCCGAGAACTACTGGAAAGCCTCTATGACGGAACAGAAAGCCACCAATGTGCACTGGCATCAGGGTGATATAACAGGCGAGGATCGCAACAATCTATTGGGACAAAAAGGTGCCACATTGTGGTTTACCGGTTTGTCCGGCAGCGGCAAAAGTACCATTGCCGTGGCACTAGAGAAGGCCCTGTTTCAGCGCGGCAAATTGACCTATCGTTTGGATGGTGACAATGTGCGCCTGGGAATCAATAAAAACCTGGGGTTTTCCGCGCAAGATCGCGCAGAAAATATTCGCCGTATCGGCGAAATAGCCAAGCTGTTTGTCGACGCTGGGGTGATCGCCCTGTCCAGCTTTATCAGCCCCTATCAGGTGGATCGTCAGCTGGTTCGTGAACTGCACGCTGAATCCGGCTACCCCTTTGTAGAAATTTTTGTTGACTGCTCTCTATCCACCGCAGAAGAGCGCGACCCCAAGGGGCTTTACAAAAAAGCCCGCGCCGGAGAGATTAAAAATTTCACCGGTATAGACGATCCCTACGAGGCGCCCCAGTCGCCAGAAATTCATCTGCATACAGACCAGATGAGTCTCGAGGAGGAGGTTGAGACAATTATCGACTATCTTCAAAATCAGGGATTTATTGCTACTCCCCAGCCCTAGACTGGAATACAGAAGCCCCACATCTTTTTAATTGTTACCCAATGGAGAAACCGTTTTGATTAAGCCCCATGGCTCAGATACCCTCAATAGCCTTTTAGTGACAGATAACCAACTGCTACAACAGCTGCTTACTGAAGCAGAATCCCTGCCTTCAATTGTTCTTAACTCCGCGGCCGCCGCCAATGCGGTGATGATGGGGGCTGGATATTTCAACCCGCTGACTGGCTATATGAATCTGGCCGACTCGCTGAATGTTGCGGAAAATCTGCATACTGAAGATGGGCTATTTTGGCCTGTGCCCGTGGTTAATCTGGTCAAGGATACTTCGGCGATTGAGGGTGCCAGTCGTATTGCTCTGCGCGACCCTAACACTGAAGGAAACCCAGTGATGGCGATTATGGATCTGGCGGCTATTGAAACAGTGAGCGACGCACAGATTGAGACAATGGCCGAGCAAATTTTTGCCACATTGGACCCACAGCATCCGGGCGTGGCTACATTTACCAGCCTGGGTAACCAGTTGCTCTCTGGGAATATTCAGGTGTTAAGCCTGAGTTACTTCCAGGCAGATTTCCCCGATACCTTTAGAACAGCGGGCGAGATTCGCGATGAAATAGCCGAGCGTGGCTGGCAGAAAGTAGTGGCCTTCCAGACCCGCAACCCAATGCACAGAGCCCATGAGGAACTGTGCCATATGGCTATGGAGCGCCTGGGCGCTGATGGTGTTGTGGTGCATATGCTGCTGGGCAAATTAAAGCAGGGTGATATTCCAGCTTCGGTGCGCGATGACTGCATCCGCAAGATGGTTGAGCTGTATTTCCCCGCTAACTCTGTGATGGTGACTGGCTACGGCTTTGATATGCTCTACGCAGGCCCAAGAGAGGCGGTGTTACATGCGGTTTTCCGTCAGAATATGGGCTGTACCCATCTGATTGTTGGTCGCGATCATGCAGGTGTAGGCGACTATTATGGCGCCTTTGATGCACAGACTATTTTCGCGGATAAGGTACCTGCCGGTGCTTTGGAAATTGAGATATTCAATGCTGATCACACCGCTTTCTCCAAGAAGCTGGGTCGTGTGGTGATGATGAATGAAGCCGAAGATCATACCAAAGACGACTTTATTTTGCTGTCAGGCACCAAGGTGCGGCAGATGCTTGGCGATGGCATCGCACCGCCACCGGAGTTTTCGCGACCGGAAGTGGCTAAGATATTGATGGACTACTACCAGCTAGAGAATGCTTGAGGTCTGGAGATCCTTTACTGGGTTCAGGATGACCTCGCAATTAGTCATCCTGAGCGCAAGCTAAGGGTCGCACCAACTAACACTGGCACCAAAAAAGAGACAATATGGCTGACTACGATGTTTTTAATGGCGACGCGGATGGCATCTGTGCTCTGGTGCAGCTGCGCCTTGCCGAACCTCGCAAGGCACATCTAGTCACTGGCGTTAAGCGCGATATCAGCCTTCTCAAACAGGTCGATGCCGAGCCAGGCGATCGCATTACAGTGCTCGATATCTCCATGGATAAAAATCGCAATGACCTGCATCGAGTGTTAAATGCCGGTGCTGAGGTTTTTTATGTGGACCATCATTTTGCCGGTGAGGTGCCGTCATCTGCCGCATTGAAGTCTATGATTAATGAAGCGCCAGATGTCTGCACCAGTCTGCTGATTAACCATTATCTGCGCGGGGCCTATCTGGCCTGGGGCATTGTGGGTACCTTTGGCGATAACTTGAAAAAAAGCGCCATCGGCATGGCCAAAAATACTGATCTAGGCGCGGAGCAGTTACAGGGATTAGAAAACCTGGGAATCTATATTAATTACAATGGTTATGGGTCTGATTTGGCTGATCTGCATTTTGATCCGGCAGAGCTGTATCGGCTGGCAGCGCAATACGCTAATCCCCTAGACTTTATTGAGGACGGGGTAGAGCATTTTCAGCGTCTGGAGACCGGCTATCATCAGGATTTAAGTTTGGCTCAGGCTACTCAGGCTCTGATTGCCGACAGTGCTGTAGCTGTATTTGAATTGCCCGACGCGCCCTGGGCGCGCCGGGTTAGCGGCGTGTACAGCAATGACCTGACTAATCAGCATCCGGATCGTGCCCATGCGGTATTAACCGCTAAATCCAATGGTAACTATCTGGTCAGTGTGCGCGCTCCGCTGAATAATAAGCAGGGTGCTTCCGCACTGTGCCGTCAGTTTCCCACTGGTGGCGGCCGTGAGGCTGCCGCTGGCATTAATGATTTACCAGCTGATATGCTGGCACAGTTTATTGATGCACTGAAGCAGGCCTATTTATGAACTCTTCCACTACAGATCGCCCGTTCTCCATCCTCGGTATTCAACAGATTGCCGTGGGCGGTGCAGACAAGCAAAAACTGCGCAGCTTTTGGGTTGATCTGCTGGGACTGAGTTATCGAGATACCTTTGTCAGTGAATCTGAGAATGTGGATGAGGATATCTGCGAGATGGGTGTAGGGGACTTTGTGGTTGAAGTGGATCTAATGCAGCCTCTGGATGCCGACAAAAAGCCTCGAGTGGATACTCCAGCCCTAAACCATGTTGGCCTCTGGGTCGATAACCTGTCTGCGGCAGTGGACTGGCTAACCCAGCAGGGTCTGCGCTTTACCCCAGGCGGAATTCGCAAAGGTGCTGCTGGCTACGATGTCTGTTTTGTGCATCCCAAAGGCAATGAGGAGTTCCCCCTGAGTTCTCAGGGCGTGTTGGTTGAGCTGGTGCAGGCGCCAGATTCAGTTATCAATGCCTACAAAGTGCTAGCTGAAGCTTAAAATCACGTAAATTCAATGGTTTAGGGTGCAATGTTGAGTAGTTTTCTGTAAGCTGCGCCCCCATCTGGACCATCTCGAAAATCCTATTCATACTTGCCACTCAGGTCCAAAGTCGGCAGCACTTTATAAGACTATTTTATGACCTTTGATGACCTGGGCCTCTCGGCTCCTATTCTTAAATCTATTGCCGCAAAAGGCTACAGCGAACCATCACCTATTCAAGCCAAGGCTATTCCGGCCGTGTTAGCTGGCCATGATGTTATGGCCGCCGCCCAGACAGGCACAGGTAAAACTGCCGGCTTTACGCTGCCAATTTTGGAGCGGCTGTCTAAGGGACGCAGAGCAGGGCCCAACCAGGCGCGCACATTGATTCTTACCCCAACCCGCGAGCTTGCGGCTCAGGTAGGAGAGAGTGTTGCCCTGTATGGCAAGCACCTCAATCTCAGTTCTGCCGTGGTATTTGGTGGCGTTAAAATTAATCCGCAGATGATGAAACTGCGTCGAGGTGTGGATATTTTGATTGCCACGCCCGGTCGCTTAATGGATTTGCACAGCCAGAACGCGGTGAAGTTCGATCACCTTGAAGTGCTGGTGCTAGATGAAGCAGACCGTATGCTGGATATGGGTTTTATTCATGATATTAAGCGTATTATCGGCCTGCTGCCCAGGCGCCGCCAGAATCTAATGTTTTCTGCCACCTTTTCTGATGATATTCGCGCTCTGGCCAAAGGGCTGGTGCGCAACCCCATTGAAATCTCAGTGAGCCCGCGCAACGCTGCGGCCCCCTCTGTTGAACAGTGGATCTGCCCTGTAGATAAAAAACAAAAAGGCCCGCTGCTGATTCAGCTTATCAAAGATGGCGGTTGGGATCAGGCGCTGGTATTTACCAAAACTAAACATGGTGCTAACAAGCTGACCAAACAGCTAGATGCTGCTGGTATCACGGCTGCAGCTATTCACGGCAATAAGAGCCAGGGTGCTCGCACTAGAGCACTGGCGGACTTTAAGGCCGGTGAAATACGCATTCTGGTGGCCACCGATATTGCTGCTCGAGGCCTAGATATTGAGCAGCTGCCCCAGGTGGTTAACTTCGATCTACCCAATGTCTCAGAGGACTATGTTCACCGTATTGGTCGCACCGGTCGAGCTGGGGCAACAGGTCAGGCGATTTCGCTGGTCAGTGCTGATGAGGTGGATTTGCTCTCTGATATTGAACGTCTGACGCAAAAGCTGCTGGAGCGCAGAGAAATTGACGGTTTTGAGCCAGATCAAAATTTGCCAGAGACTACCTTAAACAAGCCTGTGCGCAGCAAAAAGCCGCGCAAGCCGCTGAAGAGCCAGAGCAGTGCCGGCGATAATAGTCGCCACAATAATACCGCGAGTCGCACTAAAAAGCGCTCCGCCTTTGGACATGGGCCCAAGCCGGGCAGCAAGCTAAAGTCTGGTGGTCGCAATCAGACCAGCAAGCCTGGCCAGCGCTCGGAAACCGCTGGAGAGAAGCGCGGCGATTCTCGCCCAGCCTCGGGAAACAGCTCAGCACCGGCCAAACCTTCGGGGAATTCGCCCTATGGTGGTGGCGGTGGCAGAAATGCCAGTGGCCGCAATCGTCCCTCTGGAGGCAATTCCAACCGCAGCTCCGGGCGCAGATAGAACGCGCCCTCAGGCTGTAAATCTTTGTTTTTAATCTTAGTTATCATCGAGAGAAGCCCCATAAATGTTTGAGTTCCAATTTAGCAAAGTTGCTACCCTAAGAAATGATCTACTTTCCGGCCTGACCGTTGCTCTGGCCCTGGTGCCCGAGGCGGTGGCCTTTGCCTTTGTGGCTGGGGTCGACCCATTGGTGGGTCTGTATGCAGCCTTTATGGTGGGCCTGATTACTGCCTGTATTGGTGGCCGCCCGGGTATGATCAGTGGCGCGACTGGCGCTCTGGCCGTGGTCATGGTGTCGCTGGTGGCCGACCATGGTGTCGAGTACCTGTTTATCACTGTGGTGTTGATGGGCCTGCTGCAAATTACTGCAGGGGTGCTCAAGCTCGGCAAGTTTATTCGCATGGTGCCTTACCCTGTGATGCTGGGTTTTGTGAATGGTCTGGCTATTGTTATTTTCCTCGCTCAGCTGGGACAGTTTGGTGAAGCCGGTCAGCCCGGTTGGCTGGATGGTACCTTTATGCAGGGTAGTATTGTTGATGTGGCCTGGTTAGAGGGGCAGGAGCTGTATATGTTGCTGAGCCTAGTGCTGGTGACCATGATTATTATTCACTCTCTGCCCCGCTTTACCAAGTCTCTGCCTTCATCGCTGGTGGCAATTCTAGTGGTTACCGGCTTGGTACTCTGGCTGGATATAGATACCAAGGTGGTGGGTGATGTAGCCTCTATCAGCGGTGGCCTGCCCAGTTTCCATATCCCTGTAGTGCCTTTCTCTCTGGAGACCCTGTGGATTATTTTGCCCTATGCCATTATTTTGGCGGCCATTGGCCTGATTGAGTCTCTGCTGACATTGCGACTGATCGATGAAATTACCGAGACCCGTGGTCGCGGCAATCGCGAATGTATAGGGCAGGGCGTGGCCAATACAGTGACCGGGTTCTTTGGTGGCATGGGCGGCTGCGCCATGATTGGCCAGAGCATGATCAATGTAAATTCTGGCGGTCGTGGGCGTATGTCGGGAATAAGTGCGGCGCTGTTTTTGCTGCTGTTTATTCTGGTTGCCTCGCCACTGATTGAACAGATTCCCCTGGCCGCATTAATTGGCGTTATGTTTATTGTGGTTATAGGTACCTTTGAATGGTCCAGCTTTAGAATTGTTGGCAAGGTGCCGCGCAGCGATGCCTTGATTCTGGTTACCGTGTCAGCAGTGACCGTGGCCACAGATCTGGCGGTTGCCGTAGTGGTGGGTGTGATTATCTCGGCACTGGTATTTGCCTGGGAGCACGCCAAGCATATTCGCATTGATGCCCGGGAAGATCACAAGGGCTCAACCGTCTATGCAGTAACTGGCCCGCTGTTCTTTGGTTCCGTCACCTCATTTTTAGAGCGTTTTGATCCAGCCCAGGACAATGATGATGTGGTGATTGATTTTGCTCGCTCTAGGGTGGCAGATCACTCCGGTCTAGAGGCCATAGATACCTTGGCTGAGCGCTATGAAAATGCTGGAAAAACATTACACTTGGTACATCTGAGTGAAGAGTGCCGCAAGCTGCTCAAAAAAGCCGGCAATCTGGTCGAGGTCAATGTGATTGAAGATCCCAAATATTTTGTTGCCGAAGACAGCCTAGCCTGATGGATTTAAAGCTGGCCATATTTCGACCTATGCTTAAGCTCGCCATGGAGCGCAATGGGCATGGCGCGGCGCTGGGTTTTGAATTAACCAAAATTGGCCGCGGAGAAGTTGAGATGACTTTTCCCTACAAGGAAGAGGTGGTGGGAAATCCCATTACCGGGGTGGTCCATGGCGGAGTGATTGTCAGCTTATTGGATACCGCCTGCGGGACTGCGGCAATCACCACATTAACCAGGGCTTCGGTCACTCCAACTATGGATTTGCGCCTGGATTATATGCATCCGGCGGAGCCCCATCAGCCCATCTATGTGTCTGCCAAGGTCTATCGCAGTACCTCCAATGTTATTTTCTGCCGCGGCTCTGCCTGGCAGGACGATCCAGAGAACCCTATAGCACACTGTGTGGCTACCTTTATGACCGTGGATACGCCGAGTATTTCTCTGGGTAATATTATTCGCCGCCGCCTCAATCGCCTGGTGCGCGGTGACCGGGCCTATGAGCGAGAGGCAGACAAATGAGCGACCCACACCAGGCACTGCAAGCCAGCCTGCAGAGGGCAAGGCATGAGTCTAGCCCTCAGCAGATTCTCGATTTAATTCCCTACAGCAGTTTTATTGGCGCCGAGGCCAAAGTTGAGGGCGATGGCGTGCTGTACTGGTTGGACAGGCGTCCCTCAAATATAGGCAATCCCTCACTGCCGGCTATACATGGCGGTGTTATTGGTGGTTTTCTCGAGCTCTCCGCTGCTATTGAGATTCTCTATACCCTAAATGTTGAGCTTATTCCCAAAGTGGTTGATTTCTCTCTGGATTATCTGCGCCCCGGGCGTTACAAAACCATCTATGCCAACTGCACTGTGCTGCGTCAGGGCAAGAAACTGGTGAATGTCACGGCCACAGCCTGGCAGGATAACCCTGACACCCCTATAGCCACCGCTCGCTGCCATTTCCTTATCTCCAAGTAAAAGCTCGTTAAAATAATAGCCAGCGCTTGAAATTTGGGCGCCAGTCCCCATCTCCTAGAACAAGCAACAATAATGTTTTATCAACCAGGAGAAAAAACGGAAATGACTGCCAAAGCTAAATCAGGTGCCGAGACCCTAGGCTTTCAAACAGAAGCCAAACAGCTGCTACATTTAATGATTCACTCCTTGTATTCCAACAAGGAAATTTTTCTGCGCGAACTTATTTCCAATGCGTCAGACGCAACGGACAAGCTGCGCGTAGAAGCTCTGGAGAATTCCAGCCTCTATGAAGATGATGGCGAGCTGCGCATTCGTATCGCGGTCGATGAAGAAGCCAAAACCATTGAAATTTCCGACAATGGTATTGGTATGTCCAGAGATGAGGTGATTACCAACCTGGGTACCATTGCCAAATCTGGCACAGCAGAATTTCTTAAAAACCTGACGGGCGATCAGAAGCAGGACTCGCAATTAATTGGTCAGTTTGGCGTGGGTTTCTACTCGTCGTTTATTGTCGCCGATCGCGTGGTGGTTGAAACCCGTCGCGCTGGAGCAGCTGCCGACCAAGCCGTACGCTGGACCTGTGAGGGCGAAGCGGACTATCAGTTGGAAACTATCGAGCGCCCCGAGCGCGGTACCAAGATTACTTTGCATCTCAAGACGGAGGAGCAGGAATTTGGCAATGACTGGCGCCTGCGCAGCATTGTAAAAAAATACTCCGACCACATAGCTATCCCGGTGCAAATGCTTAAGCAAGAGGCTCCGCCCATGCCTGGCGCTGAGGAGACAGCAGAGGAGCGGGAAGCAGAGGTGGTTCCCGAGTGGGAAGCGGTCAATGACGCCAAGGCCCTGTGGACCAAGTCCAGAAGTGAGGTCAGCGATGACGAGTACAAAGAGTTCTATCGCCATGTATCCCATGATTTCGCTGAACCACTGGCCTGGAGTCACAACCGTGTAGAGGGCAAACAGGAGTACACCAGTTTGCTGTATATCCCTGGTATGGCTCCTATGGACCTCTACCAGCGAGAAGCCGTGCGGGGCATTAAGCTGTATATCAAGCGCACGTTTATTATGGACGACGCTGAACAGTTTATGCCTATGTATCTGCGCTTTGTTAAAGGTGTGTTGGACAGTGCTGATTTGCCCCTCAATGTGTCGCGCGAGATTTTGCAAAACACCCCAATGGTCGACAGTATTCGCGCTGCACTGACCAAGCGTGTTCTGGATATGTTGGCCAAGATGGCAACCAGTGAGCCAGAAAAATATGCGACATTCTGGACTCAGTTTGGCGCCGTACTAAAAGAGGGCCCTAGCGAAGATCACAGTAACCGAGAAAAGATTGCCAAGCTATTCCGTTTTGCCAGCTCTACCAGCGAAGGCGCAGCCCCCACAGTAAGCCTGCCCGACTATATTGAGCGCATGAAAGAGGGCCAGGATAAAATTTACTATGTGACTGGGGAGAGCCACTCGGTTATTGCCAACAGTCCTTATTTGGAAGTCTTCCGCAAGCATGGCATTGAAGTGCTGCTGATGTCGGATCGCATCGATGAGTGGATGATGGGTTATCTGACTGAGTTTGATGGCAAATCGTTCCAGGATGTGGCGCGGGGCGAACTCGATCTCAGCAAGATCACTGGCGAAGAGCCCAAGTCGGACAAGGATGCTGAGGCCGATAAGGAATCTCAGAATGCAGAGCAGGGCGAGTTGATTAGCCGTATTAAATCTCTGCTGGACGACAGGGTTGAAGAGGTGCGCAGCACCAAGCGACTCACCAATTCACCGGCCTGTCTGGTAGTAGGTGATAATGATATGGGCGAGCAGATGCGCAAAATTATGCAGGCTGCAGGTCAGGCGGTACCGGAGTCCAAGCCGATACTGGAGGTCAATATGGATCATCCATTGGTCAGCAAGCTCGAGGCGGAAGCAGATGAGGCCAGTGCTGGGCGTCTAGCGCGGGTGCTATTTGATCAGGCAGCGCTGTCAGCTGGTCGTCCACTGGAGAACCCTGCAGAGTTTGTACAGGAACTCAACCGATTAATGTTTGAATAAAATAGCTAAAATCAACGCAAATGGCGCGCTTTTAGGGGCGCTATTTGTGGTTTCGCGGCTATAATGCAACTCCAATGGGGTTGTGGAGCATAGGCTCGGTGACAGACTATAAAAATCATAGGGTAGCAGTTTTGGGTGGTGGCAGCTTTGGCACCGCAATCGCCAATATGATTGCGTCCAATGGCTATGCTGTGACCCTCTGGTTGCGCAGCGAAGTTCGCGCCGCCAGTATCCGCGACTCCCGCGAAAACTCCGACTATCTCCCTGGCTACCAGTTACATAGCGCCATGGAGGTCAGCACCGATCTAGAGCAGGCTCTGGCGGGAGCCCAGACAGTATTCTTTGCCGTGCCCAGCAGCTCATTCCGTGAGCTGGCCAAGAGGGCCTTCCCCTTTCTCAATAAAGACTGCGTTTTGGTCAGTACAGCCAAAGGCATAGAAGCCCATAGCTTTATGCTGCCCAGTGAAATTCTGGAGCAGGAAATTCCCCACTGTTCGGTCGGAGTAATAAGTGGGCCCAATCTGGCTAGAGAGATTGCTCAGTTTGAAATTACGGCTACAGTTATTGCCAGCGAAAATGCTGAGCTCTGCGAGCGAATTCAGACATTGCTGGGATCGCAATATTTTAGGGTCTATGCCAATCATGACCGCTATGGTGTGGAATTAGCCGGAGCATTAAAAAATATCTATGCCATTGTGGCCGGCATAGCTGAGGCCATGGATGTGGGGCAAAATACCAAAGCTGTTGTCTTGACCCGCAGTCTAGCCGAGATGAGCCGTTTTGCGGTGCATCTTGGGGCTAACCCATTGACCTTTTTGGGCCTTAGCGGTGTGGGTGATCTCTATGTAACCTGCACTTCGCCCCTGAGTCGCAACTTCCGTGTGGGGTTGGCGCTGGGACAGGGAAAAACTCTGGATCAGGCAGTGTCTCAGGTAGGGCAGGTGGCCGAGGGTGTAAATACGACTAAACTAGTAAAAGAGAAGGCCGATGATTTAGGTATTTATATGCCACTGGCTTCGGCTCTATACGCGACCTTATTTGAGCAGCGCTCTATCCTGGAGTCTCTGCAGTCGATGATGCTCGCAGAACAAAATACTGATGTGGAGTTTATGGTGAAAGCAAATGACTGATAATAAAGGAACATTAAGCAACAGTAATACCTGGGTTCGTCTGGCCTATATGTTTGTATTCACATTGCTGCTTATGGCTGCCCGGCTAGTTATCACTCTGGTGGTGATAGTGCAGTTTTTGCTGGTGCTGGTGACTGGTAGCGACAACGAAAACCTGCGCAATCTTGGGCAGGGCCTGGGGAAGTGGGTCTATCAGACGGTTATGTTTTTGACCTTTAACACGGATAGCAAACCTTTCCCATTTGATGAGTGGCCGGAGGTTGACCCATCGGAAGGCTACTCGGTGCGCTCAGCAGAGGATATTGAGGAAGCTGAGTTCGTTGAGGTGGAAGACGATAATGTACCATCGTTTACCGAGACTGAAGAGACAGAGATCAAAGAGCAGGGCACCAAGAAAAAAGCCAAAAAATAATTATGGTCTGTGATGCTGTAACCGCGGCTTCAGGACTATGCTGAGTAGGGAGTTTCCGAGCTGAGCTACTTTGGCTCGACGCAAAATTAATAATAATGCAATCGATGGGTTAGATGATCTAACACCGCGGGGTAACCTGCGCGTCATAGAGGGATTTTTGCAGCAAACTCAAGTAAATAGTTTACTGATGGCACCTAAGTTGCCATTGGTGAGTTTGTTGGTCGATTATTTAACCAGAGAAACAGGTATCCGGATGGGTACTGCGAGCCTGGCTTCGCTCTCTATGGACTATCCCGCATCGGGAATGGCAACTTTACATTGGATACATAATGTCGATTGAATTTATCAGAGAGCGCAGCTTCGAAAATAAAGGTTTAAAATTTACAGCCAAAGAGTGGGGTCGCTCCGGTTACCCTCCGGTGATAGCCCTGCATGGCTGGTTAGATAATGCCAACACCTTTGATCGCATGCTGCCCCATATGGAAAATCTCCATGTGATTGCGGTTGATCTGGCCGGTCATGGGCGCAGCGATTTTCGCTCCCAGGATTCCGGCTATGATATCTGGCACGATATAGGCGATGTGATGGCGATTGCCGACCAGATGGGATGGGAGACCTTTGGTTTGATTGGGCACTCCCGTGGGGCCATTATTTCAGGCCTGGTGGCCGGTACTTTCCCAGAGCGTATAACTCAGGTAGCTATGATTGATGGCTACCTGCCTCTGCCAGAGGAGGCCCATAACACCGCCAAACACATAGCGCGGGCCATTCATGAAAACAAGCGCTTTGGCGCCGCGTCACCCACAGGCTTTGCGGACTATGAACGCGCAGTGCAGGCGCGGGTTAAAGGCTTCGTGCCGCTTGACCATGATGCGGCCGCTATTTTGGCCGAGCGCGGCGTGGTCGAGGCCGATGGGCTATTTTACTGGCGCAACGATCAGCGGCTTAAAGCGGCATCAATGGTTAAGTTTTCCAAGGATCATCTGCAAAGCTTTTTAACCGCGATTCGCGGAAGGGTCATTCTGGTACAGGCACAAAACAGCGCATTTACCCCTAGTCCAGAGCAGTCTGCGGCCTTTGAGTGGATACCTCATATGAAAATTATCAAACTGCCAGGCTCACACCACCTCCACCTTGAGGGGCAGGCTGAGCAGGTGGCGCGGAGTATTCAGCCCCTATTCACCTGAAGAGCTGGGGCCAAGCCTTGATTCGGCGCAACTAAGCAGCTACTTTTAAAAAACACCGTCTGCGATTAGGCTAGTATTGATGCGACAAAAGAATTAGCTTTTGTGTCCTATCAAGGAGAGTTTTTATGTCAATTTCTATCGAGCAGTTAACCGCCTTTCTCGGCTGGTGCACATTGATCAATATAGGCCTGTTACTGTTCTCCACACTGATACTTGCTCTGGTGAAAGACTTTGCCATCAATATGCACAGTAAAATCTTTGACCTGGACCCTGAAACATTGCCCGCTATGTACTTTGACTATCTGGGCAGATTGAAGCTTCTGGTGATCGTATTTAATCTTGTGCCCTATCTGGCGCTGAGAATTATACAGTAAACAGGTGATAACCAAGGATGGCGTCAGCCGCTAAAGCCGGTGGTTGAGCTAGATTTTAGACAGGAGTCTAAAGCCAATGAGTACTTCACTGGAACGGAAGCCAGAACCTGAATTATGTGTAGTTTGTTGGGGCAGTAAAGTGCATCAGTGCGAAGCCTGCCATGGCAGTGGCAATATTGGCTGCATTGGCTGTTTGGGTAAGTGGGCTCAGCAGTCATGTCTTATTTGCGCAGGGTTAAAGCAGCTGCGCTGCCATCTCTGTAATGGCGGTCTGGTCGGCTGTGGGGTCTGTGGCGGCACAGGTCAGCGCTGGTAGCTGGGCTGTCAACACCATAGCAAAAAACCGATATTGCCCATAAGCAGTATCGGTTTTTTTAAGGATTGAAATGCTCTGGCTAGAGCATTATTGATTGTTTAGCAGAGCCAAAAACTCAGTGCGAGTCGCCTGATCTGTGCGGAAGCTGCCCAGCATGGCAGAGGTTTTCATGGAGGAATTTTGCTTTTCTACGCCGCGCATCATCATGCACATATGCTTGGCTTCCACGATAACACCCACGCCACGGGCTTCAGTTACCTCTTGAATAGTTGAGGCGATTTGCTGGGCCAGTGCCTCTTGAATCTGCAGCCGGCGAGCAAACATATCCACCACTCGGGCCACTTTTGACAGACCCAGCACTTTTCCATTGGGAATATAGGCCACATGGCATTTGCCGATAAACGGCAGCAGATGGTGCTCACAGAGAGAAAATAATTCTATATCTTTAACTATGACCATCTCTTCTGAATCAGAGGGAAACAATGCATCATTGATTACCGCATTCAAATCCATTTTGTAGCCGCTGGTGAGGTAAGCAAAAGCCTTGGATGCACGATCAGGTGTATCCAGCAAACCGGCTCGCGTCACGTCTTCGCCGGTGCTTTCAATAATTTTCTGATATTGCTCTTTCATGGTAGTCCCTGTTAAATTTTTATATTTCTCTGGATTGCTGCATTCTCCAACAAACTACAGACCATTGCTAGTTTCACAGGTAAAATAATGGCTATTGCGGAGGCACCATGAAAGAAACAACCCATACCCATGCCAGTTCAGCGCCGGTGACTGTTGCAGCCATGCTAGAGCAGGGGCAGCAACAGTTTGAAGCAGCGCAGATATATTTTGGCCATGGCACTACCAGCGCTTGGGACGAAGCTGTGTACCTGCTGTCCTATGTTCTCGATTTGCCCCCAGGTGCAGACCGCTCATTGCTGTCTCAGGCAGTTACAGAGCAACAGCAGGCCGATATTCAGGCCCTGTATCAGCGAAGAGTTACAGAGCGTATTCCCGCCCCCTATCTAACTGGCACGGCCTGGTTCTGCGGCTTGCCCTTTGCCGTGGATAAGCGGGTGATTATTCCACGCTCGCCGGTGGCAGAGCTTATTTTCAATGGCTTTCAGCCCTGGTGTGAGGCTGAACCTGCCAAGGTACTAGACCTCTGTACTGGCAGTGGTTGCATAGGTATTGCCTGTGCCTATGCCTTTGAGGAGGCTCATGTAGTGCTCAGCGATATCTGTTCAGAGGCCCTGGCCGTTGCAGCGACTAATATTGCGCAACATGAGTTAGGTAATCGGGTGAGGGCCCTGCAGTCTGACCTCTTCGATGGGCTCAGCGGGCAGCGTTTTGATCTTATTGTCAGCAACCCGCCCTATGTAGATGCTCAAGATCTCGCAGAGATGCCCGATGAGTATCATCACGAGCCAGAATTGGCCCTGGCCTCAGGTAGAGATGGACTGAATTTTACTCGGCGATTATTGCGCGAAGCTGAGCAGTATCTCTCGGAGGAGGGGGTTCTGGTGGTGGAGGTGGGCAATTCCTGGCTGGCTCTGGAGAGAGCATTCCCCAATGTGCCTTTTGTCTGGCTGGAGTTTACCGAAGGAGACGCTGGTGTATTTGTGCTGTCTCGCAATGAATTGCTTGAACATCGGGAATCTTTTACCTAATTTACGTATAATTGACGCCAGCATTCAGGTAACCATTTTAAGCTATCATTTGATTTAGAGAAGACTATGTCGGGAAATTCCATCGGAAAACTATTTACTGTCACCAGTTTTGGCGAGAGCCATGGTCTGGCGATTGGCTGTATTGTAGATGGCTGTCCTCCCGGACTAGAGATAAGCGCCTCGGATTTGCAGCCGGATTTGGATCGCCGCAAGCCCGGTCAGTCTCGCTATACCACCCAGCGCAAAGAAGACGATGAAGTCAAAATTCTCTCCGGTGTGTTCGAGGGAAGAACCACAGGCGCCTCGATTGGTATGATGATCGAAAACAAAGATCAGAAATCAAAAGATTATAGTAAAATCAAAGACTTATTCAGACCTTCTCATGCAGATTATACATACCATCAGAAGTATGGTGAGCGGGATTATCGCGGTGGTGGGCGCAGTTCTGCCCGGGAAACTGCCATGCGTGTGGCCGCTGGTGGCATTGCTAAAAAGTATTTAAAAGAGCGTCTGGGCATAGAAATCTTTGGTTATGTTTCACAGCTTGGCCCAATTGTCCCGGAGAATTTTGACCAGGCGGAGATTGAAAATAATCCGTTCTTTTTCCCAGATGCGGGCAAGGTTGCAGAGCTGGAAACCTATATGCAGGCTCTGAGCAAAGAGGGTGATTCCATTGGCGCCAAGGTCACAGTGGTGGCCAAGAATATGCCAGTGGGCTTAGGCGAGCCAATCTTTGACCGCCTGGATGCCGAATTGGCCCATGGGCTGATGGGCATTAATGCAGTAAAAGGTGTTGAGCTGGGCGCTGGTTTTGATGTGGTGGCTCAGAAAGGCACAGAGCACCGCGATGAGCTCTCTCCCGAGGGTTTTCTCTCCAATAACTCTGGCGGCGTGCTGGGGGGGATTTCTTCAGGTCAGGATATCCTGGCCCATCTGGCGCTAAAGCCCACGTCCAGTATTCGTATTCCAGGGCAATCCATTGATACTGCTGGCGAATCCGCCGAGGTGATTACCACTGGTCGCCATGACCCCTGTGTGGGCATTCGCGCTGTGCCTATTGCCGAGGCTATGCTGGCTATTACGCTTATGGACCACTACCTGCGCCATCGCGGGCAAAATGCCGATGTGGATTCCGGGCTAGCGCCAATTTAAGGGTCTACTCCCCTCGAGCCTTCAATTTACACCGAATATATTCATTGTGGCGAATATGTAGCAGATCAGCCACCCGACGAATAATACCCTCTTCATGCTTGTCCAGATGGCCGTCTGCATAGGCCACTCGCCACAGGGCGGTCAACAGATCCATCTTTTTTTCGAGCTTAAAGTGCAGGTTAATTTCACGGGTAAATTGATACAGAGAGGTAGCTTCCGCTACCTCTTCGCGAGACAGCCGCAGCAACTCATCTACCTGCTGGGCTTCAAGGCACAGAATATCGCAGAGGGTCTGGCTGATAGAGGCCAGTTCCTGCTCGTCTAGGTTGCCATCAATAACCATGACTTCCACGAGCAGAGCAGCAGTAGCTAGTTGTTCGCTGGCTACTGTCTCTTCGGGCTCGAGAACATTTTTGGCGAAAAAACTCTTGATGCGGTCGATCATTACTGAATATCTCGCAGCCAGGTTTCGAGCTTAATCTGATCTGTTACAAAGGCGCGAATACCCTCAGACAGCTTCTCAGTGGCCATGGGATCATCGTTGAGCTCATAGCGGAATGTTGGCTCGCCACCCAGCTGGTAGTGAATCTTCTCACCTGTGTTGGCTGGGTCTAATCTGCGTTCCAGCAGGCCATAGTCATCATCCAGAGCCTGCAGAAGCTGGGGGCTAATAGTTAGGCGGTCGCAGCCGGCCAGCTCGGTAATTTCGTCTGTATTGCGGAAGCTGGCACCCATAACCACAGTATTGTAACCCTGCTGCTTGTAGTAGTTGTAGATGCGGGTGACGGACTGCACACCGGGATCGTCAGCTGGCGCATAGTCGCTGAGATCAGTATTGGCCTTGTACCAGTCGAGAATGCGGCCAACAAAGGGGGATATCAGGTAAGCGCCTGCATCTGCTGCTGCCACTGCCTGAGTAAAGTTAAACAGCAGGGTCAGGTTGCAGTTGATACCTTCTTTTTCCAGCTGCTCGGCGGCTTTGATGCCTTCCCAGGTAGAGGCCATTTTGATCAGCACACGCTCTTTGCCAATACCTGCCTGTTGGTATAGCTCAATCAGCTGGCGCGCCTTGGCAATGGAGCCATCTCTGTCGAAGGACAGTCGCGCATCGACCTCAGTAGAGACGCGGCCGGGAATAGTCTCGAGAATTTTTTCACCAAAACCCACAGCCAGTCTATCCATGCAGGCTGAAAGCTGCTCGTCAGAGGACAGTTTGCCACTGGACACCGACTGAATCACCCCATCCACCAAACTGCGATAGGCTGGCATTTGCGCCGCTTTTAACAGCAGGGAAGGGTTGGTGGTCGCATCTTCTGGCGAGTACTGAGCTATGGCATCAAAATCGCCAGTGTCGGCAACCACTGTGGTGATCTCTTTAAGTTGAGCAAGTTTACTTTTGTCAGTCATGAAAATTAAATTCCCGTCGTTTTAATTAAAGCCCTGATGTTTTGGCCAGCGCCGCTGTTAATACATCAATGGTTGCATCTGATTTATAGGCATTTTCGCTAATATGCCGCCTGTATTGCCGCGCCCCGGGCATGCCGTGAAACAGGCCTAAAATATGTCGGGTCATGGCTTGAAGTTTTGTGCCTTTCGCCAACTCATTATCCACATAATCGAGGAAGGCTTCAGCGATTTTTTCGCGGCTGACCAAAGGTTGCTCTGAGCCATAGATCTGCTGATCCACAGTGGCCAGCAAGTATGGATTGGTATAGGCCTCGCGACCGACCATCACACCGTCTATATGGTCTAGGTGATCCAGGGACTGGTCCAATGTGGTTACGCCACCATTGATAATAATCTCTAGATGGGGGAAGTCTTTTTTGAGTTGGTAAACCCGATCGTAATTGAGCTCTGGAATCTCACGATTTTGTTTTGGACTAAGGCCTTTCAGCCAGGCTTTGCGCGCATGAACCAGAAATGTTCCGCAGCCGGTCTTGGCTACTTTGTCCACAAACTCGCACAGAAACTCGTAGCTATCAAAGTCATCCACCCCAATTCGGTGCTTTACGGTGATGGGCAGGTCGACGGCATCCTGCATGGCTGCAATGCAGTCTGCAGTGATCTGGGCGTTTTTCATCATCACCGCACCAAACATGCCGTTCTGAACTCTATCGCTGGGGCAGCCACAGTTTAGATTGATCTCTGCATAGTCGTATTTACTGGCCAGCACACAGGCTCTGGCTAAATCTTTGGGGTCACTGCCACCCAGCTGCAGGGCGACTGGGTGTTCAAAGGGGTCCATCTGCAGGTGGTAGTGGGTATCGCCATAGATAATGGCACCGGTAGTGATCATCTCGGTGTAGAGCACAGAGTGCTGGCTGATTAGCCGCAAAAAATAACGACAGTGACGATCGGTCCAGTCTAGCATGGGGGCTACGCAGAATTTTCTGTTGATTCTGTCCATTGCTGCAGGCTCTGTGGCATTCTGATTTGCGGATGCGGGCATGGGTATGGGTCCGACTTCTCAGTGGCGCATTTTACACAAGTCTTATTGGCATGGTTAGCCTTTGTGATTGAAAACTACAGGGTCATGGGTTGTTCTGCCACAGCCCTGGGTGCAGTTGCCAATCGCTTTGGCTTGGGTTAGTTTGATCTTAAAGAGGCACAGCACAGCTCTGTATGGGTGCTTATAAAAATCACAATTAGGATTCACCTAATGACAGTATCTTCTGGCAGCACAGCTAGTAACAGGGCCGAGTTAAGCAGCACAGCCAGGTTAATTACCGGTCAGCGCATTCTTTGTACCCTGGGTAATTTGGGCCCCGAATTCGCCAAGTTGCCCCTGGCTGAACTGCGCCGAGTCTATGATACCTATGATTTGGTGTTCGGCAGCGGCTCAAGGGCAGATGTCAGTACCCAGGATATGCAGATTCCTCTGGGTGTGCAGCAGCTGGGGATCAGAATTTATCGGCCAACTCAGGCTAAGCCCAGGCTTACCCTGGTTTATTTTCATGGCGGCGGCTATGTGATTGGTGGGTTGCAGAGCCATCATGGCTTTTGCAGTCTGCTGGCGGGTCGAGCTGGTATAAACCTGATAGCAGTGGACTACAGGCGAGCGCCTGAAAGCCCATTTCCCGGACCTTTGGAAGATGGTTTAGGCGCCTATAACTGGGTGGTGGATCATGCAGCTGAGCTGGGTTTAAAAGATACAAAAATAGGGGTGGGCGGCGACAGTGCTGGGGGTAATCTGGCTGCAGTACTGTCCATGCAAACCTTTAGCGGAATAATTGAGGGTCAGCTATCTGCTGTGCCGGCATTTCAGTTTTTACTCTATCCCTGGGTCGATCTTGATAGTCTATCGGACTCTATTAAGCGGTTTGGCAAGGGCCTGTTATTGACCGAGAGCACCATGAAATTCTTTCGCCATAACTATTTACTGGGCGCTGACAGTGGCGCAGTCAGTGCCTCCAGTCCCATGGCCTGGGAGAATCTAGCAGATACCCCGGATACCCTGATTGTGACCGCAGAATACGATGTACTGAGGGATGAGGGTTTGGCTTTTGTAGACAAGCTTGTTGAGGGGCAGGTCAAGGTGATTCATCAGCATATGCCCGATTGCACTCATGGGTTTATTAGTATGGGCAGGTTTAGCAGAGCAACCCGCAACAGATTGCAGCAGCTGTGCGATATGCTTGGTGACTACAGCAGGCAGTCAGAGTCAGGCTAATTTGAGTTGCACCTATCTGCAAATGATACTAAGAATAAACTAACTGCTTTTGAAAGGATTCAGATGCTTATATCTGCGAGGTTTCTTTTTATTTCAATTTAATTATTGTCAGAAAGGAACACTGAATGGACTCATTTAAACCCTTTGATCAGATTACGTCTGTTGATAAACAACATCTATTTCTGCAAAAAATGGGCGGCAAGGAAATGGACCTTCCCTCACATCACCACACCCTCAAGGCAATTCAACTGCATACAGGCGTACCACAGATAATCCGTGGTCAGTTTAATATCGCCAGAAATATGGCCCTGTACTCTTATTTTTTTTATTCTCTGGGCTCAGAGGTGCAGCTCAAGGCCTGCAGTGTCATTGAGCATGCGCTGCGAATTAAGGCTAACAGACCAGAGTTAATGCTGCGCCAACTACTGATACTGGCCAATGATAAAAATTGGCTGATGGATTCAGGCTTTCGGCATATTGAAAAGCCCGGGGAGAGCAGAGGCTACTGCAAATCCCTGGAGAGGGTGCTGCCTCATCTGCGCAATGAGTCTGCCCATGGGGTTCCGCCTCTGGTATGGGACTGTATAAGCCATATTGAGCGCTGCGCAGATTTAGTGAATCAGCTGTTTCCTCAGGTGTGCAAATCTGGCCAGTAATTATTGGCTGTTGAGTTGCGGAGATAGCCGCGCCATGGTCTGATTTAGGATGATGGTAGATTCAATATTTTCAACCTGATGCACATTAGCCAGCTTGCCTTTTAGGAACAACTCGAAGGCCTGCAGATCGGCCATGGCCACGCGCAGTGCATAGTCATGCACACCGGCCAAAACACAGCACTCCAAGACTTCGGGGAAGGTCTGGATAGCAGCTTCAAATTCCGCCCCATTTTGGGAGGTGTTTTTATTGAGTTTGACAAAGACAAAGGCCGATACATTGATACCCAGCATGCTGTGATTGAGCCTGGCGCTGTACTGTTCAATAAGACCGGATTGTTCGAGTTTGCGCAGGCGTCTCAGGCAGGGGGTCTGGGACAGGCAAACCTGAGCGGCCAATTCAGCATTGCTGATGCGGGCATTGGCCTGGAGGGCATTAAGAATCTTTATATCGGTGCTATCTAACTTCTCTAACCTTTCTGGTCTCTCTAGTCTTTCTAGTCTTTGCGATGATATTGGCATAATCTGCTACCGTTGATTTAATTATAAGCATAATTATACATATATGAGGGTTTTGTAGCCGCTATTTAGCCGAATGATCTCAGGGTTTTTTGTTAGCATCTCAACTGCATTCAGCAGCGGAGAAAGACCTAGATGACAGCAAAAGCCCAGGCATTGGATCACTGGATTCGCTCGGATTTTCGAGATATGAATACGACACTGGAAGAGCTGTATTCCGCTGCTGCATATCCAGAGTCCGTGGAGGGTATAGGCGACAGTATCAAGCAGCAATTGGTCACTGAGGGCCAGGCACTAATAGTTGACCTGTTAGCTGAAGGCAATACAGATGAAGGCTTTGACAGTGGCTTTGATCTGCTGGGCAATGTGGGGTTTTATATGGCCGCCTGCCGCCGCCATGAAATTACCGAGCCCTCCCGAGAGAGCAGGTCTCCCTTGCAGGAAGCCTCGGCGCTGGCATTGCAGCTTGGCGCTTCTCTGGGTGTTATTCCGCGGTTTGCTTCCAGTCACTTGGAAACCCACAACTATGCGATCAATGCCGTCTACAAAACCTTTACCCATCTGAGTGACGAAAAAACATTTCTCGACTACAACACCAGAAGTGTATTTGCATTTATTCGCGCATCAGAGGCCCTGCGTCAGACTCTGCCCCTGGGGGTTTCACATCCGGTTAGCTACGATTTGCTGCTTAATGCGCAGCAGGCGCTGCAGGATGTCTGCGCCTACAATCAGCAACTGTTTGATCAGCTAGATAGCAATCATTTTTTTTACTCTGTTAGGCCCTACTACCGGCCCCACCGAGTGGGCCTGCATGAATATCGCGGTGCCAATGCGGGGGATTTTGCCGGTATCAATGTGATCGATTTACTACTGGGTGTCTGCCAGGCAGACGACCCCTATTACTCTCAGTTGCTGGTCGATAAATTCCTGTTTATGCGCCCGGAGGACCAACTGGTGCTGCGTGACTGCATGCGCCGCCAGAGTTTGCTGGATAGTTTTTTACAGGCAGGGCAGCAGGGTGCCGCTAAACAACCCTGGTTTAAGCGCAATCTAGAGCTATTTTTGCAGGTCTGTACTGCCCATGGTCAGACTGCACTGCAACATCATGAGCAGCTGGTACATAAATTTATTCAACAGCCTGCCGCTGAGGGAGAGCTTACCCACAGGCCGGGAATTACCGCCAGTGGTCCCCCATTACCTGTGTTACTCAAAGGTCTCAAAAAGCTCTGCGATATGCGCTGTGCCGCTGATGTGGGCGGAGAATTTAACACCCGCTACGCAGATATGCAGACCCTCAGAGGCTACCTGGGATGAGTAGAGGACCATTTATTGACCAGGTTGGTATCTATCTGATGAGTCATTCGGTGGGTCTGCCACTGCGCTCCTCCCAGCAGGCCGCCGCCGATTCTTTTTGGCAGCCCTGGCAGGCTGCAGATAGCAATATATGGACCCATTGGTTAGCGGCAATCCAGGAGTTTCGCACTCAGCTGGCCATACTCCTAAATGGGGATACAGCCAGTTTTTGTCCCCAGACCTGTCTCTCAACTGCAGTGGCCAAAATTGTTGATTCACTGGCTTGGCAGACAAGCAAAAACTGTATTCTGCTCAGCGAACAAGACTTTCCCTCTATAGCTTTTGCGCTACAAAAAGCTCTGGGTGACAGGGTCGCACTAAAGTTTATAGCAGCTGAAGCTGATACCTCAGACATCCATGTCTGGGACCAGCATATGACGGAGGATGTAGGCCTGGTTTTGGCGACCCATGTGCAGTCTAACAATGGTCGTCAACTGCCGGTTGCGCAGATCACTGCACTCAGCCGAGACAAAGGTATTCTCTCTCTGGTGGACATTGCCCAGTCTGTAGGTATTTTGCCCATCGACTTGGATAGCTGGTGTGCAGACTTTGTAGTGGGCTCCTGTGTGAAATGGGTTGGGGGCGGCCCTGGCGCCGCATTTATGTGGCTTAGCCCTGAGATAATTGAGCATTGTCAGCCCCGCAGTGTTGGCTGGTTCTCCCACAGGGATCCCTTTGAATTCGATATACACCATTTTAGCTATCAGCCAGACGCGCTGCGCTTTTGGGGTGGGACCCCCTCGGTCTACCCCTTTGCTCTGGCGGCCCATAGTTTGGCCGCTATCAATGCTAGGGGAGTTGAGTCGATCCGCGCTCACAACCTGAAGTTGGCCGATCAAATTATTGACAAGTTATCTCCTGAACAGCTGATTTCGCCATTGGACCCTGCACTGCGCAGCGGCACATTGATCGTCGATTTTGCTGACCGCCAGCCCCAACTCAGTGCTGTTTTACAGCAGCACCAGGTGCATTTTGATAGTCGCGCACAGGGTGTTCGTCTATCTCCCCACCTGTGCAATACAGAGGAGCAAATAGCAAGACTGACCGGTCTTTTTTAGGACGCGAAAACCTATATTTTCTATTACAGATTATTTTTTTATGGGTTAATCTGCGGCTACAAACTCAAGTTAATAAGAGCAAAATGCTATGACTGGTTCCCATCTCAATCGCCGCCAACTGCTGAAGGGTTTCGGGGCTAGTCTGGGGGCTCTGGCTCTAAGGGGCTTTGAAGTCTATGCCGATGAACCATTCTATTTTACCCATGGCATTGCCAGCGGTGACCCGCTCGCCGACAGAGTTATTTTGTGGACTCGGCTGATTCCTGGGAATGGCCAGCACGCTGAGATTGACTGTCAGTGGCAGGTGGCAAAAGATGCCGAGTTTAAGCAGCTGGTCAGCTCTGGTTCTGCCTCCACCAGTGCCGCCAGAGATTACACCATCAAAGTAGATGCTGGAGGTCTTGCTCCAGGCAGCCAGTATTACTATCGGTTTCTGCGCGGCAGCATCAGTAGCCCAGTGGGCACAACTCGCACATTGCCCGAGGGGGATATCAGTGAATTCCGTCTCGGTGTCTGCTCCTGCTCCAACTACCCTCAGGGATACTTTAATACCTACCGCCATATGGCCAATACAGACTTAGATTTGGTGCTGCATCTGGGCGATTATATCTATGAATATGCCGAGGGAGTCTATGCTAATCCCGTGGCTACAGGCGAATTGGGCCGGCAGGTAGAGCCCGGCACTGAAATCCTCAGTATCGAAGACTATCGCATGCGCTACGGCCTGTATCGCACAGATGCAGATTTACAGGCAGTACATGCCCGACACCCATTCGTCACCGTCTGGGATGATCATGAGTTTGCCAATGACTGCTGGACTGAAGGGGCGGAAAATCACAATGAAGGCGAGGGTGATTTTGCTGCCCGAGCGCGGGCTGCTCGCCAGGCCTATCACGAATGGATGCCTATCCGCACCGCTGAGGCAGGAGATCAGGCGCCGATTTATCGCAGTTTTAAGATTGGCAATCTGGCCGATCTGATGATGTTGGATACCAGAATCCATGGCCGCGACCGGCCGCTCAACTATGCCGTTGATCTACCTATGCGGTCCGCCCTCTATCATATGCACGCCAGTGGCCCCAGGTTGGTTACTGAGCAGCAGGCAGCACTAATTGCGGCGGACCAGCTGCAGCGGGTTAATCTGCCCTTTGATTTTTCTAGCGGTAAGCCTGTAGCCATTACGGACTACCGTCAGATCCAAAATTTGAGCCCTGAGACCTTGCCAGAGGGTTGGTACTATTTGCCCGATGCAGAGCGCTTTAAAACCCAGGCGCTGATTGATCCTGATCGACAGATGCTGGGAGCAGACCAGGAACAATGGTTGGGCGCAGAGTTACAGGCCAGCAAGCAGAGAGCCGCCACCTGGCAAATTCTCGGTCAGCAGGTGTTAATGGGCAAGCTTGAACTTCCGACACTCACCGATGAAGAGCTTAGGCTGGAGGAAACCAAGCCAGAGTATCGCCCTATCCTAAAGATGATGCAGACATTGGCCGGGGATAATCTACCTTTTAATCTCGATGCCTGGGACGGTTACTGGGCCTGCCGTGAACGGGTTTTTGACGCGCTGCTTGAGCACGGGGTTAACCCTCTGGTACTGGCCGGTGATACCCATAATGCCTGGGCCTTTAATTTAGCTAATGATCAGGCTCAGCCTGTGGCTGTGGAGCTGGGTACGCCGGGGGTCAATAGCCCTGGCCTAGAAACCTACCTGGCAACAGAGCCTGATGTGCTTGCCCGGGCCATGCAAGATGCCAGCTCAGAGCTTTATGCAGTGGATACAGCGCAGCGTGGCTGGTCAGAGGTAGTGCTGACCCCAGAGAGCGCGACCAATCAATGGCATTTTGTCAGCACGGTGCTGGATAGAGACTTCACAGTGACCAGCGCAGACAAGCAGATTTGTATGGCAGGAGATAAGAAGTTCAGCTGATAGGCTGATGCGGTGCATGCCAAGACCGGCTACAATCGCGCCATGGCTTTTGATCACCAATCTTTTCTTGCATCCCTGACCGGCAGACCCGGCATCTATCAGATGTTTGATGGCGACGGCGCTATTCTCTATGTGGGCAAGGCCAAAAATCTTAAAAAGCGCGTTGGCAGCTATTTTCGCAAGACTGGTCTGACCCCCAAGACCGCGGCGCTGGTAAAGCGCATTGCCAAAATTGATGTCACAGTGACCGAGACTGAGACTGAAGCATTGATTCTCGAGCACAATCTGATCAAGCAGTATCGTCCGCCCTATAATATTTTAATGCGCGACGATAAGAGCTATCCCTATATCTTTTTGTCCGATCGCGACCAGTGGCCTCGCCTGGCCTTTCACCGTGGCCCCAAAAAGGCCAAGGGCACCTATTTTGGCCCGTTTCCCTCAGTACATGCAGTGCGCGACAGCATGAGCTTCTTGCAAAAGACCTTTAAAGTGCGCCAATGTGAAGATGTATTTTTTAAAAACCGCTCCAGGCCATGCCTGCAGTACCAGATTAAGCGCTGCACTGCGCCCTGTGTAGAGTTTGTGAACCCTGAGGACTACAGCGCTGACGTAGAGTTAACCCGGCTCTATCTGGATGGCAAGGCAGATAAGATTCTCAAGCAGCTAGAGCGGGATATGGAGTCTGCCTCAGCTGATTTGCAGTTTGAAAAAGCCGCCGAACATCGCGACCAAATCTCCGCGCTGCGTACAGTGCAGGCCCAGCAGATGATAGAAAAGGGCAAGGGCACCATTGATGTGGTCGCCGGCGCTGTTACCAATGGTCAGGCCTGTGTGCATATGCTGTACGTTCGCCAGGGTCGAATACTAGGTAGCCGCAGCTATTACCCCAAGGCACCGCTGGCCGAGGAGGTTGCAGAGCTACTTGGCGAATTTTTACCCCATCTGTATCTGGATGGCGCTGGACGGCCAGATCTGCCCAAAGAGATTCTGGTCAATGCGCCTATAGAGGGGGCAGAGGCGCTCACTGAAGCGCTGCAGACCAGAGTAGGGCGCAATATTGAGATACGAGATTCAGTGCGCGGCTTCAGAGCCAAGTGGATCGAGCTGGCTCAACGTACTGCAGAGCAAAACCTCACCGCCAGGCTAGCGTCGAAAAAGACCATAGAGCAGCGCTTTGAATCACTGCGCGACACGGTTGGTTTGGAGCAGACCCCGCAGCGACTGGAGTGCTTTGATATCAGTCATAGCAGCGGGGAAGCAGTGGTTGCCTCCTGTGTGGTATTTGATGCCAATGGTGCGCTGAAGAGTGATTATCGACGCTTTAATATAGAAGGCATTACCGATGGCGATGATTATGCGGCTATGGAGCAGGCAATTCGCCGACGCTATACCAGATTGATGAAAGGCGAGGGCAAGTTGCCCGATATTCTGCTGATTGACGGCGGCAAAGGACAGATTGGTATAGCTAAAAATGTATTGGCCGATCTGGGCGTAGTCGGGGTAATAGTGCTGGGGGTGGCCAAGGGCACCACCAGAAAGCCTGGTCTGGAAACCCTAATATTGGCTGACCAGAATAACAAGGTAATAGCTAGGCCCCAGCAGGCGGCCCTGCACCTTATTCAGCAGATTCGTGACGAGGCGCATCGCTTTGCAATTACCGGCCACAAGGCGCGTCGAGATAAAAAGCGTCGCACCTCACCCCTGGAGGGGATTGCCGGCGTGGGACCCAGCAGGCGCCGAGATTTGCTCAAGCATTTCGGTGGTATTGGCGAGGTTAAAAAAGCCAGTGTTGCGGATTTAATGAAGGTTGATAATATAAACAAAAAGGTAGCTGAAGCTATTTACAGTGCCCTGTACAATGATTAACGTGACGTCCCCTAGTCGTCAATAATTATGGAAAATTAGAAAAGTCTATGTGGAATCTGCCCAATATACTGACACTGATGCGTATCGCCCTAATCCCAGTGTTTATTGTTGTCTATTACCTGCCCTGGGAATGGCATCACTTTGCCTCTGCCGCTATTTTTGGGCTGGCGGCGCTGACCGATTGGGTCGATGGCTACCTGGCTCGCAAGTTTAATCAGGTGACGCCCTTTGGCGCCTTCCTCGACCCGGTAGCAGATAAGCTGATTGTAGTTGCTGCGCTGGTGTTGCTGTTAGAGGTACATTCAACACCCTGGTTTGCGCTGCCGGCGATTGTCATTATAGGTCGCGAGATCGTTATATCCGCGCTGCGGGAATGGATGTCAGAGCTGGGCTCCAGGGGCAGTGTTGCGGTCTCTATGATGGGCAAGATTAAAACCTGGGTGCAGATGGCGGCTGTAGCCATACTGTTGCTGGCAAAACCAGAGCAGGAGCTGCTGACTACTGTGGGTTTTGTGGCTATTTATGCGGCTGCGATAATGACTCTGTGGTCTATGGTGCAGTACCTTGTGCTCGCCTGGCCTCAATTGAGTGCTGAGGCCGAGAAGTAGTTGATTTATTGCTGGTAATCCCTAGAATAGCCGCGTCTGAGTCAACGCTGACTTAGGCTCTGTCTGAAATTTGAAATGCGGTCTTTTTAAGGCGCCGTAGCAAAGTGGTAATGCAGTGGACTGCAACTCCGCCATCGTCGGTTCGATTCCGACCGGCGCCTCCATTTCAAATCTGTCTGTTTAATTCTTGAAGGGGCTCTGTACTGGGGTCAGTCCTGGTTACTTTAGCTGATCAGCTTGATAGCTAGTTCGCCAATCTGGGATAACTCTGAGGAAATACTCTCCAAAGGTACGGCAAGCCCAGTAGATGCAACCACCAAAAGCACGCCAAACACCAGAGCTACCAGCATCAATATACTGGTGATATAGGTGAAATTAAAAATCTTCTCTTTCATAGTAAAACTGTAACCAATCTTTTGTAGTACCCAGTTGCAAGAAAAATCCTGCGGGGGACCTTATATTAGCGATTGGATCAGTGCTCACTCGGCAAACAGCGACAAAGTATTGACATTTGACGACAAAAGCCTAGTATTCCTTTCAATTATGTAATGTATAGGCAAAAAAAATGGCAATGGTGCGAGCCGCAGTAATGGCGGGCTTTGACAATCAGGTGCGGCACCTCAAGGCCGACCCCGAAAAAATATTGCGGGACAACGGGTTTACATCCGGTTTTTCCTCTGAATGCGATCCAGATGAATTGCTGCCCTATGATCGGATCGAGCAGTTGTTGCAGGCTGCGGCTGATGCTACCCACTGTCCTCATTTTGCCGCTATGCTGGGTATTCAGCAAAATATTAATCTTCTGGGGGTGGTCGGCGATTTAATGTTGCAATCCAACGATGTGCGCACCGCACTGCTAGAGCTAGTT
>Ga0257120_1000110_pt1 | contig 61923 bp, 53 predicted proteins | sample SI106_10metaG_FD_190153 | JGI IMG/M metagenome (GOLD analysis project Ga0257120, IMG submission 190153) | Marine microbial communities from Saanich Inlet, British Columbia, Canada - SI106_10 | ecosystem: Environmental > Aquatic > Marine > Inlet | place: Canada: British Columbia | collected...
ACCTACATACACATTATCTTTACCAAACTTTTTTACAAGGTGCTGGTAAGTTCCATAGTGTCCTTTATGCATAGGTTGAAACCTACCCACATAGATAACTACTGTTTTTTTAATAGGATTTTCATCCTCAAGTAGTATTTGCTCTACCAAGTATTTTGAAAGTTCACTCATATGAATTACACACTATTAGTATATAAATATAAAGTATTGGATAATTAGTGATTTTTATAAGTAAAGGGATCTCTTTTTCGCAGTTCTTCTAATTTTTTTTTGTATACCTTATCCAATTTACGTTTCTTAAGATACATTTTAATAATTTTTACTATATTCATAATTTTGTATTTTTATTTACAATCATCTATTTTTGAAAGTATTGGATTTTTACAAGGCCATTCCATATTAAACTTAGTATCATCCCATCTTAATCTATTCTGATTATCTACACTATTAAATTCACCAGAGTATGCTAGTTTGTAATTCATAATGCTATCATCCTCCATTACATAATGTCCACTTGCAAACATTGGTGGAACTAATACTTGAGTAGCCGTTTCTGGTGATAGGATAAAAGATTCTGATTTACCATATTGTGGATTAGTATTTAAATTACCTCCCCTTAAATCTAATATTACTAAATAAATTTTTCCATGAGTACATGATATCAGTTTCCAAGTTTTGTTATCATAATACATTCCTCTCAAAACTCCTTCTTTTGATTTAACATATCCATCATGTTTAAATTTTAATCCTGAATTTCTATCAACTGCAGGTAATATTCTATCATAATAATCAGTATGATATGTTGTTGAGGCAGAACCTCTTAATTCATACTGAGTTGATGGTTGTATAATCTTTACCTGATTTAGTATACTTCCATGGTAGAAGTGAAAATCATTCCAATCTCTTTCTTTATAAAATATACTACGCCCTTGTGCCATAACTTTGCTTTTGTTTTTTAATAAAGGAATCCCAATCTTCTTGTGTTCCCCAATCAATGAAATCTCGTGTACTTCTGCTAAAAAATGTTTTTCCATTTAATAACATTTTAAAAATTACATGTGATATGTAGATTTCTCCTTCTTGTTTTATGGATTCATATGTATCTACAAATTCCCTTGCATCTGAAAATGTATACAAGCCACAACAAAAATCCGATGAAATTACATTCTTCTCTACAATCGTTAAAACTTCTCCGCTATCATTCTTTTTTATATATGATTTATTTCCAGGTGTTATGTTTGTACAATTATTCAAAGAATATGTACAAACTTCGTTTTTCTCAATCGTATCTATTTTAAAATAATCATCTGCATCCTTAATAAATATAGAACCTGTTATATTCTTTTTATCAATTGTCTGTGAAACTGTATCCGATGCACTATGTGTATCATTTTCAAGTAATAATAATTCGAAATTTGAAACATCTTTAAATTGTAAATTTACCAATTCAATGAGTTCATTTGTTAAATGTCTTTTTAATGCAACTATAATAATACGGTCAAATGTACTTAATGGTAATCCCTGAATTGATTCAAATACCATCAAATTTCCACTTGGATGTTCAAGTAACCATTTTGGTAGTTTAGTAGTAAATCTACTGCTTTTACCTGCACATGGAATTATAAGATTTCGCATAACTTATTAATATTAGTTTCTAAATATTTTTTTATTTTAACATTATTCGTATATGGATAAATACGTTGTAAATTAATTATTTGTAATAACTCATATTTTTCTATTGGATAATTTTCCACCAACCAATCATCAATATATGATAATCCAAGTTTTATTTTAGATAAATCGGTTACACTACTTATCATATTTAAAGACCAGTGTAGATGTGTATCTTGTCTTAACTTTACCAAATCCATAGTTGGTGATTCAATATATGAATCTAAAAAATCTATTAAATATATCTCATCCGTGAATATCATGTTTGAAAGAGTCATATCTCCATGAGCCAATCCTACCTTTATTCGTATATCAAGTTCATTATCTAGTAGTGGTAACAAAGCATCACCATTTGGTAATGATTTTAATTTATTTTTTAGTATCTGTACAGGTATCGTGGTTTCTCCAATAATACGCTCTTTAAAGTATCCATCTATTTTACGTATCAACCCATCTAAATCTCGTTTAGTTGCTAAAGTAAAAAATTGGGAAAACGATTCTCCTTGAATATATTCCATTGAGAAGGAATCATTATTTATTTCAATTACAGCAGGTGATTTAAAGTGATTGGATTTAAATTCTTTTTGTTTTAGTGCAGACTTTACTAACCTAATATCATCAATATCTGATGATTTTGACACAACATTTTCATGTAGTTTTAAATTATAGTTACTATGTCCTTTTACTTTAAAATCCAATCGTAATCTTTTATGTTATCAGTAATCTGTAATCTTACCCAGTCTGTTCCTCTTTCTGGTATTACACAATTTTTTCTAAATTCCACATCTCGTTCCATGTGTTTTAATAATGGCAAATCACGTTCTCTTATGTGAAACCAATTACATACAGATGGTATAAACTTAATTCCTCTATCATATAATTTAATTAATAATTCACTACGAGTTTTTTTTACATTTAATATGTATTCATCTGCGAAATCTTTATTTTTACATATTGTTTGTATCCATTTTAAAGTTTGACCAGATACTTCGTACATATCTCTATATTGAATCATAGAATCTATGTTTTGTTTCTGAGAAAATATTACTCCAAATCTAGCACCTGCAGAACCATATGCTTTTGAAAATGTTCGAGTAACATATAGATTGGGGTATTTATCTATTAACTCAATACAACTTCTTTCATTTGAAAATTCTATATATGCCTCATCTATTAAAGTAGGTACTCCCTTATCGAGTATTCTAAGTATGTCATAATATGAAATTGCATCTCCTATTGGTGAAGATGGATTTGATATAATTACAATAGAGTTTTTAGTAATAGATTTTAAAAAAGATTCAATTGGAAACTTTATTATATTATATGGTATGGAGTGTATTTTTAAATCATACATTTGTCCATATACTCCAAACATAGGAAATGTAGGTTCTGAAATTATTAATTTTTTTCTTCCCCTTAACCAATGTTTTTTTGAATTAGACTGTACAAAGTACTTTATACATCTATCAGAACCAAATCCCATTAAAAAGTTATCATTTCCATAAAAATCAGATAATGGTTCTTTGAGTTCTTCCGTGTTTGGATAAAACCTTAAATCATCTTCTGTGAGTGAATCTTTATAATCTTTAAATACGTTTGCCCAAGATGTATTTCTTTCTGCAGAATGCAATCTTAGTTTTTTGTGAGATATCGATGGGTTAAATTTTCTTTGTATCATACAAATCTTCCTCTATAATAATCGTGATTGTGTTCTTGTTGTTTATTGAATTTATTGATTTCTATATATTGTTCCCTTTGTGGAAGTTTTGAAAATCTTTTTAATTCTGATAACATTGATGGTGTCATAGATACTTTACCATCCCTAGTTTCATCTATTTCTAATATTGTAAAATGTCTTTCTAATACATCAATACCTTGAAATATTGCTAATTTTGTTGTAAGTAAATTATCTTCATGTGGATTGGAATGATCACTATAACCTACTTTATCTAAACCAAAATAAAATCTATAAAAATCTATATTTTGTAGATTTGCCTTTTCTAAAGGAGTTGGATAAACACAAGTACATCCAAGTAGGCAAAAGTCTATATTCATTTCTTTAAGATTGGTTACAGTTTTACTTATTTCATCTAAAGTTAAACTTGATGCAGAAAAGTATAATGTTTTGAACTTTATATCTTTTAATAATTTACCATATCCAAACGCAGGTATTGAGTATCCAGATAGTTTCAAATTATCATAACCCAATGAATTAAAATATTCTGTGTGTCTTGGTGTGAATAATGTAGTCATAGATTCTACATCATGTTCCTTACATTTATCTATAAAGAATTTTTCATCTTCCCATGATAATTCAATACCCTTTAATCTTTGGTACTCTTCCTTATATGGTCTAAACTCTTCATACTCTTCTCTCTCAGTAAACGTATCTGCTTTAATGGATTGTATTTTTAATATATCACTATCCACAGCTGCAAACTCTATCATAGATTCTAGAATAGCTCTATCACCATTATGATTTTGACATAACTCTGAGATTATTTTCATAACTAATTTATTTTTTCGATTACTCTATTATATGCTTTTTCTTGAGATTCCAATGCAGTACCCCCAACATGTGGTGTTATTATAATTTTATTATTTTTTATTGATAATAAAATAGAATTTTTAACACTATGTTCATTTTGGATAACATCAGTTGCATATCCTTTTATTTTATCTTCATTTATTAGAGTTAAAATATCCAATTCATTGATAATCTCTCCTCTACTTGTATTTACTATATATATTTGTTTTTGAAATTTTGATATATATTCCGAATCTATCATACCAATATTTTCATCACGCAAATCTACATTTATACTTAAGAAATCAGTTTCATTAAAAAATTGACTATCTGTATAATTTATATCTGATGTGTATACATTTTTAAATATTGGTTTACAGATATGTTCAATCATTTTTCCTAATCTACCATATCCAAGAATACCAAGAGTTTTTTCATGTAACTCTACAATATTTTTTGTATTTCTTGGTAGTGATAACATTAAATATAAATTGTGTTCGGCAGTTGACCATATGTTTTCCAAAACCTTGTCATTTTTAATTGAAATAACAGGTATTGATACATCTATATGATTTGTTCCAGTTGATGGAGATACTACCATAGATATTTTTGTATTTTTTATAAAATCATCTGTTATTTGAAACTTTTGGTAATTTGGTGCAGAAAACAAATAATCACTAGTTTGTATACTATACTTTTGTTCCAATTCTGTTAAGTCTGATAAATCTAAACATTTGTATTTAGATTCAACATTTTTTTTAAAATTTGGTAAGTGCTTGTATGGTGTTAAAAATGCAATTCGTTTCATGGTGTGTAAAATGTTTCTGGTAATATCCATTCTTTATAGTTTTTACCAGTTTTCCAATATTCATGCTCACAATTTATTATTGCAACTTTATTATCATTACTTCGTGTCATAGATACTTCGGAATTTATACAAAATAAAAATTCATGTATATCTCTATCATTTATTCCAATTACACGTTCTTCTATGTACATACAAATTCCACTAAAATTATTTTTTGTTACTAGCTCTTTCCAGTTATCAGCGGAAGGTGTAACAAAACATTCATCAAGAGATACGTAATTTGGTTGAAACGCAAACGTTTTAGAATTTGAAAATACATCTTTCAACAATTCCTTATTTTCTTGTAAAAAATTGTAATATTTTTTTAGTAATTCAGTTTCATTATCTGAAAACATCCCATCTTCGTTAGGAATCATAGTATCCCACGGCATATCATTATTGAAAACCATAGCCCCATAGCTATCATATGATTCTGATATACTGTTTCCATATTTTATTCGAGGCGGATATCCCCCTTTATGTTTACTATAGATATAGTATAAATGATGTTGGTTTATATTGTTTTTATTATCCGACCTTAGCGCGTTACTCGTATATATGTAAAATTTGTTATTTGATAATAATTTATAAAAGTAATTAATAGATTTTAGTGATTTATACGTATACAAAGTAGATGAGTGGTAACTACGTTTAAGTCCTCCTAATAAAGTGTTAGGTTCTTTAATATCAAAACACTTTAGTATAGTAATATCATGTTCTTTGTGTGTTTTGAATCCTCTATCATAGTCAGTACCTGTAACATTTGGTGTTGAGAAACTAATTACTTTATTATTTTTATCTACCTTAGAATTTGGTCTATAAACTTTAAGTAACTGCTCAATTGATTCAATCTTTGTAATATAGTTACTCGAATTCATTTTAACATCAACATTATGTTTTTTATTTACATAAATTAATACATTTTTTAAATTGGTTCGTGTAAAAACACTAGCCTGTGCTCTTGTTTGACCTGGATGAATTATGAAACTATAATTATTTATTGAATCATCATTAAGATTTAGTGTTGTATTATCATACGATTCATCATTAGAAGATTGGGGAAAAACTCTAACTTCCTTATATAAAGCTTTTGCATATGGTTTAAAACTTACATGTAGTGGTAAATTTGAATCAAAATCACAATCAAGTAATTCATTTACTATATTAATACGTTGTCTTAATGTAACGGGACAATCACCATGCTCAAAATACTCATCTATAAGTTTGAATGTATTTGAGTAATCATCAAGTGATTTAAATAATCCTGAGTTATCATACATCCACCTATTTCTTAATGAAAAAGATGCATCATTTCCACAATCTCTAGCTGCAACTATCCATGGTAATGACGTAACATGATATATATCTTGTTTTGATAAAATTTCATTTATCATAGATTTATCATACTCTGATATAGTCATAATTTATATTTAGTTACTAGTTTTTATATTTTCTAGCATTGGTACAAGTTCTTTATATGAACAATTTTTACAATGAGATGTTGGATTGTTTGTATTACATCCATTTTGTACATTTTGAAAATCTTCTGAACTTCGTATATCATCTAAACTTTCTTCAAATAGATTTCCGAATGGTTCAGCTGCGGTATTTAAACAACACATCTTTACATTACCCTCTACGGTTGTATATAATCCTTCATTAACCCAATAACAATCTTCATAATCCCATTTAGATTTTCCTTTTACATTATCACCCCAAGATTTTAAATACTGTAGTTGTTCATTAGTATATCCACCAGGCATACTCTTATCTTCACTCCAATCTTGTGCAATATTTAAACGAAGTTCTTCTAAACCATATCCATCTACGATTTCATCACTTACTCTCTGTATATCACTTACGTTTTGAGGGTTTACAACATAATTACAAGTTACTCTACAACCACGTCTATCCATTTCTTTGAAATCTTTTAGAAACGTTAATAATCTACTCCACTTTGCAGGGGAACGGTCTCTTTCATAACTTTTATCATACCCATCAATTGAAAAGTATAGTAAATCAATATATTGTAATGCATCTTGAAATCGTTCCCTTAGAGGCCTTCCTTCACCAATATTATATTGACAATTGGTAGCAACTATTAAGAAAGCATCTGGAAAATATTCTTTAAATATTTTACATACTTCATTAAATTTTGGATGTAACATTGGCTCACCCATTCCCATTAGTTTAGCTTCAGTTATTGGGTGATGTTTTATACTTTCCATTAAAGTTCTAAACTTTTCGATGGGCATGTGATTCAATGCACCAATTACTTCATCTCTATTACAAAATGAACAAGCAAGATTACAATAGTTTGTAGTTTCTAAGTAAACATATGTGATTGGTTTATTCATTATATATAAGTTTTGCTAATTTAAAATCTAATTCAGTATCTACATCAATTAGTTCATTTTCACTCCAATCTGTTACAAGTGGAAATGGATTATCTTTTGTGTTTGGAAACAATTCCCATTCAGATAACATATAATTTTTTTCATAAAACACTAAAGAGTGTGTGGCTAAATAAACCCAAGGTCCTGCAGTTGTAGATAATCTATCATTTGGTTTAAAATTTATTGGATTTTTTGTTTTATCCCAAAAAAAGTTTCTTTCTTTCTGAACCGTTATTGCACTCTTACAATCCGATTGTTTAAACCAATCTATTAATTTCTGCAGCTCCTCTACTTTAACAAACGGTTGACACGGATTATAGTTTACTATAAACTCTGATTTTACATTTTCTAAATGTCTATACATTATCGAGTGATGACAATTACCTGGTGCAACCGAATCATAATCTCTATTTAGTATTTGTACCCCATCAATAACTTTATCTTTTAGTTCTTGGTCATACACTGCAAGATACTTTTCATCCACATCCAACTTACTTAAATTATCTAAGGCAATATCAATCAATGTTGTATTACCAAAAGGTCTTAAATGTTTATTAGGACATCTAGTACTTGTTTTTCTTGCATGTGCAATTGCTGCAATTGTTTTCATAATATTTTTTCTATTTTAATAATATCATCAGGCGTATCTACTGAAACTCCATCGTATTCTACATTTATACATTTTATACAAATCCCATGTTCAATAAATCGTAACATTTCAACATCTTCTATATTTTCTAATGTTGATTTTCTATACATGCCTAATCTATAAAATTCATCCAAATCCTTTTTTAAAAACCCATAAATTGGTACATGTTTATATGCGTTTATAAAATTTTTGTTTTTTGTAGTTGGGATTGGTGATCTAGATGCAAATAGTAAACTACTATCATCTCCCGTTACTACTTTTACAATATTTGGATTTCTAAATTCATCTTCTTCATATATTTTTGTCTTACATGTTATAGTATATTTATTTAACTTACTATATTCATATAAATTAGATATCACACTTTCTGTAATCATCGGCTCATCACCCTGTACGTTTATTATGTATGTATCATCACTAAACTTTTTGGATGCTTCTGCAACTCTATCAGTTCCAGTTAAACAATCACTAGAGGTAAGTATAACATTGTAACCATACTCCATACACATCTTTTCAATCCGTATATCATCAGTTGCAACATAAACAGATTCTTTACCAAATGAAGATTCACAAGACATACATGTTCTGATTATCATTGGAATTCCGTTTAATTTAATTAACGGTTTTCCAGGCAATCTACTTGATTCAAATCTTGCAGGTATAATGATTACCGTATTCATATTTTCCCTACCCATACGTTTCCACTAATTTATCACTAATATAAAATTGTAATTTTTTATTTTTTTTATCTATAATCATTTTTGTTCTATATTCACCAAAATAATCACCCAATTTCATTTCCCATTGTTTGTTTGATAAATCATCAATAGTAACATAGTTACTCAATTTCTTATATGGAGATTGTACAAATATTGGAACTGCACTACCCAATGATGATAAGAATAACATTCGGTGAGTACCCCTATCTAACATATAACTTGTACTATTATAACAAATTGGATATATTATTCCATTTTTTTTCATATTAACATATTGCCTTTCATCCAAATCAATTCTCCATGCAAATTCTTCATACGTTCTAAAGAAGTTTGTTATTGAAATTTTAGTAGGATATTTTATATCAAAAAGTGCAGATACTTCATCTATCGATTCTTTACTTAAATCCGTTTTATCAATCTCTTTCATAAACTCCCTATATATTTCTATATTTGGATTTGAATGTACTGCTTTCTGATATTTATCAAAGAATATACTTGGAATTTCTAAATACATGAAAGAATCCCATGTTTTGTTTAACCCAGTCATATCCATTGATACCACATCTGATTTGGTTACAGTTTCCGTATTATCATCATTTCGTATCCAATGGCATTTCGGAGGATATCCCCACCAAAATCCATCATCATCCTTTTCATCAACATCAGAATTAAATGGAACTGTATTAGTTCCATCATTTGCTTCTGATTCTAAATTACTTTGTATTCTAAGTTCTGTTTCATTATACAAATCGATAACCTCTTGATATGGTATAATATCAAATGGCTTAAGGTGTTGAAATACATCAAATAAATATTTTACTTTACTTTTCTTCATTTATATATCTATACAATTCATTTGCAAACAATACATGTCCATCTCTACTTGGATGTGCAGGTGTATTTTTATTTGATTTCCATTCATCTTTTTCAAATAATGATTTATCATTAAATTCATGTAAAAATGATGAAATATTTTTTGAATCAAACTCCCAATATTTGGTTTTATCTATTAAATCAATTTTATCATATTCTTTAGAATATACCATAGATTCAAATGCATCAATCATTATATAATTTATATTATTATGTTTTAAATATTTTTGAAGTATCATTATAATATTTTGATTGTACATTGAATAATAATAATCATCATACATATCTGTTATGTAAAACTTTGTATATTCACTCATGAAAGATTGGATATCGTTATTTTCTGGATCATCTAATTCATCTTTTAAACTTTCTTTGATTTCGATTCTACTATCTGCGATACCGTTTATTCTATCTCTTTTCTTAAAATTAGAGGGAAAGAACGATGGAGTATCTCGTAACGAAGAAGTAAATGATATTAATACAAAATCATCAGAAGTTATTGATTCGCTGAATACCTTATTAAGTATATCAATATTAGAACAACCATTTTCTCCTAAATTTAGATAATCACAATTAAACTTATCTGCTAGAAATTTTGTGAAAGAATTATTTATTCTAAATTTTCTCTGATGTTTTCTAGATTCTGCTTTATCCTCATGATTATCAAATATTTGTTGTTCGTGTTCTCTATCAGTTCCCAATCCTGCTGTAAAACTATCTCCAAATGATACTATTCTTTTCATATTTCTAAATATTTTACAAAATTATCAAAATCTAATAAATTATAATTAGACCAATCAGCTGAATCATACACTCCATCTAAATCAGATAATTTAAACACGTTCCAATCATCTACTAGTACTATAGGAAATAATTTAGCAAAATGCTCAGTAACTACGTTTCTATGACATATTGGAATTATTTTAAGATATAAACACTCCCACATCCTATGACAATCTATTCCGTTTCCTTCTGGACTTAAACAGAATTTGTATCTAGCTAAATCTTTAACGTACTCTTTAAACTTTAACCTTTTACTTTCAGTTAAATTTAACCTAACTCCTGCAGCATAACATAATGGTCTCCAGTATTTTCTCTGTCCTCCTATAATTTCAAAGTTAAAATACACCAATTCTGTTTTAGGTATATCGTTACCAATTACTGAATTGAAGTAATCCAAATCTCCCCACTCCCATCTACTATTAGCTAATCCTATAGGAATAGGAATTAATCTCTCATGAGTAGTATTTACATTTTGACTATATATTTTTTTAATATTGGGTATATCAAAAAGGATTTTATGAGCTTCATTAAAAGAATCATCAGACTGATGAAGTATTAAATCAAAAGGGTTTTTGAATTTTTTAAGTTTATCAATGAACTCACTTTCAAGCAATTTAGGTTTAAATCTATTCAAAAGAGAACTATTTGCGTATACTAAAGAAGGGTTATTATAATTCTCAAAATCAAATTCATCGATATCCAACCATAAACTATCTACATTACTACTTTCGAAAGTTGTATGTTCTTTTTTACTAATCCCTACATGACAAATATCTTGCCATTTTTCTCCTGATATTATATTCATTTTTGAATTCTTTTATTTTCATCTATAATAAACTTAAAAATATTTAGATTCAATTTTTCTTTTTCTACAAATGATGATAGGGCGGATACATCCTTTGGTAAACACGAACCACCAAATCCCTTAAACTCTTTACTATAACCCAAATATTCATCTTCACCTACGTTTTCTAATAAAAATGCATTTAGTACTTGATTATAATCTACACCTAAATGGTTACTAAGTTCTCCATATGTAGTTGAAAAGATAGTTCTTAAAGCTTTATAAGAATTAGAATAATATTTAGCGAGTTCTGATTCTGATGGTTTTACTTGTGTAACTGTTTTAGGATAATGTCCATGAGAATTAACTACATCTAAATATGCTGATTTATGAGTAGTTCCTACGATAAGTACATTGTGGTTTTCTGTAAAATCCTCATACCCACATCGTTCTCTTAAAAATTCAGGTACATGGGCTAACTTTAAATCACTATACTCATCTTGTAGTTTTGCAGTAGTACCTGGTTGTGTTGTAGATTTAATGGCTACTGTTCCTTTATATTCATACTCTGATAATTTCCTTACTATTTGTTCTACTATTGAAACATCACACGAACCATCTTTATTTTGTTTTGTAGGAACACATATATAAATTATATCACTACTTAGAGTACCCTCTAATGAAGATTCAGTTATTTTAATATCATAAACATATACCGAATGATTTAGTTTCTTAAATGCTTTTGTAATTGCAGTACCAACCATTCCATAACCTATAACCCCTACATTCATATAACCTTTTTTAAGTAATCAGATATTTTTTCATACGCATTGAATTCGTATGTTTTTCTTTTATATAAATATATATCTACCAAATTTTGAATATTTTTTAATGAGAATTCATCACTAATATCATGTGAGATCCCAAGTCCCATTTTTTCTATTAACTTTGCAGTTTCTATTATCTCAGATGAATCTGATTTATCATAAACACAGATTGGAAATGTGCCATTTTCTATACAATGAGTTAACATTCCAATTCCAGGTCTGATTACAAATATTGAATCGTTATCACTATCACGTAAATCATTGGAAATCAGATAGTTATCTTTATATTTTTTAGAAATTTTATTAAAAAAGTTTGTATAGTTGTCCAAGTATGATAAACTTGGTTTTACAATTACAATTTTTTTAAAATTATTAGTTGGTTTTATTATCTTATATTCACACCCCCATCCAAATTGTATTTTATTTGAATGTTTTCGTAATGTACCAGTTTCTACATACTTGTTGGTAATTATTCTTGGTGTGTTTTCTTGAATTAAATTAGAATCAAACGTACTTAATTCATTTGTACCGAATTTATTGAAATACACATCATGCCATAAAAAAGAACCCATTAAAATTATATCTTTTCTATGAAGTAAAAGCCCTGCTACATTATCACTCACAACAACATCATAATCAAACAAATGAGTTTTGTTTTCATTTATCCAATCCATGTATTGTTTAAAATAAATTTTATTATTTTCAAGTACTTTATCCCATCTTATATTTTCAATATTATAAAATTTAAAACTTATAGGAAGTTCGGATATTTCTTTATTAAATTTATCGTATTGATATTTTTCACAGAATATAGTTACATGAAAGTCTTCTAATAAATTCTTAGAAACTTCTACAACTCTTTTTAAGTGACCGTATCCATTTGAACATGTAAAAAATGCTATTGTTTTCATTATAGTTTATCAATATTCCAAACCTTCATCATTTCACCAACAACTGGCTCATAATAATCAACATAGTTTTTAGAATGATATCTAGTCTTTACTATTGTTTTGATAAGTTTATCAATCAAATTAGAATCAGATGAGTCTTTAAAATATTTATCTTTAAACTGAATCATTTTTTCTTTAGATTCAAATTCTTCATAATAAACATGTGTTAGCTGATGTTCCTTTTGTATGGTGTGTATCATCTGTATTTCATATGTAAAGATACGTAATATGGTGTTCATCCATTCAATTGAAGGAGATACTTCTATAGGTAAATGTGTTCCTAAGTATATATGTTCTGCTTCTATCTTATTTAACATCTTATCGTGGAATATTTTCATATTTTCAGGCGTCTGTGATTCCACATCTACAAACAATCCCTCGTTTATTAAATGTTGCCACAATGGAAGTGATAATAAAACATTTTCTTTATTTTTACGTTCTAACATTATGATATTATATTCTTTTTTTAATTTTTCAAACCGATTGGTAGAGTATAAAAATGATATAACAACAGGATTGTTTAATAAAATAATATCGTAAATTCCATCCTCGTGTAATACTTGTGATTCAAATTGTTCTATTAAATTATTTTGTGTTTCATCAAAATTAATTTCTCCAATATAGTTATGTGGAAATTCCTCACCAATTGCACTTAATATAATACTTTTTAATTGTGTACCACCGGATCTATAATGTGATAGTATTATAGTTCCTTTTTTGCTTTTATCTATTATCATAATTTAAATTAATTTTGGTTGATACCATTCTCTAAAATATTTATCCATAGCTCTGTATCCCTTTGGCGTTAGTAAATCTAAATCAGTAGGACATCCATCTTTTATTAATGTTTCAAGATAATCAACTCCAACTTCAGTTGTTATTCCATAATCACGACAATACTCACCTATCAGAACACCTGGTCCCATGATATCATAATTTTTATAATTTGGTATTTTTTTATTTATTTTTTGTTGTCTATAAAAATACATGTTTATCATTAAATCCATGGTATATGAGTTTGATAAAAATACACAATCGTTTATATTAAACATATCAAATTCATGAGGCATATGACCACCATGTGTAGTGAATAGTTTATTATTAGAATATATTTCTTTAAAATATTGGTATGATGCAGAATTAGTTTTTTCTTGTTCTATCACAGGCCATGATGGTCCATTATGAGGATTAAAAATAACATCAGGTCTAGATTTGATAACTATATCATATTCAAAACCATTTTCTAGTTCATATTCACGTTTTAATAATATAGATTGTGAAAATCCATAAAACAAGGAGCTCCAATGGTCGTTTCCATTAAAAAAATGTTGTTTTTTAGAATCTAATATTGATTTTTTAGGTTTGTAAGTTTGAATAAATCTATCATATTCTTCTCTATTTATATCTCTATTTACATAATCAGCGCTGATATGTGTTCTATCACCACTATAATCCCATGTGTGTGTGAAGTAATCTATTTCATGTCCACCATACGACCAATGATTTATTTGATTGGAGTAGGCGAGTTCCCAGTTACGTAACTGGCCACTTAAACAAACTGCTATTCTCATTGTTAAAAGTTTTTAATTCAATTCTATGACTGATACAATCACCATAGATATTATTATTAGTTCTACTAGAATTTGCAGCTATTGCAAATACAAATGAATTACAATACATAATATCTTCATTAAGATAACATTCACTACTGTGGCCACTATGGTTTATTTCTTGAGTAAATAGTACATTGTAGGTTACATCGATATTATTAAAATATTTTGTGAATATCAACTCTTTTAAATTTTTAAACAATGATATATTGTTTAATATTAAGTGACCTGTGTAAAATTCATCATTATCTAATTCATGTTTTTTAATTTTAGTATAACATTCTTCAATTGTACCAACGTATAAATCAACATGAGGTGGAAACGAATAATTTAGTTCTTCTGAAATTATTAATGATATTTTTCCGTTGTAAAAATTAGTGTTCATTAAGTATTTTTTTAATTAAATTATCCTTTATATTATAATTATTAATTAAATCAGAATTATGTTGTAATACCTCTTTCATATCTACAATCATATTAAACACGTTTTCAATAGGCATTTTTGAAATCTTAGTTGATATATCCATTACCATTTTAAGTCTTTTATATCCATTTATTTCATTATCATATGATTCATCCCACCATTTTGAAAATGTTTTAAACCCATTTTTCTTCATTTGTTTTAAATGTTGATATGGTCCAAATTGAATTACAGGATGTCCACAAAACATTGGATTATATGTAGAACTATGTAAATGACATGCATTTTCTTGAAATGGAAATGCACACATTACCAAACTTATAAGAGAGTTCTTATAATGTATTGGGTCAAATGGTAAATCTGCATTAAACATACCTACTTCATGACCAGGATCACCAACATTTGTTTCATCTGTAACATCTATGTGAAATGGTGTCTTTGAACGTAGTGAGTTTATATTATCGGTTGTTGTTAAATTCTCAAAAATACTAGCGGCTACTGTGTGTTCACCCATATCTTGGAATTGTGGAAAACTTACTAAACTATTTTCTAATATATTGTTCTTATTCATGTGTAACATAAATAAATTACGTTCCCATCTATCGGTTCTGTTAACCTTTAAAAAATGTTTTATATTATGTAAGTTATCCTTTTTATATTTTAATTCATCTTCCATGATTATACTATCAGGTAAACATGGTATTTTTTTTAATCGTTGAATATCATGGACATTGTACATAAATGAAAATAGGTTTATATATTTTCTAATATTATTACTACTCTTCCATTTTTCATGAGTTGATTCTGCTAATAAATTGTTAGTTACAAAATATAATTTATCTGCTGGTAGATTTAACTCATCAATTGATTTATATATTATATTTAAAAACTGATTATATGGTGCACCTTCCATTGTATCATCAAACACTAATTTACCATATCCATTACGAACATTATCTAATATGATTTTTGGAATTTTATTTATATGCTTAGCCCATAAATTTGTATTATGATGAACACATACAAAATATATAAATGGTTCTTTAAAATCAAATTCTTTCACATGTACTGCATCTGTACCGAATGTATTAGGCAAACTTGAATGTGAAAACAATGGTCTATTTATCAAAATTCCCCTATTATCAAGTTCTTTAATTTCACTCACATCATCATATAACTTTAAAATAGATTCAGAGGCATCATGCATACTACATTGATTAAATGCATCAATTACGTGTTTCATAGTAGTTTATGTATTTTATTTGCAATTAATTTACATTGTTCTATGTTCGGATGACTTGTATAATCAATTTCATCCTCTGGAATAAAAATCTCTATAATATTAGAATAATCAATTTTATTTATTAATCCTTCTAAATCATTAAAATATGTTTTACTCTGTATTGTACCTTTCCAAACTATGAATTTATAATCAAATCCTTCAGTTTTTAGAAATGATTGTAAAGATATAATATTTACTAAATGATTAATCATTTGATCCTTTTCTAAGTTTTTATCTAATTTTATTAAAGATTCATAATATTTAGAATAATGATAAAGTGGTAGTTGGTATTCCTCTTTTTTATATAATTCATCTATTTGAATACGTGATAACTTATCTAGGTGGTTGTATGGTGATTTGGCTCTTCTCCATGAACCAATTTTAGAATTAAATTCACCCATTTTTCTACCGATATCAGCAGGTGTGATGTTAACTGTCATTCCATCAATTAGAAAACCATAACGTGGTGGCCATGTTAATCCAATAATTACCAAAGTAGATGATGCATCAAACTTAGATAAATGACTTATACTATTTAATTTTATATTATCTAATGATTGCCCGTTTGCTGCTAAACTATTCATAGGTACTCCAAGTAAATTCGATAACAATACTGGCCAAGTATTTTCATCTAATAGTTCATGCCCTGCCGTATAACTACATCCGTTTACATATATGTTTTTATATTCTTTCATATATGTAATTTTAAATAATTTGCCCACTTCTGATGTGATAGCTCAGTTGGGTGATGATTATCAAATAAATCAACTTGCTTATGTTCTTTTAGTGTTGTGAGTATAAATTCTTTAAATGTTATATCTAGAAAATTACTCTCACGTAACTTTATGTATTGTTTTTTTATTTGAAGATTTTCTGATGAAAATGGTATTCTTTTAATAGCTTTTATTAAATTAACACTATCCAATATACCATGTTTCGATGGGTCATTTGTTGCTTCAAATGTTTCATAGAATGCATCAAAAAATATATGTTTTATATTATGTGAATTTAAATAAGTATGTATATTGATATTTTGAATTAAGTATCTCATAATATACTCTTCTTGATTCCAAAAATAAGTAGTATATAATTTGGTAAATTCTTCAAATCCATTAGATGGTGTATGGATAGCAGGTGATGCTGGATATATAGTTTCCCACCTACCTGAATCAGATTCATTCATTATATCTCTATAATAGAAATCCTTTCTTTCAGGAGAAGTCCATCCTACTATTACAAAAATTTCATCTGCATTATATTTTTCTAATAAATTTCCAACTTGTGATATTACTCTTTTTTCTATACCATCATTAGATGAACCTGCATGTGAAGTATTACGTACCTCAATGTTAGTTAGTTTTGATAACTTATCTGGCCATACTTTTGGTAATCGGTATGCATCATTATCTCTGTGGTCAATATTTGTGATACCACGTGCTTCTAATTTAGGATCTATTATATCACCAGCTGTCCAACTATCTCCCTCGGTTAGTATTATCTTTATATTATTATTCATTATCAACCCATTCGTTTTTGAATAAAACAGGGTGGAATCCATTACCAGACATATCCATTAATTTATAATACGTTCGTTTTGAAAAATCAGTAGAAAATACATTTCTTAAACCACTAGTACCATACTCATATGCCTTTTTTAACCAAGAATTATAATCAGTAAAAAACTCAGTCCAACTCAACTCATCTGCCGTACTAAGTTGAATACTTATTTTTGAAATATCTCCACAGAATATTGATTGATGGGTTTCTGCTATTAATGTTGCACAACCTATCCATGTGTAAGAATCTGAATAATCAATTATATTATCATAGTTCATTTTTTCAGAAAGCTCAGATTTAGTTTCTATTAATGTAAATTCTTTCCTATTAAGGTTGTGATTTAAAACAATATCATAATATCTATCTTCTTCAATCTCCCCATTATTGAAATCCCAATTTAAATCGAACTCCATACGTTTTTCCACATCCGTTCCTGTTTCGATATCATGTGACCAAAAAACCCATCCTATTTTTTTATAAATCAAACCATTATCTCCTCTATATCCGTTATGAAATATTCCAGCATGTTTACCATTCTTTGCAATTACTGCTCCATTGTATACACCTGTTTCTTCTATAATTTTATTTATTTTTTTTGTATCTGGTTTAAATCTACAATATATAGAAAAATCTCCCTTAAGTAAATCTTGCATATTATAGTTAACTAAATTGTATTTATCTCCGTTTGCAAAGAAAAATATATTATTTTTATCTATTATCATAATTTTATAGTTTGTGTATGTTCGTAAAAATCTGCTAGTTCTGGATAAACTTCTTTAAAATTAGTTTCTCTACGTCTATCATGTTCTTTAAAGAACACCCCAAAATCACGTCTTTGTTTTAACAGCTCCTCTTCGTTTCTATCGGTAAGCATCCAATCATATGTTCTTTTTACTTTTTGTATCTCAACATCAGAATATCCCACATGTACATGTTCAAATTTTGGAATACCAAGGTAATCCATGTGTCTTGCAGCATCTTTTATTTTTATAGCCCATTCTTCTGGTAAAACTTTTACAGTTTGGTGTTTAGGATATCGTAAATAAGATGTATCTAAAAATACTGCAGAGTTCCAATATCTATCACTCGAAGTATATTTCATCTTTAAATCATAAATATAATCTATTAATTCTTTATAACTTGGTACTGATAGTGCATTAAAGGTTGACATTACCGTGATGCTAACTCGCTTACAACTTGCAAGAATTTTATTTACATTTTTATCAAATTGTTCCCAATTCAATCCGTTTCTAATGTACTCTGCTTGTGCACCAAATCCATCAACAGATGTAAATATAATAAATTCTTCTACAAGTTCCCTATCTTCAATTGCTTGAATTTTTTCTATTAATCTATCAACCAATTTATCAGGAATTCCTAAATTAGAATTTATTGCTAATCTTAATTTTTTGTTTGGATTGGGTTCGTTTATAATATAATCCAATACTCCCCACGTATCCTTACTCATAAGTGGTTCTCCACCTGTAATTCTGAATGTATGTAAATCTCTATATAAATCTGGCCACCATTTCCAAAATGCTTCTACATATGGATTGTGTTCTGTATGTAATATAGGAACTTTTCCTTCTCCAATCAATCCATCCAAATCATTAAATTTATCAAGTGTTGGATATGCTCCTTCTGCTTTTACTTCTTGCATCCATGCTGATGAAAAAGAAGGTCCACAATATGAACATTTAAAGTTACAAGCGTTTGAGAATGCAACTTCTACGTATTTAGGATTGTAATCTCCCCTCCAACCCAAATCTTTAATTTCTTGCATGTGTGGAAGTGACCAAGATTCTGCTGATTTAAATACCCTATCTGAAAACTGAGGTGATGCATCTTCAACATCCCAACAATAATGACATTCTTCAGGCCTTCCACCTTCTAACATTTCTTTACGAATACGTTTTTTATAACGTGTATTATGTAATGCAGAAGGGTTTCGTTTTATCTCACTTTCATTTATCTTATGTGTTGTTGGGTGATGACAAGAATGAGTATGTCCCATTTGTAAGTGAATTGTAACTTGTGTCCACTTAGCTAAACAGAATCCACATCCTTGTGCATCAAGTTCTTTCTTAGTATTAAGATAGATTGGATTGTTAGCAAAAGCTAAAGAAGGATCCTTTTTTGGTGTTTCACTCATAATTTTACGTTTATTAATTTTGCTTTTGGTGTTATCTCTTCAATTTCAAGTAATTCATATTCCAACTGTTCAATACCATCGGATTTATAATCCCACGTTCCTTGTTGCATCTCGTGAATGTACCTTTTCTCATTTCGAGCAGTAGTTTTTCCCTTTGCCCAAACATCATTTCCATTTGAATCCTTAACCATACCTTCATCCTTATGTGGCAAACAATTCATTTTTCCATCTTTACGATGTGGTATAACGGTATGTGGAATTTTAATTTCTTCTTTATTAAACATCCCTCTTGTTATTTTACCATCTATACCATTACCACTCAAATCAATAGCTATTCTTGTTGAATCAATTTGTTCTTTGTTGTTAAAATCATAGTGTAACACAAGTTTATCGGTTGGTATTTCTTTATGTATGTTTGAAATCTCATCTGAATCTAAACATCGATTCCACATCATTACTTTAGCTATATCACCCTTAAACCATTTATTGGGTTCTGTTTTAGAAGTTGAAGTGGTTGTTCCTAAATAATAATCATCTAATCCATATGATTTTAATCTATCTTGATATTTAAGTGGTGATTGTGTACCATGTCCATGTCTTGCATCTGATTCTTTACCATTTAAATAAAAGTGTATATTTTGTTTAGATGTATCAACACTCAAGGTAATCCATGCCCATTGGTTTTCATATCGTTTTATCCATTGATACAAATGATTCTGAGTACTATCCCACAATTGAGCAGTATATGCTCTAGAGTTATTATAACTCAATCCATAATCATATCCTGGTCTTCTTAATATTGGATATTCACAGAACCTTCTATCATCATCACCTATTAACCAAATTGGAACTTTTTCTTCTTGTTGATTTGCTCTTACTAATACTGATATAGTGTGGGAACGAGAGGTTAATGATTTTAATTTCTTATGTCTTGGTATTTTTACAAAACTATTTTTACCGTTAAATGATAGGTAGTTATCTAATTTACTTGAATAATCAAGATACGTATCATTTGCATATCCTTCTAAAGCACATCTCCAAAACAAATCATCATCTTCCATTCCCCAATCCCAATAATCATTTGAATAACCATTGGTTCTTTCAACTTGTTCTTTTGAGAATATAACAGCTCCTCCAAAATACTCTTCATATTTTAGATTATAATCCATTTGGGATATTGAAGTTGCAATATGTATTGGAGTTGTATTAGGAAAAGAATAATCTGCTCCACCATCTTCTTCAGGTATCATATCAATATCATGCCAAACTATATAATCACACCCATCTTCAAATGCGTGTTTTGCAGCAACGTTTTTCATTGCTCCTCTATTAAATAATTTATCATCACATTGATGACCAAAATACATACAATAATCAATACCCATCTTATCAAGATATTCACCAACCTCTGGTACAAATCTTTTTAAATGAGCTTCCCTATTTCTATATGGTACACAAACTCCTAGTTTCATAATGTATTTGAAATTTCTTCTTTAAATTTTGTCGTACTCCAACCATGAGAACGATCTATCCAATGAATAAGTATGCCCAAATCATCTCCTGTATATTTTTTATCTACATAATCATCTCCTAAAAATCTTACATCAGGATTAATTGATTTTAATAAAAAATACAATTCTTTCTCGGTATTATAAGTTAAAAAAGTAGGTTGGGTAAAAAAATACTTTAACATACTCTTACGTTCTTCTGTATTGAGTATTGGTTTTAGCTTTTCAGGTCGTTCTATTTGTGGATTATCGTGTAACAAAACATATTGATTAGTACACTTTTTATTCATCTCTTCAAATAGTTTAATATAACCTGGATGTACTACATCAAAGTTTCCACATATTACTCCTATTTCTAATTTACTTACTTCCATAGTTCTACTGATAAAAAATAATAATTTTCCATTTTTGTATCTGATAATAATTTAAATCTAACATTATCAATACCATCTCTTTTATAATCGGATTTTCCTTTTAATACTTTATTATAAAAGTGTAATTGGTTTTTTCGTGTATCTGTCCAAGTCCATTTATTTTCATAGAAACCATTTTCTTTATGATACAACAATTCAAATGTAGAATCTCTTCTCCAAGGAATTGGTATTGACATAAAATCACTAGCTTGTTGAATTGGTACTTTATCACAATCTATAACTTCAGCATTTCTACCCTTTCGGTTTCCACTTAAATCAGGAATATTAGAATAAGTTGCAGTTTTCATATCATAACATACTTCAAGAGTATGTGGTGCAATATAATTACCATAAGCCTCAGTAAGTCCCATTGATTTGTTTGTAGATATTTCCTTAACTTGAGCTTCTTCTAGTGAATGATTAAATATTGCAAAATAATCAATAGTTCCACCAAACGGTCTTCTATTATTAAATTCCAATGAAGGAGAATCACCCAAGTACATCTTCTTTTCAGAAGCATAGTTTATTAAATTACCAGGAAATTCAATTAAATCTACTAACTCTCCATCTTGATAAAATTTAATAATATTATCATCTTGATTTACAGTAACACATAGTGTAGTTTGCTTAGGAGGAGATATATTTGATTTTAAACTTATACAATCTTTATCGGTATTGAATACTTCAAATTTATATCTTTTATATGAATTATACGAAAAACTTAAATCATATCCAGGAATACAGAAAATATTATACTCATCTGATGCATATCCTTCATTACATTCGATTTCATTTGGCTCAAACGAACAAAATATAGTATAGTTTTTTAACCTAAAAGGTTTAGGTATAGTAACCTTACTAGTATATCCATTTAGTTTTAATGCGGCTGAAGAGTGTGAATTTAATGGTAGTTCTTTTTTGTTAAAATCAGTAAAGTTTTCCTTACATCTCCAAAGTAAATCATCATCCTCATAACCCCATCCCCAATATTTGTTAGAATAACCATTTATATGGTAATAATCATTTATTGGAAACATAGTAACACCACCAAAATATTCATCAAAAACAATACGTTTCTGTTTTTTGTAGTGATTTGATATAAAATTAGTAGCTAAATGAGTAGGTCTATCAACTATAGAATAATCGACAGCCGTACTTGGTATCATATCAACATCATGTAGTACTATGTAGTTACACCCAAGTTCCTTAGCTTTATTCACACCTATGTTTAATAGAGAACCTCGATTGAACGGAAGTTCATCGGATTGTTCTACTATAATCAATTCATAATCTATCTTAGATTTATTGAAATGATTTTTTATAGATGTTGTAAAGTGATTTAGGTGCGTTCTACGATTCCTATATGGTACAATGATACCAAGTTTATTCATCGATACTTATTTATTTTTTTAGAGGTTTGATTGTATTCTCATACCACTCAGACATGTACCACTCTAATCTGGGACCCCATGCTTCTTTATCAATCTCCTCTACCCACAATGTAAGTGCATCTAAGGAATTACCGATTTTTTCAAGTGCTTTTACTTTTCTTTCTTCTAGAATTTGTGAAGTTTCATCTTTTGCCATAACGTAAATTTATTAATTGTTTTTGTTTTTGTTTGTTGTATATAAATATATAAAATTATTAAATACTAATAATTTTTCTTGTTAATCTATTCCATTTTGAATAATCAAAATGAAACTTATTTTCTGTTTTTTCTATCATAAATTCTGGATTGTTGATATCTATTTTCCAATCATTAATTTCGATTGCTTTATACATCTTTTTATATTCTTTCCAGAATGAATAATCTTCAAGTGTTTCAGATACTTCTTTTAAACGTTCTAAAACAGTTGAATCCCATTTAAAATGATGAACTTGTACAAATCCCTCACCTCTTCCAATTGGGTATCTGAGAGGGTGTTTAAATCCTTCCATACCCCATACATGAGATTCGTTTATTATTGCATAGTGTTGACCAGGCGTTACATCCACCGAACCTTTCATTATACAAACTTTATTTGGACAAGCTCCACTCATTGGATATCTAAAATACCCCACAAGTGGAAACTTACTCCATATATCAGTTTCGTTTGTTACCAAAGGAAACTCTCCGTTCTCTCCTATCCTATCGAGAAAACCTCCTGTTATGAATTTCCATCCATTCTCCTCACATTCAGAAATCATCTCTCTGATTGGTTTTGGGTAAACATGGAATTCATCATCATCCGAAACCACCCACCATTCCTGAGGCTTTGTTCGTTTAACTTCGTTATATAATTGGGTTACTCTTTCCCAATTAAATTTTTCTTCTGTTACTATTTTATGTGGGGTTATTCCAAGAGATTTTATTTCATCTAAAATCCCATCGTTTTCATGTTGTCTATAAACAACAACATAAATTTCATCAACAATGTTTTTATAGTGTTCCATCATATGTGGAAGCATTGTAATGTTATGACCAACAACTGTAACTAAATTTATTTTTTGCATCTTTGTAGAAATGTTAATCCAGTTGAAGATGGTCTACTTTTAAGTATACCATTGTTAAAAAAATTGAAAATTTCCCACTCTTTATTTTCCTTTAATTCTGCTATAAGCTTAGAAGGTCCAGCTGCGTACTCATGGTGAAACTCATCAAGAATATCATCTGAAATGATATGTTCCTTCTCATATGATGAATCGGTATCGTGAATTGTTATGATACCATGTGGTGAGAGTATTTTTGAATATAACTCAAAATCATTTTTAACATCCTCATAGGTATGACCTGCATCTATGTGTAGATAATCTATCTTAATACCCTCCTTTACAAAAAAGTTATAGTAAGCATTTTCTGTTGTATCTAGTATGAATCTACACGGAAACGTTTTTCTAAAATATGAATCTTTATTGTTCCAATCCGTATATCCACCAACTCCATTTGAAGCATCAACTAATATGGTTGTACCACTATCACCCCATTCCATTGCTTTATCACCATCAAATATTTCTTGCTCATGTAAATCAATTCTTGCTTGGGACATTATTCTTGGAATAAATCCACCACCACTTCCTAAACATACACAAGTTTTTGCTCTCATGTATTGTATTGTACTATAGATTAACATACCATCTCCCAAATGTTTATCGGTAGCCCCATGAGTCCATCGATACTTAACAGGTGTTAATTCATCATATGCAATACCATTGACATCGATACATTCTTTCCTATTATTAGTAAAGTAATCTTTTATAAGATTGAAATTTATAATACTCATTTGTGATTATTGAAAGTAAAATTTTTGATAAAAGGGGGAAACCTCTAGTGATCTACTATATTAGTGTCTTAGTTATTAGTATTTCTTTTTTCTTTATATTCTCAGTTATTACCTACTCTTAGCGCTGTCCCCCAAACCCCCATGTTTATAAGTATTAAGTTTTTCACCAAACGTATATAAATATATATAAATATATTAAATAATTATGAAATATGTGAATTTATATTTTCTACCCACGATTTTCTATTATCAAAAGACATCATATAAGTTTTTAATTTTGCAAACTCTGCAAATCTATCATTATGTGTATCTCTACGTATTTGCTTAATACATTTATCAAATTCATTCTTTGTAGATGCTCTGTATTTGTAATCAACTCCCTTTGCCCAATTAGTATGTATTATTGGCAACTTACCATAATCAACAGCTTGAAAGATTGAGTATCCGAATGGTTCTTTAAAATATGCTCCATGGAATATTCCAAAATCTTTTCTCATAAAAGAATCAAGAATCTCTGGCATCCATTGATAAAATTTAATATTAGGAAACGTGTAATTGGTACTATCTTTTAAATTTTGAAAATCATACTTGCTTGATAAAATAAATCCAGAACTACCATGCATCCAATGCATACACTTTCTTGTTTCTGCTCTTGATGCAAACCCCACATTTTCAAAATTAAGACTATCGGTAAACGGAATATTATGTTTAAATTCATAATAATTAGGAATAGAATATGTGTAATTTGGAAAATCATCAACAAGTTGTGTTGGATTGTTTCCTATCCAAATTCTTTTATCAAATGATTGTACAAATTCTTTATAGAAAGCAGAATCAACTTTCGTATTAAATTGTAATCTTTTTAATTCTGGCATATGTGTTAGAACTTCTTCCATTTCACTTGGATATGCATGAACAAATATTAATTTAAATTTATTTTCATATTTCCAAATGTGTTCTCTTTTGTGATAATGAGAATGTAAATAGTATATCTCCGAACATTCTTCTAACAAATCAGTTGTTATTTCATTATCATCTCCATGAAAGTGCCAATCTAAATCACTTGGTAGTGAATCCGGATTAAAGTCAACAGGTTTTTTAGAATCAATTAATAACTTCCAATTTTTTCTAAATTTAATTCCCTTCCAAATATTTTCTATAAAATTATTTGTCCAAATATCAGCACCACCTTCAATTGTATTACCACAACCGGTAGTAATCATTAATTTTTTACCCATTTTTTTACCATCGGTGGGATTTCTAAACTTTTCATCAAAAGATAATTGATTGTTTATTTTAGAAACTAATACATCGGTATCAATATATTCATCTGAATTTATTAGGTAATTTACTAACGAAGATGTTAGTTCTTTTTTTTCTTTTTTGTATAACTTCATTAATTTTATTTTTAACCACAGTAGAGGTAACCATATACATCTTCCATTCTACCATTTGAATCCCATGAAGATGATTCCATGGCTTTTGCTACTGTATACGAACATTGTGTTTGTCTTTCTTCGTAAATTGGAGTTGTATCACCATTAAAGCCAGTTACAACCCACTCTGATGGTTGTTTCATTAAATAACCTGGTGTATCCGAAGAACAAAGTAAATCACCAGGTACAACATCACCACCTTGATTACACATTTTGAATCCTGTCACAGTATAATAAGAGCCAGATTGATTATAGTCTCTACTATCCCCAACAGAAGCTACCTTCCAAATTTCTTTAGAACCAGTCTCACTCGTAGGAATAAAATTACAAAAAGAATCCATAAACGAACCAGATGTAAAATAATCAGGTGGATTATTATTTTTAGAACCAGTTGATTCTCCAATAATCGATAACCCAGACGAATTATATTCTAACTCAAGTTTCTCCCATAAAATCCCAACAACAGAAGTATCTTTTGCCGTTGAAACTTTTTGAAGTTCGTTATTTGAATCTAACTTTACTAAATCACCTGATGAGATTGATACTGTTTTATCTTTTTTATATCGGTGTCCTAATGTTACAAGTTCTGCTAATTTTGCATTCACATTATGTGAAAGTATTCCATCTGAAATATAATTATGAACTATATCTAATTCATAATTCCAAACTTGAACTTCTTCATCAAAAGTTTCTATACTTTTTATTTTATCAATAATCAATTTTTTATCTTCATAAACATACAACTCACCACCAACTCCAAGTTCATCTATTGCAATCGCAGAGTTTGGATAATCAGGATGATATAGTAAATGTGAGTTAGAACATTTTAATTTTTTACCTAATTCTGTTTCGATTTTACTCCATCCTTGTACTTTATTGGTAATAATTTCATCAATTGATGACCATCCCCATTCTTTAGTTTCAAAGTTAAATATTTTGATTACATCATCTTCTTTTGTATCTTCTACATTTATCTCACCTCGTTTAGAAATAATTTTAGTACCAGGCAATACACAACTATATCCAGTTAAATTACTTGAAATACTCGATAATTCAGTATCAATATCCGCTTGCAAGCCTGAGAATGATGAACTACCAAATCTAGTACTAGAATTAAATTTAAAACCACTATTATCAATTGAAAAGATACTACTAAATGCAGCTGTTCTAGTACCATCAAGTACTTTCGCTTCTTTTCTAATTCTCAGGTCTGTACCAGATGGGTCAAATACACTACTAAAAGGTGCACCACCAACTTTAGCAGTAGTACCAAATGATGCAACACCTGAAGAACTTATATTAAAATCTGGTGCTGATATGAATCCACCTGAATTTATAATCATACCACTAGTCGTATTAGTTCCATCACCCCCACCACTTACAGTTCCACCTTGTAATTGAGTTGAGGTAAGTGCCCATCCACCAATAGTTCCTGATGTTGCCGTTATTGCTCCAGATACATTTACACCGGTTGCCGTTAAAACTCCTGCAGAATCTACTGAGAATGCTGGTGAAGAAGAACCTCCAAACCTCATATTTCCACCAGCAATATTAATCTGACCACCTGCAGTTGTAGTCCAATTCGCGGATTCTATTGTTCCTGTGGTGATTTTAGAACCATCAATGGTTGTTACATTTGCCATATCACTAGTAGCAAAACCTCCAGCATTAATTAAATTTTGAGCCGCAGTTGCTGCAGCTGTTGCAGTAGTTGGAGTTACACTAGTCGTACCATCTGTTAATCCGGCTCCTGAGAATGTTACCAATCCACTAAATCCTATTGCTTGTGTTACAGTACCAAATGTTACAGTACTTGCGTATCCAGGTCTATCACTATCCTCTGTTGCGGTGTAGTTTGAATACCAATATTTGTTAGAGTTACCAGATGCATAAGTTGGTGTTGCCGTACTCCAATTTGTTGTAAGTGATGTGAATGTATCTGGAAATGTTAATCTAGTTGCAGTAGGTAAAGCAGGTGCGGTTGCAGCTACATTTGCAAAGTTTACTCTACCTGTTACTGTTCTCAATCCATCAGCACCACCAGGACCTGTACCTCCATCAACTGCAAAGTTAGCAAATTGTGTTGCTCCTGAGAATGAACCAAATGATCCATTTACTGAAGTTCTTTGACTAACCCACACATATTTGTTAGAAGCCGTTGGTGTACCAGGAGTAGTTGTCCAACTATCTGTACCGGCTGCAGTTGGTGTAGTTGGAGGCGTTGATGTATTATTTAATAAGTATATAAATTGAACACCACCTCCTTCTGCACCACTAAACGATTTAGTTATTGTTTGTGTTTTAGTGAATGGACCAAATGCAGTTCCGTTTAAAGTTTTACCACTAATAGCGTATGATATGGTTACCGAATTAGCTGAATCTGACATTGCTGAGTGGTCTGCAACAAGTGCATTATTTGATGAATCTGTTATACCCCCAACCGTAATTCCTGTTGTAGTGGCTGCAACTGTCCAATGACCTGCAGTTGTACCAGCATTATCATAATCTAATTGAGTTGCTCCCTCATAGACACTTATTGTAGTTCCACTACCACCATGTGAAGAAACCACACCGGCATTACTTGCTGGTACTACGTGAGCCTCATTTGATAATATACCTTGTACATTTCCACTTCCTACATCTAATTGTTTTAAAGTAAATGTATCCGAAACACTACCATCAGCAGCTGCTGCGGTATAAGTTACAACCATTCCATCTACAAAGTTTGCACTTGTAACAGTTGTAGAACCACCACTTGTAGATACTGAGGTTGATGTTAATGTTCCAGCTGATGTGGTGAAAGCTCCATTTGCAGTTAAGTTTTGTCCATTTGCAGTTAATACAATTGAGGTAGGGGTTATATCACCATTTTGTGCTTTTGTAAATATATTAGATGTTCCACCAAGTACTACTGTTTTAGCATTATCCCCAGCAATTCCTTCTTTTGCTTTACTTATTGCCTGAGTTTTATTGAAACTAAAATCAGTTCCGTTTAAAGTTTTACCACTAATAGCATATGTTATTACAACTGAATCTGTTGAATCTGACATTGCTGAGTGTTGTGCAACAACGGCAAAATTCGTATCATCTGATATAGTACCGATTGTGAGTGTTGAACTTGGAGATTGAGTAGTAGTAACTGTCCAATGACCTGCAGTTGTACCATCATTATCATAATCCAATGCAGTTGCTCCTTCGAATACACTTATTGTAGTTCCACTGCCACCATAAGATGTAACCGAACCATCCACATCTGCTGGTAGTACATGTGCTTCGTTTGATAATATTGCAGTTACATTACCACTTCCTTCATCTAATTGATTGAATGTTACAGTATCTGCTATTGAATCATCATTACTATGTGCAGTATAAGTTACAGTCATACCATCTACAAAATCTGAAGCTAGAAGAGTTGCAGTTCCACCATTTACACTTTCTGTTACCGAATCTAGAGTTACAGAATCCGTTGCTGTAAATGAACCTGCTTGAGTTAAGTTTTGTCCATTTGCAGTTATTACTATTGATGTTGGACTTAAAACACCAGCTCTACTTTTTCTGAATATTGGTGATGCTGAAGTTAAGGTTACCGTTTTAGCATTTGTACCAACTACTCCCTCTTTTGCTTTTGAAAAACTTTGAGTTGTTGTACGTGAAAAATCATCTCCTCCAAGTCTTTTTCCTGATATAGTATAAGTTAAAACAACAGAATCAACACTCATTGCACTTGGTGCTGCTATGGTTGCCTTTTGTGTTCCATTACCAGTAACTGCTCCTTCTGTTAATCCACCAACATCTTCTACACTAATACTAAATTCACCATCTGTAGGTGTTCCTGATGTAAATGTTAAAATATCCGCACCTTCATAAACTTCTATTGTAGTACCACCACCTGTGAAATCCGATACTGAACCTTCTGCAGTTGCAGGAAATGTATGAGATGAATTAGAATTAGATATTTGTATTGCATCTTTTCCTGCTCTACCTTTAGTAATACTTTGTTGAAATGAACCACTAAATAATTCTCCATTCAGTTTTCTACCGATATATGGATATGCAATATTAACCACATCAGTATCTATATCCATTGCAGTATGGTCTGCAACCACTGCGTATTTCCCACCATCAGTTATACCACCTATTGTTAATTTATTAGCTGGTGTTACAATAGATGTAGTTAATTTCCAATGTCCTTGATATGGACTTGTTGGATTTAAGGGATTGAATTCTAGTAGAGTTGCTCCCTCATATATACTTAATTGTGTACCACTATTAGAAAAATCTAAAATAGAACCAGTCGCATCTGCTGGAAACATATGAGCTTGATTTGTATTTAAAATAGTCAAACCATCCGTTCCAGTATCTACTCTAATAATTGAAACGGAATCTTCAAACACAACCCCATCCTCAGAACCTGATACAGTAACTACCGTAGAAGTTTCTGAACCAGAAATTTCCTCTTTTGCAATTGTTCTTGTTAAACCAGAACCTACCAATGCAATTCCGTTTGTTGAACTAAAATTGAGTGATCCTGAGATGTTCTCTTTAGTTGCAGTAAGTGTTATTGAAGATGGAGTAATTGTACCATCTTTTGCTTTTATAAAAACTTGTCCTGATGATTGTAATGAAACTGTTTTTGCACTAATCCCATCTGCCCCATCAGAAATAATATACCAAGTTTCATTAATTGTATTTTTTTGTCCAGTTCCTGGATCCGTAAATACTGCAGTAACATTTATATCTTTAGATGCATATGCAGTATCAAATGCTATGTTGGTTTCATCACCATCAGCTGCTGTCATTACTATATGACCTGTTCCACTTTGTCCAGAAGTAGGAGTTGCAATTGTCCATTCATCTAAAGGATCACCAAAACTAGGTGTTATTCTTGTAGATAATCTATATTCACTACCTGTTGTATCAAAAAATACTGCAGTTGCCTTTAAGTATGATGGGTCATATGATGAACTTCCTACCAACCTTCTTGAAACTTTACCTTTAGATGCCACAAACGAACCACCACCAAGACCATCGGTAACATCTACCAATGCTATAGTATCAAGCAATGTTCCATCATTTTTTCGTAAATGATATGTTGCTTGTCCATTTATTGCACTACTATCAAGAACTGGATTATAAGTTACCCCATTTCCACCATCACTTGTTCCTAATAATGAAGTAGTAAGAAGAGTACTTCCACTATAAATTTGAGCATCTCCTTGAGAAGAACCACTTACATCAAATGAACCTGTTCCATCAATACCTTGTACTTGTAATTCTAAGGTAGCCGTAGGTATATATGCTCCCAACGTGGGTTTAGATGTTCTTCCTGCATTCTTTATTTGAGTACCTCTCAATGGTCTAATAAAAAATGTTGGTTTTACATCCTCACCAGGTTTTACAAATATAATACTTTCGGTATCTGCAAATAATTCTGTTGTAGAATCAGTAGCTTCTGAAACACCAACTCTGAATGAAAGTGGTGTACTTATAAAAGTAGAAGGTGGTGTAAATGTTGTAGTTTTACTATTAGCAGTATCTCCATCAGTAAACGATGTTTCATCAGTAAAATGAACTCCTCCACCTGTAAATTTGAATTGTGCATCTCTAAAATTAAGAGAATTTGCGGTCAGAGTTACAGAAGATGGAACAGGATTTGTTCCATCTGCATCATACATAATAGAATTATCACTAAATGATAAACCTACTTTTTTTGATGGTGAACCCTCTGCAGAAACTCCAACTATAAAATTAATTGTTTTACCTGTAAGTTCACTTCCTTCTGAATTTGTTAAAGATACTGTGATAACTCCAGTTACTGCCGTTCCATCTGTTGGTGTATTTGGAGTGATTGTTCCATCATTATTATTTGTTCCATTTGTTACACCAGTAATTTTAAATTTATTAGCAGTTACAGTTCCTGTTGTATATGTAAAATCAGTAGAACCTTGGTTTACACTAACACTTATATCTGATGGTGTACTAAATGTAAGAAAGTCATATTCTGAATTTACGGTTTGAGTTTGTGGATTCGCTATTATTGTTGTAATGGGTTTTGCTTCTCTAATACGAGATATACTTGCAACAATATTTTTAGTATCAGAAGTTCCTTCACCATCTGTAAAGTTTACTGGAATAGTAAGAGTTTCTGTATCAGATAACATATCATCCGCAGTATCACTAAATGTAATAGTATTTGATGATACTGTTCCACTCAATCCACCACTATATACCACAGTTCCTATTGAATCAAATCTATTCTCACCACCTTCTGTTGCTTTTACTTCAATAGTTTTAGGTGATTCAGAACCACTTCCTACTGAATTTGCATTTATTCCTTGTGATTGTAAGTTTACACTTACCTCTACATTTGGAACTGCTTTTTTAGATTTTGTATAAGATACAATTTTTTGAAATGATTGAGATGTTGAGTTATCACCTGCAAGATATTCTATATTTAAACTTAATGAACCACTATCGTGTTGATTTGGAAATGCAGATATACCATACTCAGATGTTGTTGGTGATGTTGATATTGCAGTTACATTTGTTTCTGTTATCGAAGTAATATCAAATGTGTTTTTATTTCTTCCCCCACCAATATCATCATGTTCTATTTGAGTTCCTCCAATGAACATTTGAACATTTCCTTTACTTGAACCAAATCCACCAGGTACATCTCCTGTTGATTTTGCTGGAAATGAAGTTGATTCATTTGAAAGTACAAGTGAAACTGCATCAAAGTTTATAACTGGTGATATTGTTATCTCATCTGAAAATGGTAAATCAAATTGGTCAGAACCAGTAAATGAATAAGTTGTTTCTGGAAATGATCCACCAGCAAATGATGAAGAATATTGTAAAGCTGATATTGTGTATGTATCAATACCTGTTCCATTATCAGTTACAGGTCCAACCAATGGTGGAGCTCCACTTCCTGAGTTTACTTCTATTGGGGTTGTTAATGAAAATAAGTTTTTACGTTGGGCTCTTATAGTTGCACTTTGCCCACCTGGTTTTGGTGAAAGAGTTGTTGGTTCGTATATAAATTGATTTACATTTGAAGTTACAATAAGTTGTGGTGCATTATCACCATCTTCTAATCTATATACAGTTTCAAATTCTTCAAGTTCTTCTATTGAAGCAGTATAAACAATAGAACCAACTGTAATAGAATCATCACTACCACTAAAATCAGCTATTTTTATAATTGCACCTGCTGATGTTACATTTGAAAGAGTTCCAGGATAAGTACCACTATATGATGATGGATTTATATATGCTCCATTTACATCAAAAGCGGATGATGCGTAAGTTACAGAACCTGTTAAGTTATTTGTACGAGTTTTAAATTGTATTTGTTGAAATGGTGGATTCCCTATTGAACCACTTGTAAATCTAAATGCATTTCTATCCGATTCAAATGTTAATAATTTATCACTTGAAGGGAAATCGTTACCACCTGTAAATGCTTTTGTTGAAGTTACATCAACAGGTATGTAATTATTATTTATATCATAAAACTCAAATTTGAAATCAAATGTTTCTATCGCAAGTTTTCTTGGTATATCTTGTATTAACGTAAACTCATCTGGTGAGAATGATGTATCTTGTGCATTCTTAAGAGATACATTAGAGATATACCAATCACCACCATCTATATCAAATTTTAAATATGTATCCGTAGCTGTATCGGTTGCTAATATATTTTGAGATACCGTTTGTCTTGTGTTGTATATATCAGAATTATCTATTGTTAAGAAATTCTGTTCATAATTAGAACCACTAAAATATGCACGTATTGATGGAGTACCCACCGAACCACTTTTTAAAGTTCTGAAATTAAGAGTATATTCAACTCCACTTGATATTTCAAAACTACCACTTGTAGATAATGTTTGAATACCACCTTCGGATTCATCATAATCTATTTTAACAGATGCGTTTAATATATCCGAATTGATTGTAACAGGATGGTCATCAGATGATGTTACCCAATAGTTACTTAAATTATTTTCATCGAATCTACCATAAGATAATTCAGTATCAGTTGTAGTTGTTATATCTTTTAATAATTCTGATGATTCTAGTTTTGATTCTTGCACAAATTGAAAATCTCCAATTGTGTTTCTTGATTTCCTAAATACCTTAACTCTGGCAACATCCCCAACAAAGGTTTTTAGATTATTAAAGTTTATTTTTGCAAAAGAACCTGTTAATGCAGAATCTGTTATTGTTTGTCCTTCTACGAATTCAAAGGTTGTTGTGTATGGAGCTGGAAAGAAATCACCAACCGAAGCATCACTTGAAGTAAATGGAGTATCAACCATCACTTCCTTATTACTCAATACTTCAATTACATTTGCAGAATAGTTTAATGATGGAACTGAAATTGTATTATCATCTACTGAAGATGTCCAATTACTAATACCATCCTCTATTTTTAATTTATAATTTACACCAGCTCTCCATTTAGATAAATCAGTTCCACTTGGTGGATTTTGTGATATACCTGATAAACTACCTGTTTGTGTAATTTGGGGAATATTTTTTGTAAATATGGGTTTTACGAGTTCATCTATTTTTACGGTAGGTCTTTTGTAAAATCTAACAATAGTTTCATTAGAAACGTTTTTATTTATCTGTATATTCTTTTCCCACTTTACATTATAAACTCCCTTCCACTCATTAGGTATATCCAATACCTCATCAAGATCACTTAAATATGTTTTTAATTCACCAAGAATAGTAATTTTACCAATACCAATAGATACATCATCATAAACATGTATTGCTATTAATTTAGAATTTCCTTCATAATATTCAGGAACTCCATCACCAGGTTCAAAATATATTGGATTACCATCCACATCAAGAATCTCTATTTTGATTTCAGTAGATTCTTTTAAGTGTTCAGAACCTTCAATTAAGAATCCATTTTTACCACCTGTTAAAGTTTCGTTTAATTCTGTAATTCTGAAGTATTCCGAGTTTGGTTGCTCATCATTTTCAAATACTTGAAAATTTGATAAGTTCAAAAAAGGAGCGTATGATTTAATTATTGCCATAGAAATGTATCTTTCCAATATAAATATTTAGAAAAAATATTTACTCATATATATCTATAGAAATCTATAGATAATGGGAAAATATACTACAATACAAATAAAGAAAGAGTTGTACTCCGAATTGAAAACTTATTGTTCTGATAATGGTTGTACTAAAAGTGGGTTAATTGAACAATTAATAAGACAAAAAATTGGCCAACCTAAGTTGACCAATATATTAAGGGTATCTGATTAATTGCGTAATATATTTAATATTTTACGTTAGAGAATCCTTTTTCTTTTTTGATTGTCATCAAGTCATCTACTACATCTCTCATAGAATCTATGTGTGAGATAATCATTACGAAATCAAATTGAGTTTTAAGGTATGTAAACAACATAAATAAAGATTGTAAGTTCTCACTATCCAAAGTACCAAATCCTTCATCTATCACGAGGAAATTAGGTCTAGGAAGGTTACATACATTTATAAGTGCAACTCGAATTGCCAATCCACTAATGAATCTTTCCATTCCACTACACATTTCTAAACTCCATCTCTGGTCTCCATACACAAGGTAAGCATTAATGTTCTTACCATCAATTTCCAATTGCATTCCGAAATCAACGATTTGACCTAATATATTGTTTACTTCTCCTTCAATCATCGGAAGTGATTTTTCAATCAACTCATATGATACTCCATCCTTTCCAAGAGCATTTAAATAATAATCAAATAATTTAGATTGAGATTCTAACTCTTTAACTTCTGATACTCTATCTTCAATTGTTTCCTTTTGGTTCTGTAATGCTGATATTTTACCATTTAATGAAAGAATTTCTGAATTGGAGTTTCTAATCTGTTGTTTGATTTTTTCCCAATCACTTCTAACATCTACAATCTCATCTCGTATTTCTCTATTCTTGTTAATTTGAGTTTCATTCTTATAATACTCTTCAATAAGTTGCTCTTGTTGAGCCAATTGAGTAGAATTACGATATTCTTCGGTTTCCGTTGTTGATAACTTGTTAATAAGTCCTGATATTTCTCTATCAATTTTATCTTCTTTGGATTTTGCTTCTTGAAAATTAGCCCATTCTTTTTCATATGGAACTAAAGAATCAATTGATAATGTTATTTCAAGGTGTTGTTGATTAAAGTCATGTAAGTAAGATTCACCATCTTTTATGTTGGAATCTACCTTTGCCTTCTGTTCTCTAATTGTTTGAGAGTTCTCCATACAAACATCACACTCCTCATCATACTTGTGAGAATCTAAGTGTTCTTTCCTCTCGTACAAGGAATCTAATTTAATTTTAGTCTTTTCAATATCAGATTGTAAAGTTCGTTGACTTACCTTATTTTCCTTTAATTTAGTAATACCCTCTTCCAAATCCTCTTCATCGAACTTATCAAGAATTTCATCAAGAGTAATTTGTAACTCCTCCCTATGTGTAATTCTCTCTTGAATTGAATTTTTAGATTCCTTTAACTCATCTTGTTTATTAGAAAGTATCTTTCTTCTTTTTTCCAATTCTTCAATAGAAACACCACTATCTGCATTTAACTTAACAATTTTCTCATTTAATTTGATTATTTCTTTGTTAAGTGATTCTTCTTTTGTCTTGGCAGAATCTTGCTGAATATCTAAAAGTTTGTATTCTGATTTCTTTTCTTTTAATTCAACTACAATATCTGCTAATTTCTGAGTGAAATCATCTTGTTTAAATTTTCTAATTAATGAAGCATTATCTCTATTTTCATCACTTGCTTGTTGATATAGTTTATCAAAAATATCAACACCAATAAATTGTGATAGAACTTCTTTTCGTTCACTTTGAGATTTATCAATAAATAATGCATTGTTTCCTTGTAAAGAAAGTGTAGTTAAAACAAAATCTTCAAACTTACCTAAATATCTTTCTATCTCTTTATTTGTATCTTTTCGTTGTTCTCCGTTTAATGATTGGATAACCCCACCATCTTCTTTCCAAAAGTTTACATCCACCTTAACAGATGTTCCTTTCCTAACATATTTGGCAATACGTTCAATATAATAATCAACCCCATCTATCTCGAAGTTAAACTTACAATAAAACTTATCCTTACGGTTGTTTAAGATGTTCTTAGAAACGTTTGTACGAGAAGTCTTATCATATATACAAAACGATAATGCATCGAACAGAGAGGATTTACCAGAGGCATTAGGAGCGAAGATACCAACGATACCACGAGCTCTATCAAATCTGATTAAATTATCTTCTCCATATGAAAACATATTAGAAAACTTAAAATCCTTTGGTGTCCATAGAATATTCTCTGCTATCTTAGAATCATCTATTAAACCATTCATTTGTTTATTTATATCTGTTATCTGATTTAATTCATCATCCTCTAACAAATATCTTCTTTCTAAATAATCTCGTATTAATTGGTTCTGAAATGTTTCTTCTTTAACATTACCAACTATGTTTTTATTTAGTTTACTATCCTGTTTAAGTTGACCCATTGTATCAGTTCGTGTAACTGTTACCTCTGCAACTTTAAATATTTTCTTTAATTCTGTAATACGAAGTTTCATTTCTGCTCCTCCTGTATTTGTAAATCGTAATCTTAATCTTGGATTCTTTGGAAGTTTAGTATTAACCTCATCATATACCCATTGTGGTATTTTTCCATCAACCACATCAACCGTTATAAAACCATAGTCATTATGAATATGATGTTCGGTAAATGTTCTTGTAGGAATATCCCATAATAGATATCCATGATTCTCTAACATCTCACCATGATTCTGTTGAACCATAGAACCTGCATATGCAACATGCTCATACCCTTTACCAAATGTTTGTCTTTTGTGGATATCCCCCAACATAGCCATATCGAATCCATCAAACATTTCCACTTGGAAGGAATTTGAAGAAACAACATATCCAATATCTGTTTGTGCTTTGTTTACCGGTCCATGAAAAAGACAAATTGTATTTTCACCTTCAACATCTTTTCCCTTTGGCCAATTCTCTTTCTCATCTAATATAGAATATACACAAAATGTAAGGTTATGAATGTTATACACTCCAGTATCTCTTAAATAATGAATACGTGGGTTATTTAGATTATCTACAATTGGAGTAAGTACATCTAATCTATAATTGTTATTTAAGTTACAATCATGATTACCCGTAATTAATATTGTTTCTCGTAGTTTAGCACACTCTGTTAGAAACCATGATATTTCTTGAAGTAACTCAGGACTCATTTCTGTTTTAGCATGAGCAATATCACCGGCGAGATAGATAACCGAATCTTGGATATCATCTTCTATTACTTGTTTTAAGAATTTGTTGAATACCAATCTGTATTCTTTGTGCCTTTGTAGATTTCTAATGTGTAAATCTGCAAGGTGGTAGACCTTATTTATTATCATAAACCTTTTAATTTTTGTGATATAATATCACTAAATCCTGTTTGTTTGGATTCTTTTAATTTACTATTGACTTCTGAGAATCCCATATCAGATGCATCTTTACCTGTTGGGATAATGTTTTTTGTTTTAATACCTTGATTGGTAAATTGCATTGTATAATGTAATGCCTGTCCTTGGGCATCTTCATCTAGAAATATATTTATAGATTTTACTCCTTTTTTATATATATTTTCATTTAGTTTTTTTGGTATAAACTTACCAAGTATAGGAATTGCATTACGTTTAACTGCCATCGCATCAAATACCCCTTCTACTAAGGTTATAGGCTCATCCCAATTGATTTGGTTTTCAAACATTATAACATTCTTAGAAACAGGTGGATTTTTATATTTAAATGATTCATCAGGAAATACCGAACGTGCAATAAAGTAATTAATCCTATTATCAGAATCATACGATGGTATGATAATACGACCTGCATAGTGTCCCCCATCACAATAACCAATGTTATATCTTCTAATATCTTCTGTGGTAAGATTACGTTGTTTTGCGTATTCAACTACCCTCTTAAATGTAGGATTAAATCCATCTGGTACTTTTAGTAGTGATTTAAATTCACTAGGTAACCTAAGTTCTACCTTTTCTTCTTCGGATTCTTTAGAGTAAACTACATAATCATCTCCATAGATTTCATATATTTTCTTTAACTTATGTGTATTTACATTAAGTCTTTTTAATAATCTTTGTATTCGTTTTCCTTTTGCATCACATACCCAACAATGCCATTGTTGTGTCTTTAAGTTAATTTGTAATTTTTTCTTATGATGATGACAAAATGGACAATGATGAGCTTGTTCATCGTTTTTCATAGATGTACCAATCCCCAAAGTATCATTTAATATATTAATAACCTCTTGTCTTTCGTGGTGTGAAAGCATATTTACACTTTTTATTAAAACAAATATACGAAATTAAATCCACATATCCAAGTCTTTTCTTGATTATTTTTACATCCAAACTGGCATATTATGATTATCACAAATCCATACGCTATCTTTACCCCATAAAGGAATTTGTTTATCTACACTTTTCTGTGCTACTGAATAATCATCAGTATCCGTTATATGGATGTATGTACCACTTTTAGGTGTTACTACTTTTACTGTGTATCGCATAATTTTACGTTTTAAGTTATTTACATAGTAAATATACGAAATTAATTTGATATATCCAAGTCTTTTCTGAAAAACTTTCCTAATAGGTTATCGTTTAGTGATAATTCATCAGCTAATACATTATGTGAAAACTGTTCTTGTAACTCATAATAAGTTAAAGATTTCTTATTTGAACAAAATTTAAGTATTTTTAATTCAAGTCTATCATTAGAAGTTGGATTCGGTCTTCCACCTTTATCAAACCAACCACTAACGGTTTTGTTTGAAGAACGATAATCTACCCAATTGGATTCTTTAGTAACCATTTCATAACGCTTCATTCTTTTATCAGTTAATGCAGCAGTTTCCTTTTTACCAAACTTTCTCTTACGAGTAGATTGTACTTGTTTTTTACCGATGTAATATTCACCAGTTAATCCATTTGTTATTTTGTATATAAACCCATGCGTACCTTCTGGCATATCATGTAGTTCATTTATTACTCTACCTTGGTAAGTCCATGTCATAGTTAAAAATTTTGAAATCATCTAGATACCTTTCTTTTACCCAATCAATCATCCACTCTTCTGTAAAGAAATTATTGTAATATTTTTCTTGATTTAAAGTAGGATGAGTATCGTAAATTGGATTACGGTTAAGATGCGGAATAGTTGAAGTACAATTTATTTTATTTAATATTTGTGTTACATCGTTCCCATAATTTTCATAATAGGCTACGTATGATATTTTTCTGTTTTTCGTCTTTCCTGCATTAATATAGTAACTTTGGGGAAGTATCCATTGATGGAATGGATTAGAATTTTTTAAAAACTCACCGAATGTATAGTTGTGTGTTTTTTTTCTAAGTTCATGGTTATATGCCGATGCAATTCGTGTGTATGGATTTCTTACAATTGTAAAAATGTAATAATCAGATACATCATCAACCCATCTAATAGAATCGTGACCTGTGATTTGATTCGTACCACCTATGTTTCGTATGATAGAAGATAATGATGTTCCACCAGTTTTAGGTATATGAATAAATGCCCATTTTTCAGAACTATTTATCAGTAAACTCAAGTTGTTGGTTTATCGTTCTACTGAGTCAGAATATCTTGTTTGGTTTAATTTACCACCACGAGCCGTTGCTAACGCTTTATCGTCTTTATGTAGTTTATTAACCATATCAGCTGAAGTTGGAGTTTTATCCGCCTTCGAACCATTCAATTTTGCAAATTCTGATTTGCTGTACAAGTCTTGTATTGATGCCATAATATTATTTTTCTTTTTATTTTTAAGATATATTAAAACCTTCCCATATAAATATGGTGAATTAATAAAAACGTTTTTGTATTTAATTATTAAGTATCTAGTCTAACTAAGAAATTGATATCATAATCAGGTAGATTCTTTATTGGTTGTGGTAACTTTGCTACTGCAATCATATCACCATCTTGATCATAAATACCAATGGTTGATATAAAAGGTGCTAAATATGAACCTGTTGGGTCGTATGATGCAGATGCATCGTAATCATCCCATGAGCCACTTATTGATGGATTATATGAACCACTAATATATTGGGATTTGTAGATATCATCAATTACTGTTATTTTCTGTGATCCTGAAACTATTCCGGTATCTGGTGTTATTTCAGTTTCGTATGAACCACTAATTTCCATAGTTACTGCCGATGGAGATTGTGAAACGTTAAACTCCCCTGCTTTGGCTGAAAGTAATATTTCTAATTCACTAATAGTTTTAGTTGATTTAAAATCTAATGTATAACTACTCATTTGTGTTGCAGTATCGTTGAGTATAACCAATCCTTCGGAGTATATCACATTACCAAATCGTAATTGATCAATATCTTGTCCATCAAACTCTAGTGCAACTTCAAATTGAATAGTACCCTCTTCAAAATCTATATTCATTACATAGATAGTATCAGTATCACTACCAAATGTCATCTTTACAAGTCCTGATTCCATATCCATTGCCGATACACCAGGTGATGAAAATAATGTTCCTGTAAATATTTCTCCTTCCGAATCTACTATAGTAATTTCATTAGTTTCAAAATCAATATTTGTTAATACATATTTTGCATATCTAGAAGTTAGGTTTCCAAAACCATCATCTGTATAATCAGTTTCATTTGTTAAATCCTTTAAAATAATAGATTTTGGTTTTATACCTTCTCCATATTTTTTCTGAGGTATTGTAATTACATATCCTGTTGTACCAATTACTCTTTCTTGGCGTTCACCAATATTTTCCATAACACCATGTAACAATAATGGATTGGATATCTCATCATAGTATTTAGATTTTATAGATTTAAATAAAGGATATGTATATAATCCATTCTGTTGAATAGCGGTTTTTTTATCGAACGCTCCTTCAGTAGTGAATGAACCCGATATTATGGGATATTCATCACTCGAAACTGTCCAAGCTTTATTAACTTGAAATGCCCGTTTGGAAATACTTGATTTTGGTATTGTCTTTAACATATGGTTTTAACTCCTCTATATAAATATACTAAAACAAAAAACCTCACTTTGTGGGGTGAGGCTTTTCTTTGATTAGGGGGTTACTAGTTTTTAGAAATCTAATTTAACTTTTATCAATACTTCTTTATCATATGATTTAGGAATCGGTTGTGATGTTTTAGCCACCGCAATTATTTCATTTGCATCATTCATCAATCCAATTGTTGTAATAAACGTTCTTGGGTCTTTTTCAAATGTTGGTTCAACAAATGAATTATCAGAACCAGTTACGAATGTAGGATTGTTTGAGAAGTTAAATTCTCTGTTTGTTGCTCTTACAAAGTAATGTGATGTAGAAACGTTTTCTGTTCTTCTTGCTTGGAAATCATTTCCACCTTTAATAGCGTTGTGTAATAAGAAGTGATTTTGTCCTTCATATGCAGTTCCTGCGTAAAGACCAGCTCCACTATTTGAACCACTATCTATTGATGTTCCAATTAAGGAATGTACAGCAGATGGGTTAAGTAGTACTAATCCTTGGTCTGGATAAAATCTACCCAATCCAGCTCCATTTGAAGCAGTTATAGAGTTAATTGTTGCTTCGTTTTCAGTTCCTAAATTAAGTGAACCACTTGCTACATTAAATACTCTACCTGATTTTCCAACATCATCTGAAAATTTCTTACCACTATCATCAATTAAAGTGTGTGTTCCTGTAGAACCACTTAAAATTAGTGACCAGTTTCCTGCATCCATTTTCTCTTTGTAACGGGCACGAGCTACATTAAGTACATAGATATCATTTGTGTTTGTTTCAGCACCAAGACTATCTGTGAATGTGAAAAACTCTTCACCTGCATCTAGTAATATAGATTTATATTGTGCGTAAGTTGCTTTACTTGCTAACGTTGATGAATCGGAAGTTGTTAAATCAACCGAACCACTTGCGTATTTATGTCCATATGCAATCGCATATTGTACAGCTGCTCCTGCATCAGTTGCCGGATCCTTATCATATACATTAACATAGTAGTTTTTACTTGCCTCTGTTTGTGTAGATGATGTATGGAAAGATTCTAAACTTCCTGTATCTCCACTCCAAAGACCAGTTGTTACAACTTCTATCTTTCCGTTTACTTGATCAAATTCACCAAATCTTTTATAGATACCATTGGAGATAGAACCTCCAGTTGCACCTAATTTATCTCCACCCGAAAGGTATTGATTGGTGATTTTCATTATTTGCTCAGAGGTCAAATTACCTTGATTAGCATCTAGATAGTTTGCTAATTCCTGTGATAAATTTGTTCCAGCTTGTCCGTTTATTTGTGCCATGTTTCTTTTTTCTCTCTATTAGTTTATTTTACTATTAACTACCAAGGTTAGCTTCATTTCTTATAAAACGTTTCTTTTGGATTACTTGTACTGGTATAGTTTGTGAACCACCCGTTTCGTTTCCATAGATAGTAATGGTTGTCTTGATGCTTTGTGTTAAGTTTGGATTTGGGATAAAAACAAAATTTAATCCTGTTTCAATAGCTGCGGTTGCAGTTAGTTCATCACCCAAAAATGTTGGTGTTGTTCCTTCTCCAGCTGCTAATCCTTGTCCAACTATAGAACCTGCGTTCTTGTTAGCTAATATCATAGTATACCCAGCTTGTGTATTTCCACTAGGTGAGGTTGTTGGAGAAAGTGCTACTTTACCAGAATCAGGAGAAACTCTTAAACTCGGAATTCCAAATTCTACTTTTGGAATCTTAACTGTTCCTTTTGGTAATGTTACTAATTTATATTTTAATACCTGTGTTTCATCAGGTGATGCTTCTGTAATTGGAATTGCTTTGATAGCTGCATCATAATAAGCACTACCCTTTGGATGTGCTGGTTCATATAATGTGTAATCTATCTCATCATCACCCAAGGCGAATTTTGAGATACTAAGTCCTTCACCAGCCGCTAGCTTTTCTCTACCTTTTTTGGTTAAGATAGCATCTACTGTTATTTCTGCGTTATTTAAATAAGCCATAATGTAATTTTCCCTTTGTTATTCAATATATAAATATAAGGATTTAATAAAATACCATAATTTATAAATTATTTTTTGTTATTAATCAACTTCTAATATTGGTTCACCACTTCCTCTACCACTATCAGATACTCTTAATGTATTTGGATTAGTTGTAAACGTTTGTACAGGAGAACCACCATCTAAAGTAGTTTTACTTGTTTGTTTAGAACCATTTGAGAATGAATTTTCCAATCCACTTGTTAAATCTCCAACGTTTCTGTAGTGATATGGTACGTAACCATTTAATGGTACAACACTAACGATGTTATCACCTGTAATTGAACCTGAATCTGAAAAGTTTCTAAAACTTATCTTTTTTCTTTCGAATGTTTGTGTTACGAAATGTCTTCCCATCGATGAATCTGATGAATTTATATTTTCTGGAACTTCTACTGTATAGCTTTCTGTTACAACATCAACCCTTTTTCTTACTTTGTAGAAATTATTATCGTTATCTATTTTAGTAATAATAGCATGTCCATTTTGTCCATACAATCCAAATCCAGCTACTGTTAATGAATCTGGTTCCATACCAATTTGATTGAATACATCCCCATCATACTCACCTTGAACAGAACCAGTAACTGCTGCATCTACTATAAATGAAATACCTCCCATATCAGAACCACTATTTATTGTAACAAATCCTTGTTCGTTTGTTAAGTTGTTTATATTCAATGTAGCATTTATAACTTTATTCGAACCTACTAACTTAGTTGAATCTGTTGAATCTATGAATCCATTAAAATCGGTTTTATCACCTTTCAGTTTGGTATCATCTTGTGCAGATAATTTACCTGATATAACATTATCCGCAGATGTAATAGTGTGTTCTACCTTCACCTCTCCTGCGTGGTTGTTGGGTGATGCCGTTGCAGGTCTTTGTTCTATCTTACTTCTTTCAAGAATGTGAGGTGAAATTAATATACCAGTTGCAACCTTTGCTCTTGCTGGTACTAAAGATTCCAACACATCAAATAAAGATTTATCTATATATCTAACCAATTGGATATATTCACCAATATTTAAGTTATATCTTTCAAAATAATAATTTCTTAATTTAGATAATTCACCATACTCTTGCTTAAACGCATCACCAGGATCTCCAATGTAATTATCTATTTCAAAACCACCAAGGGATTTCATAATATCTAAATTAATTTCTTTGGTAGGTGAGAAAAATAATCCTAATTTATCAGAATCAAGTGGTGCTTGGTCTAATGATTTTTTAGTAGCTCTACTTCTGTATGATAAATCTGTTATTTTAGTTTGGGTTTCAAATCTTACTTTGTTACCAGGTGCAAATCCACTAGATGGTACTTCTGCCGTTACATTTCTATCATACACAACATATTGATGTGGATAATCTGTAATTGATGTAAAGTTAGAAGCAGTTGCAAATGAACTATATGTTGTATCTATTGAAACATTCTTAATAGATGTATCTCCACTCGAACTTCTATCCTTTGGGTATTCAAAATCTAATCTAAACAACAAATCGTCAGTAGATGATGATATGTGATTTCCATTAATAGATTCTGGTAATAATGTATGGTTTTTAATTACAGATTCACTCAAAGGAGCTGACCATAATCTAAATTCATCAATAGAACCTGTTAAAGTAGAACCACCAATTGTTAATACATTTCCAGATTCCCATCCGTTACTTGCAGTTGGAACTGTAAATGTACTAAAAGTACTATTTCTTATTCGTCCATCCAACCCTTCTTTTAAATAAACAGTATAGGTATCATCTACACTTCCAATACTTCCTGTTATTCTATTGATTGCTATTTGTGTATATTCATCATTAAAGAATGAAACTTGTTCCGTTGAAGATGATACATAAGTACCATTACTTAATATGTTAAAGGTTAATTTAGCAAGTGAACCAGATTCTGGATAATCTATATTAAGATTCCATCCTGTTGCAGTTACTAATCTTTGGTCTTTTTTCTGGTCTGTGTTTATTCTAAACTCTATACAATCAGGATATTTTTCTTTATGAGATTTCCATGGTACTATTATAGAATCACTTCCTGTAATATTAATTGCAGATGTTCTATCCTCGTATGTAAATGTACTCGTTCCATTTCCAGGCTGTGGTCCACCAAACTCCATCACAGTCAACATCGATTGTGGTATTCCGTAACAACTTAATGCCGCGGATATTGCTCTTCGTGTACCTTTGTTTTTATGTAAATATGGTAAGTTATTAAGTAATCTTCTCCAAATTTCATTTTGTCTTTCCTTACCACTCATTGCGGTTGCAGTAGAACCATCTGAATTCTTACCAAATGCATATTCCCAAAGTGTTTGAGATTGTGCACCCATATCAGCATCCCATCCTAGGGATTCTAACATGTGATAAATTAACTTATCATTAATTCCGTTTTCAAACTTATGTTCTAATTGTTTTGTTTGAGATATTCCCTTTATATGTAACCACAACACATCAAAGTGTTGTCCTACCATATCAAAGAATAATGGGAAAGTAGATCCTTCTGGATCATTTTTTATATGTAGTGGTAGATTATTAACTAACCTAGAACTATTATCTGCATCGAAATTAGAAGCACTTGTAATTGTATCTTCGTACCATTTTAACACACTTTGATGTGATGATGCTGATAATTCATTTTGTCCTGCTCCTGGATATGTAATATTGCTTATCGATGAACTTGTGAATAAGAATTTTTCAAAAGAATCAAATCCTTTCTTCACATCATTTATCTTACCAAGTGTTCGTTGTGCTTCATTCCTTACTGCAACTGAACTAGTAACCCCTCCTATAAGATTACCCGTTGTTCCTCCAAAGTTAATAGAACTTCCTGATACCAATCCATCATATCTTTCCTCATATGATTGAATTAGTTTAACTTTATAAACAAAATTTTCTACCCTTTCTTCAGCAGATGAATATTTTACAAAGTTTTTAAAATCGATTGACCTACTAGGATGTTCTAATGAATACGTTCCTGTTGTTCCCTCACCCTCTATTAATTGTAACTCAGATGTAACAAAGTTTATATTTAAATTTTCTAGTGAGAATTCAGAAGATGATACAAATTGATTAACAACATCAGTTGATGTTTGTTGACCAGTTGCAATTAAATCATCCAAAACTTGATAACCAATTACATCATTTGTTTCTAATGCAAAATTAGGAGTTAATGGTGTACAGTTTTTTGAAATATCATCAACTATTGTAATTTGGTCAATTATAGGTACTGCTTGTAATTTTGATATCCAAAGAGAATCATTTAAACTAACACTAGGAGGAAGTGGTTCATATAGTTTTAAAACTAATGATTTTTGTACCTCACCTATTAATTCTTTTTTGTTATTTTCTGGATTAATTCTAAAATCTGAAAATGTTGTATCATCTATTCCCCACGTTGCTACTAACTTGTTATTACCTTCACCTAAATGTAGATAATGAGTTAAGAAGGGAGATATTGAATCCTCAAATATAGAAGGATCGAAACGATTTACAAATGCAGATTTGATATCAGAAATAACATCACCTCTTCGTAAATTTAAATCTCCTTTTTCAAAAGAAATACTAACCTTTTCAGTCTTACCTTCAGTTAAAGAATCACCTTCTGTATTAAATGGAACTAAAAGTAAATCAAATTGTATTACTCCCTTAACCTCTATTGGTTTAATATTTACAGAATTTAACTTTTGTAAAACATCCTTAATGTTAAATGAAGCTACACCAGATTCTGATAATCTACCTAATGATGCCTTAGAGTTTTTACTACCGGCATAAATGTAAATATAATTCGTATTAATAGATTGCCAGCTTATATCAAATGGAACATTGTTTCCTTTAAAATCTGCTCCAACAATATTTTGTGGATAGTTAATGTGTGTAATATCAGGACCAGGTATAAAAGCTCTACTTTCAACCGTTACTGATATCTTTTCATTTTGACTACTACCTCCCTTATTGGATACTGCTTGTAAGTAAATTGTATAATTACCAACTCCATTATAAAAATCGGAGTTTTTTAATGATAAACTACCATTTTTCTCAATTTCTCTTCTCGTTGTACCAAGAGTATAATATACTTTATCTGCATTAACACTTCTATATGGTATATTTACTGATGTGTTAGCTGCTAAGTTAAGTTTAACTCGATTGATATCAACAGCAATAGTTGGTTGAATTGGAGATGGCTCTACTGCAACTTTAGTAGCATTAACTACAACATTGGTTTGACCTGGAACTAAATCAATAGTAAGTTCTTTTGTCTTATTAGTTTGATTAGTTCGATTCTCAGGTGTGTTGTATGTAAACGTTACAGTATGTGTAAAGTCAGAAATACCAACAGAAGAGAATGTTACAGATGGTGGTATTTTACTATTTTCTGGAAGATATTCTAAATCAACATCCCCATCGTTTATTAAAAATCCACTCTTTCCCCATGATGTTTTATACTGAATTATATTATCAGCTGAAACAAAACTTTCTATACTTAATTCAACTGGAGTATTAACAATAGGATCTTCCTTTGGGTCTTCCTTTACAATAACTTTTGTTAAATCAAAATCTAAATTAGCAAATTGAGCTTTGTTAATAGTATCGGTTATTTTATTTATTTGATTTAAAAGTGGAATTTCTTTTCCGTTCTTTTGTAATCTAAACTCATAATAATCAAATTCTATTAGACTAACTGGTCTGGGTTTTTTTGGAATTCTATTTCTAGTAGGAGTAGAGTATCCCAAATCTCTACTACGTGTTCCACGAATATTTGAATCGTTGAATTGAAAATCATCATTTAATCCTGATCCATATAATCCAAATCCTCTATCATTGAACTGATTCCCACTTCCTCTAATGGGGATGAGTTCCCTTTCATCGTAATCAATAAAATCATCAAATTGATCTACCGTAGCTGTTACTAATGGTACTACAGTTTTAGTAAATTTTCTTTTTACAGAAAATAGTTTATATTCATCTTCTGAAAGATAACCTGCTCTGGCTATTTTGAAATACTTTGGTGTTAGTAGTTGTTTTCCAGTATAGGTATATATCTTAGCTGGAGTTGATAATGTATCCTTACCATCTACTACAATAGTACCACCATTAGTAGAAGTAACATTAACTTGTATAGTTCTACTTTGTGATAATACTGCTGGTGGTTTTGATGGATATTTACAACTACCATCACTAATAGTAGCTGATGGGTTATAGTTTGTTGCAGTTCTATCAATACATCCACGTATAACAGTTATATTACCTCTACCACCACCACCGCTACCACGGCCGCCACCTCCACCGAAGTTTCGTGTAAAGTCAACGCCTTCACCACCACCATTGAGGTTTCCTCCACCACCAAAGTCATCATTTTGGTTACGGTTGTATCCACTTCCTTCATCTAGGAATTCGTTTTGTCTAACTGCCATGTATATAAATATGGTTATTTATTATTGTTATAACATCCTTGGATTACGTCCTCTTCTGAGAACAATTTCTCTTCCATTACCATTATTCCTTCCCATTCCTCTATCATTGAAATAATTACGGTCTAAATCCTCTCCACCAATATATCCACCTGATCCTGAACCGGATCCTCCTCTATTAATCTGAATTGGTTTTGGTGTTGGTTTTGGTGGTGCTGGTCTTGGTATAGGTTTTGGTTTAGGTCTTGGTGGTACAGGTTTTATAACAACAACCGGTGGTTTTGGTTTTGGTTGTTGTGTAACACAAGGTCCTAACTCAATACATACAATACCAGGTCCTTTTGATATAGAACCCCTTTGTGCACATATAGTTGTTGTATCACCTGGAAGTAAATTAGTAGATGATTTAGTATTACCTACTGCATCTTTATATGTTACCGATAATGGTACTTGAATTACATCACGTGTGTATGGTTGGTAGAACTTATTTTGTTCAAACCCACCTATTCCATAATTACCTCTGTTTTGGTTGTATGAAATATTGCCACTTCCAGGTCCGTATCTTTCTCTGTAATCGTTATGTATTAAACCCATAGGAGATAAAGTTTGTTGCTTATTGTTAGTATTTCTAACACTATACATACGTGTTGTTGCTGTTTTGGTTGGTTTAGGTACTTCCCTAACATCTCCTACAAATTTGAAACTATTTACATCATGTGTAATCTGAAATGAATCATATTCAACCCCTTTAATAGTTTTTATATTTCCATTTTGCTTATATTTGATATTAGCAGTTGCAGACCATACATAATAGTTTTTTCCAACTGTATCAATTCTATCTTTATACTTACAAGTACCATTATCTTCAGTTGCATTTCTATTGTAATTAAGTGCAGATGAATCCATACAACCTTTTATTGTTGGTGGTACTTCTTCTTCTACTTCTACTTCCTTATATATACAACTACCATCATTATCTTGAGCTAATGGATTATAATTATCAGCCTTTGGGTCTGTACAACCTCGTACTCGTGCATTAACTTTATCTGGAACAGTTGAAGTATATGATGAATTTGATGTAACAGATTTTAATATCTGAGAAACCTTATCCATTGTTATTTGTTCTTCCTTACTTAATATATTATCTTTTTGTATATCTCGTTTTGGTAGATAAAAGTCTATACAATTAATTAAAGATTGTTGTGCATCTTGTTGTAATTGTGAAATTGATAAATCAATACAATCCGCTTTATCTCCCAATGCATTACCATAATTTACATCATTAATACTCCAATTTCTATTTGAAGCATAATAATTCATTGATTCAATAAATTTTGTTTTAACTCTGTTTATTAATATTTCAAAACTAGGTATGTTAAATTCTGTTTTAATTAAATTTATATATTCAACACCCTCGGATTCATTTCCCTTTGACATCAAGAAATCTTGTAATATTTTTTCTAAATCTAAATTTTCAATAAAAACATTTACATAATAAATTACATCATCTCTAAATGTACCATTATCAAGAAATACAGATAATCTTTTTTCTAAATCTTTGTTTTTTCTTTTAGCTCTATTCGGCAATAATCTAATCTCAGTTCTTGATGGTGAAATTTCATGTACCCATAAATTATTATCATCATCGTTTGCATCAGTTCCAACTCTTCTATTCAAAAGAGTTACCTGTGTTTTAAATATTCCATTAGAGTATCCTGCCTCTCTAATTAGTTTTTCAATATCTACTATAAATTCAGGAGTTCCATTTTTCTTTTTAGTAAATTGATTATCTGATATTATAAAGTAATCGTTAATGTTTACATCATCTAGGTAAATATAACGTACCATCTTACCATCATCACCTTGTGGTAATTGATTTTCACTTGAATCAAATAAGATAAATTCGATCATATCAGAACACCCAAGTCCAAAGTTAGATTTAGATATTTCTCTTTCAAATACCTTTCTATCCTCAGGATTAACTTTATATCCCTTTCTATCGATAATCTCTTTAAATCCTTCTATTGCCATTATCCTTTTTTATTTTTTCTAACCTTCCAAGTAAGATTTTCTACTTTTACATTACCATTTCCATCTTCAAATTCAATTTCTATTTTAAATTTACCAGCATAATCTCTGGCTTTGTTACCGTAGTTTTTTGGTTTTGGACTATTCTTTCCACCAATTGATTTTCTAAAGTAAAATGGTTCTGAATATTCTTGTCCTTGTTCAATATTTACATTTACTGATTGTTTCATTCCACTACTATCATTACCAAGACCTATTACTTTTCCTGAAATACCTCCACCAGATGTTTGTATTAATTTAATCTTAGTTATTTTCTTCCCATCATCTCTAAGATTCTTTACCTTTATTACACCAGCCTTACCACTAGAGTTTGCAGATTTCCTTGCAGTTGTCCATTTTGCACCGTTTTCTTCACCACTATCCTGGTCACTTACAACTGCAAAATAAACTTCATTACCAGCAGTTGGTGTTAATCCACTTGCTGCGGCCGCACTTTCTGCAGCTGCTCCTGATACTTGACTTGTAAGTTGAGCAACAATATCTTTTTGTACTTCTAGTAACGATTTTAACGTAGCTTTTTGTGCTTGTAATCCTTGAACTTGTGCAGTAAGAGATACTCTCTCTATACCTTCCTTAGTACCCTTAATAATAGCTTGTTGAAAATCTGATAATAATTTTGTAAACCTATCATTAGCAACTTCAGTTTCATCTTCAGCGGCGGCTCTTTGTAGTAATGCCGAATCTTCTGATACTTCAAGTTGTGATACAATACTTCTCAATTCTTCACTAATTGAAATCTCGTTATTTAACTGAACTCTTAAATCTTCAAGTTCACTCACCTTATCATCAAATCTAGCTTGAAGTTTAAGGTATTTACTTTTAAGTATGTAAGGAGCTTTTTCTGGCTTGGTTTTTTTTATTAACTCATCAACCTTTACATCAAGAGATTTTTTTAGTTCCTCTTCGTTATATTTTGGTTTTTCTATATAACCTGATGTTTCTCCACTAAATTTTTCTTGTTGTTCTGATATAATATCAAATTCATCAGTATCCATCCAATCGGATTTATACTTTATAGAATTTGGATTTTTTAAATCTCTTATTGGTTGTAACCCATACTTAACAAATGGTTTTTCTTTTTTTAACCAACTAATAGATTTACCTCGTTTTTTAAATTTAACAAATGTCTTTGCATCATCTCTAGATAATCCAATTGGAATTTGTCTACCTCCCATTTTGCGCACCATGATTGAACCAGTTTTTTTATCTCTGGTTTTATCTATTGCCTTAGAACCTTTTGATAAAAGTTCACTAACTCTAAAATCTTCTGGTTTAGCTGCCATCTTATAATTCTACGGTGAATGTTAAATCTTTATCTTCGAAATATTCAATCACGCCGTTTCTATTTATCTTTATTTCAATATAATAATCTCTATTGATTTCCCAATTTGTCAAATTTAATTTAAAGAAGTGTCCATTTGCATCACAACTAACCTTAGTATAGTTATCATCGAATGGAACAACCACTTCACCAGTTACTATATCTTTAATTTGATAATAAGTGGTTGTTGGTAAATATTTTACATCAGTATAAGAATATGTGTTAGTATAAGTTTTAAGAGGATATTTCTCTCTTGCAAAAACTCTGATTGTAGGTTTACTTCCTCTCTTATATGAAGTTTTTAATCTCTTGAAAGTTACATGTATATCATCTGATGTAAGTTCTGTAAGAGATCCTGTTGTATACGTAGAATCATCCCAACCAATTCTTAGTTTAGGTTGGTAAATTGTATTTGTTTCTTTAGAAAAGAATTTTAATTGTCCATAATCCTCAGTATCGTTTTCTAATTCCGAATCATGTTTTAATATCAATCCATTATTTGGAATCGAACCAGATATCCATGCTTGTATTGGGGTTAGTACATCCATTGTTATATCAGCCGATTGATATGAAAATGTTTGAGATGCGGATGATCCTGTTAGCCACATTCCTCCCTTACCATTGTGTGAACCGGAACTCTCCAATGAAGCAGAACCAATTAACCAATTAGAAGAAGATGTTCTTTTATTCCAAGTTGAACCATCGGTTGATATTTTATCAAATCTAGTACCAAGTCCAGCATCCCATGATTGAGAGATTGGATAAGCATATATTGTATAATCAGTTGGAATTTCTACGGATTCACATTCTCTAAGTATTAATTCTGCCGAGTGAATTTCTATTTCACCACTTGCATTTGAAGCAGATATATTATTTGTATTAAATTGAATTAATGAATGTGAAACATCCTTTAAATTACCATAATACGTTTTTGATATTTCCAATATCTCATCTCTACCAGTATTTTGAGATGGTTGTTGTAAATAAATTGTTGAATCTTTTGATGCTGTTACGAAATAGTACATTATACAACCCTCCCTTTTATATCTTTGTTAGGAAACTTAACTTCAAATACCGATGGATCTAAAGATGGATAAACCATTTTACCTTTAGTTGCATCTGATATATTATATGAGTGAGATGAGTAACTTCCTAAACATTTATTTACTATCTCACACTTTGGTACGGATTGAACTCCCTCAACACCTGCAATTAATAATTCTATTTCAGAAATATTAATAGCCATATTAAATGTCCAATTATCTATATTAAAATATTTTGCTAATGCTTGTTGTACCTTAACTAATACTTCTCTCTTATTATATCCACCATAAACTCTTATTTCAAAATCACATCCAATGTTTATAACGTAACCATCAATTAAATTAATACCATCGGTTAACATTCTATATTCACTAATATATGTTTTTAAGTTTTCTTTAACTGCTTGGTTTAGTGTTGATAAACTTTTATTACCATCATATCCAAGTATGTATAAGTTAATTGCAAATGGATTGTTCTTCTCAGTTGCATTACCTTTTTTACCACCTAAGAATTTAGTTACTTCGGATTTTATTTCATCATCTGTTTTACTAGAACCTCCAAGTGATTGAACCAATCCTGTAAACTCTTCAAGTGAATTTGGATTACTCAGTATAGAAGCTGGTGAGTTATTATCCAACTCCCCATCTGGTGCACAATATGCTTTTGCAATACCACCATATTTTGCTGGTAGTGATAACGCTCTTACTTGATAATCTTTTCTTGTTACTGCTCTATTCTGTGAACCAAAGTTTGCCAACGAGTTTTCTCTAATTTCGTCAATAGTATCAGCTCCTCTACCACCTGTTCCCGGTTCCTCGTTATCACAAGCTACTGAGGCTTTAGATGCTTGATATAATCTTAGTTCTGCTGGTAGAAATGATGTACCATCATCATCAAATTGAATTGTTTCAATATTATTTAATTCACCAACACCACAATTTGACTTAACTCCACCACCAGTTAAATAAGATACGGTAAATACACCTTTTGGAGCTTGTCCATATGATTTTGTTTTTAAAAAGTTTGAAGGATCAAATGATGCTCCCATTTTATCAATAGAAGAATTAAGACCTAATCCTACATTTTTAAAAGTAGGAACTAATGTTGAATCATCATCTGCCGAATTACCTGCACCGAATACAAGAGTTGTTGTATTAGTTGGATTTATTTTTGTTGTAAATCTTCTTGATGTTTTTAAAACTTTAAGAACATTTGGTACAGATTCTTTGAATTGAGCCAAATCTTTATCGTTTTGTTCTGAATTTGCATAATCAACATAAACCATTTCTTGTGCTAAATAAGGAACTTCATACCACTTATTACCATTAGAATCTCTTACATCATAAATATCGATTACATTAGTATCACCAATATCTATTTTAGAAAATTGTGATGGTGATGATCCGAAATCATATACAATGGTTTTTAATTCTGCAGATTGTGCATTTATATATTTTTTTAATAAATATGTTGTAGGTGCTCCATCATTACTTTGATATATTGAAATCTCTCTATCATCTTCTACTGAAAAATCTAATAACTCCGTTGTTCTAAACCGAGTACCACTTGAATTTGCTACAACAACCATTCCTTCTTTAATTCTCAAACAATATTCTAAATCAGGCCTTACATCTTCTCCTACTCCTATTGATGGTACTGTTTGGTATACTGCAAGTTTAACAATAGATGCTGCTGTTACTCTTGGCTTATAACCAAGGTACTCTGCTAGTGCAACTACATTTTGTTTATCTTCAGAATATAACATTAAAGACTCTTTCAATGAATCATCTGTGTAATAAGATAATACATCTCCAAGATATGATGCCATTTCTATGAACATCATTCCAGGAGAAGCTTCGTTAAAATCAGAATAAGTTTGTGGGAAATATGTTTTTGCGTAATCAATTAAGTTTTCTCTAAATTGTGAGAAATCTTTATTAAGGTACTTTATGTCCCTACCTGAATTTGATTTTTTTGTGGTTTGATTTAATGCCATTTCTTTTATGCCTCTATGTTGAATGTTAATTCTTGTGATTCAAATTGCCCACCAACTGAAAATAACAATTTTACTACTGCTCTATTTAAATCTTTCATCTCATCAGTCATTTGTACTTCTATTTCATCAATATCAATATATGGTAACCAATAATTAACACTAGTTGTTATTGCTGATTCAAGTTTTTCTTCTAGAACCCCCTCTACGAGTGGTTCAAACAATAAAGATGCAAGGCCAGTTCCAAAATTTGGCTGAAATGGTCTTTCTCCTTTATTTGTTAATAGTAAATTTTTTAAATTGCTTTTAGCAGCTTCAAACGAGGAATATGATTGATTAAACATAGTACCTCCTCCTGATTGTATAGGCAAAGTAATTCCATACGCGGAGTTCGAAAACTCTTCGGTATCTTTTACTATTTTCTTATCAAGAATGTAAGCCATTTATTTATCCTTATTTTATCTCTTAAACTTTTTAACAAGTTCAGAGTTATCTCTATTTAATATTCTATCTAAACCAGGTAACCCAGTCTGAACTCCTAAACCTGTTTTATTTGGTTGAGTTCCTTTTGTTTGATATCCCATTTTGTGAGCCATTTGTGCTCTTAATGCTTCCGTTCCACCTGCTCCTAAAGATGTTCCCATATTAACTGTTTGGTCAATATCTGGTTCTGCATCCATATAAGAAGGTATGTAAGTATTTTCTTGAACTGTTGGTTGTTGTGTTTGTTGTGGCAATCCATCTAATACAGATGCTCCACCACCTTGACCACTTCTCTGTGCTTTAGAAAAGGGAGTTGTTTGATTTAATACTTGATTTAATACTGGATTCTTTGAAAATGTTCTCTGTTGTGTTTGTACACTTTCTTGTATTGGAACAACTGTTTCTGATTGTTCTCTTCTAAGAACTTCATTTGCCATATCAAATGGATCCTGTACTTTCTTCTTTAATACCTTTTTAGGTGCGCTTGTAACTTCCAATAATCTTTTACTAACTTCAGCTTCTAAGATTTTAGGAAATGTTTTAGACAAAAATAGAGTTTGCTTTTTAGCAACTTCTACTTCAACGAGTGCCTTTATTACTTTAATTAATTGTTTGTTATTCATTTCTAATTCTTGTTATCTTACTATAAATATATCTTTGTTGATTTTATGGTTCTTATACACACGATGGAGGTACTACAAATCCTAAATATCTCTTAGGAACTTTTTGAAATACACCACAACCGTTTCTACTAAAACCTCCCCCACCTGTATTTCCTTCTATTGTAATAACTCCTCCTGTTTCGGTTACACCAGCAACAATTCCGATATGATGTGCATCTGAAGGACTACCATATAATACTGCTGCTCCTATCTTGGGTTCGGATGACCAGTATCCTTTTGATTTTCCCCAACTCATCCAATTATCACAACTTGCTCCACCACTTGGAGTTTCCAATCCAGCTTCTTGCCACCAAGTAGCAACCGCGGCTGCACACCAATAATATCCACTTCCACTCTTTTGTACTTTTGCTTGGTTATTTAATCCAACATTATCAAACATATCATCAATCCTACCTCGTTTGTTAAGTTGTTGTCCACCAGGAAAACCTCCATAGTTTAATCCAGGTGGTGTTCCATATTCTAATATACCAATATCTCTTCGTGCAATTGCAACTACCCTAGTTCCATCTTCACATTTATATTTATCTGGTGTATTTTCTTCAATAGCTGCTAACTCTTCATCCGATAAATTAACAGGTGCTGCATTTATTTCACCAGATGATATTTCACTTGCTTTTAATTTAGAATATTCTTTTGCACTCCCTCTACCATCAGCAGGTAATGATATATCATTAGCAACAGCATCAGCTTCTGCTTTTTCTAATTTTGCAGATTCTATTTGTGCTGGTGACATTAATACGTTGGTAACTGCATTTACCACTACTGAAAGTATTCTACTAAGAAAACTACTCTCATTGGTTGATTCTCCTGGTTTTGATGGTACTGCTACACCCGGTCCTGCAGGTGGAACTGTAAACCCAGTCCATGTTAATACACCCGGTGCAACAAATGGAGGTGCACCTGGATATAATGATACTGTCATATACAATCCTTGAATTGTTGGTATATGTGATACCATTGATGCAATAAGTTTATCTAAAAAGACACCACTATCATCAGTTGGGTTAAGTGGTCCTACAGGTGTCCAAGTTCCTGGTGTAGTTACAAATGCTGCAGTTGATGATATATTTAACATAGAACCCGGAGCTGGAATAATTGGTGGAATTCCCACTACTAATGTTGCACCTGTCCAATAACCCAATACACCCTTTCCTATATCATCAGCAAAAGTATGTTTTCCTTTTTGTTTTGCAAGTGCAGTTGTACATGCAAGTGTAACTAAAGTTTGCATTAATGCAATATTTGGCGTTTGTATTGGAATGTTATTTACAGTTTGTAACCCTCTTCTAATACACATATCATATTCTGAAGTAATCTTCTGAGCGAATTCAGGAAATGCCTTTATACCATCCTGATTTTTCATGTAGCTCATCATATTTGATTTGAATATTGCGAAAGACATGAGTTATTCTGTATAATTAAGTGTGGATAGTATAGTATCTAATTTAGATTTAATCTTATTGAAATCCCCACGGTTGTTCGGTCCCATCATTGTAGGTCCACATGGAGTTGAAAATATTTGAGCATTTATAGCATCACATAATTCTGCAAGAATATCAATAAGAGTTTGTCCTCTTGATAATGGTTCTGCAGTTGATTCGGTATTTAAATAGATTTCTCCACTTCCTCCTAAGAAATACATGTTGTTATCATTAGTAGTGGTTCTATATTCTCCATTTAAATCTATCTCAGCACCATCCAATCCATTGTCTATTGTAAGTTTACCATCTGATATAAATGAATAGTTTCCTTTAGAGTAAAATAACATTTCAGAATCCTTAGATGATAATATAATTCTACCACTATTAATAAGAACTTGGTCAGTTCCTTTTAATTCAGGTTCTTCTGCATATATTGGAGTAGTCTCCATTGGTGTATCAATCTGACCAGGAGTGAATTCTAATAAATGTTCTCCACTTGATAATACAATGATTGATCCATCATCAACAATATTCTCATATAAAGGTGTTCCAATTTTTAGTTCTTCTAATGATTTAGAACCTTGTCTGTTTCGTATTACAATAGTTGGTGCTAAAACATTATCTGTATTATTATATCCACTAAATCTTATTGATTGTCCAAATCTAGATTGAATAACCTTATCTCCTTCGTAAAACTGTAATGGGTTTATTTGAGTTGGTTCAAAATATTCATTTTCTGGTTCATCAGATGATCCTCCTGAACTATTTGGTGTACCTGTTTGTGATGTTGTTGAATAATCACCAGCTCCCCCATCACTAGCCTTTTCTTTATCAGGATTCATTATAGAATTTACATCCTCAATATAGTTACCAGTATTAAGAGTACTACTAGTAATTCTCCTATAAACAAGTTGTCCGTTTCCACGTTTAATTATTTCAACAGATTCACCAACTATAGGTAATTCTAAGTTTGCATAATCATGTGGTTCGTAAAATCTAAGCTGCTCTATTGGAGTCGTGTTATCATCCAACCTTCTAAGTTTTGCAAACCCTATTTCGTATGTATTTCTTGTATCATTTTTTCCAACTCCCAAATCTATTATAGATTCATGTTCTTCGTTGGTAATCACATCAAGCACAATACCCATAAGAGCAGGAGTCCTTGATTTCTGTGACCTACCACTAATAGCTGATGATTGTGATAATCTACTCATTGTTTTTTACTTTTTGTTTTAATTCCTCTACTTCATTGGTAAGTTCATCAACTTTTATATCTTGTTCATCAGCCACCTGTGAAATGGTTTCATCTAATTGTTTTAATAATTGTTCCTTTTCATCATCAGAAAGAAAACCAGTATCTCCATCTGAAGCTTGAGCTGCTCCTATAATCCTTTGTGCGATTGCAGCCATTTTTATAAGTGAATCATCATTCTTAACAGCCGAGTCAATTAAATCTCGTATAATCGGTCCCATTGCCATCATATCAGGTGCATGACGGACAAGTTTTCTCATCTCAGCAATTAATTCTGATATTCGTTGTTTCTTAACTTGTTGGTTATCGTAGATATCTTTAAACAGCCCACCTAAGTTCTTTCCTGGAAATAATTCAAATTCTGTACTCATAATTTTAACACATTATCTTGTATATAAATATGATAAACAAAAAAACCTCACTTTTTAAGGTGAGGTTTTCTTTAATGTACATAGGTAGGAAGGTGTATTATGCCTTCTTTTTCATGATATGGTATATAACTCCAGCTCCTACTAAACCTAGTAAGCCTTCATTACTTAATGAACCTAATATACCCATAATGTTATCCACTACTGATACTGCAGGCCAAAAAGGAATCGGTGCACCTTTAAATAATACTTCAAGTACTACCCCTAATGCGATGATACTAATACCAATTTCTGTTAGTGATTTTGCCCAATCACCCATTTTTTTTAGAAATTCCATATTGTTGTTCTCCTTTGTTTTTATGTTAGAATTGCATAACCTCTTCCTTATTTAAAACATCGGACATGTCTAGAATAACTATGATATATATGAAGTAAAAAGTTGCAATATATATTTAATACCCAATTATAGAAGTGTATGAAGGGTTTATATATTTATGTATAAAAAAACCCCACCGAAAGGAAGGGTATTTTGTACTAACCACTTTTTTATACGATTAGAGATTTTTGAGGGAATTTATAACCTATTATTAGTATCCTCTATCTTACAATAAGTATAATTTAATTAATTTAAAATTTAATTTATTTGTTTTTTACTTATGTAGTATATATCTCTATTTTAGAGATTTCTCTATAGCCTTCTTAACTGCGGATGCAAATGATGTTTTATTAAATGGCAAGTTCTCATTTTGTAAATCGATAAATGTAGCCTTAACTGTAGATTTAGCCTTGCCTTCTACCTCAATTATCTTACCATCTATATAGACTAATAGAGTAACGATAGTCTTTTTACTGACTTTAGTCCATGGACCTATTGATATTCCAGTTGTTGGTGCTTCTATTGAAGTTACTTTAACTTCAACTGGCTTACCATCTAAACATAAATCATACTTGTCTGAAATAACATCTTCCATCATTTGCTTAATACCAAATGTAATTCTTC
>Ga0257120_1000111_pt1 | contig 61652 bp, 52 predicted proteins | sample SI106_10metaG_FD_190153 | JGI IMG/M metagenome (GOLD analysis project Ga0257120, IMG submission 190153) | Marine microbial communities from Saanich Inlet, British Columbia, Canada - SI106_10 | ecosystem: Environmental > Aquatic > Marine > Inlet | place: Canada: British Columbia | collected...
GCTCCATCGCTTCTTCGTATGTCAGCTTGTCCATCAAGACTGCGCCCTCAACTTGATTTGGATCGGCATTATACACCCCATCCACATCTGTCCAGATTTCGCATACAGAAGCATCAATACACGCAGCTAAAATGGCGGCAGAATAATCTGAACCATTGCGCCCAAGTGTGACTTTTTCACCTTCAGGATTGACCGCAACAAAACCAGGCATGATTAATAATGTGTTGCCAGAATTATCGACATCACTGAAGCGAGCTTTGGAAGCAGATACATCAGCAATGGCGTCTAAATAGTGACCTGAAGCAATGATGTAATTAACCGGATCGAGGATCGTATTGGTCACACCTTGCGCTTGAAAAATATGGCTTAACAAATTAACCGAGATGTATTCACCCAAGCTCATTAGCTCAGCAGCGGTAGTATCTGGTGCACAATTAAGTAGCTTAATACCGTTTAAACGTTTATCAAGATAATCAAGCGTCGAGTCAATAACATGTTTGACAGCCTGATGATCAAACTTAGGGATGTCTTGAGCAATCTCGTCAGCAATACTATGTAAGGTCATTGACAGCTTGGCTTGCAACTCACCAAAATCAAGACCTTGCTCTGCTTGTTCGGTTAATAATGAAAGTGCATTAGTGACGCCTTTAGGTGCAGATAACACGACTGCTGCGCCATCGGTTTGGTGAATGCTCGCCACAATTTTTGCAACGTTCTGATAACGCGTTGCATCAGCGAGTGATGAACCACCAAACTTTAAAACTTTCATATGAACTCCTAGTTCCTTAACTGACATAATAAATACGTCAAAAATATTGCTCTGAAAACAAAAAAGCCCGCTAATTTAGCGGGCTTCAGATGATTTGTGAATGTGCACTAACCAACGTCCGCCCTGATAAGGGTGGTAATAATAATCATGTCGTTAGTGTTATTTGTTTTATTCATATGCTTAATTTGCCGTATAGACGTCTAAATGTCAACTGCTAAATGACTGGTCGGGTGTTTGCGCAGTCTACCTCAGTTACATCACCTTGCCAGCCTAGACTAATGTCTATCTGCTTTTACTATCGTATTTATCGCATTATAGCGTTGATATCATTTGCATACTAAGCACAAGGATGGATCATGCAGCGAGCTAAAAAAATAGCTTACCAAATTATGAGTAGTTTTGATCAAAATTATCGCTGGTTTTTACGGATCACCCGAGGCGCGCAAGAACGCTTTGAAAAACGCTTATGGCTTGAATCACAGCAAGCAAACCGTGAGCGTATTAACCAATATGACGAAAGTGTATCTAATATCGTCGCTGAACTCTATGATGCTATTAACCCGACTCAAGTTTCTGGTGAATTTTGGGTTGAAATGAAGCATGCCTACAGTCAATTACTCGTCGCTCATCCTCAATTTGAATTAGCTGAAACCTTTTATAATTCGGTTATTTGCCGTATTTTCAAACATGACTGTATTAGTAATGACATGATGTTTGTTCAATCGACACGCTGTTATTTACCGGGACAAAAAGAACGTGAACAAGTCATCTATGCATTTGACACCACCGGCACTGTTCGCCATATGTATGATCATATTTTTAATACGTTTACCTTCAATGCGCCTTTTGCTGATTTAGAACGTGATAAAAACAATCTAGATCAGGGCTTACGCGGCTTATTTTCACCTGAAGCACTATCGACGGTGCATACCGTAGAGATGTTGCGGGCGGTGTTTTATCGCGGTAAAGCGGCGTACCTGATTGGCCGAATTTGTCTGCCTGACAAAACTCTCCCCTTCGTGATTGCTTTACGGATCAACAAATCCCATCAAATTTTTGTCGACGCACTGCTTACTGAGAGCAGCGATTTAAGTGTGATATTCGGTTTTGCTCGTTCGTACTTTATGGCTGATATAGATCATCCCGCAGAGGTGGTTGCCTTTTTACAAGAGCTCTTGCCCAATAAGAAACACTTCGAGTTATACATGTCACTGGGGTTTTATAAGCATGGTAAAACCGAGTTTTTCCGTAATTATACTCAGCACTTACAGGCATCGAATGACAACTTTGAACTCGCCCCAGGGATTAAAGGCTTGGTCATGGCTGTGTTTCATTTACCCAGTTATGGCATTGTATTTAAAGTCATCAAAGATGAGTTTGCCGAAAGTAAAAAGATCACCCGCGACTTTGTCAAAAATCGCTACAACCTAGTCAAAACCTCCGATCGTATTGGGCGCATGGCCGATACCCACGAATATATGAATTTTACGTTTGATTTAGCCCGTTTTGATCCTGAATTATTAGCCTACCTTCAAGACACCTGTGCTAGTAGCTTGACGATTAACGGTGATAAATTGATTATTAATCATTTGTATATTGAGCGTAGAATGACACCGTTGAATATTTATCTTAACGAAGAAACGGATCCAGACAAAATACGTAACGCGATTGATGAACTCGGTTTATGTATCAAACAAATCGCCTTGGCAAATATTTTCCCCGGTGACATGCTGCACAAAAACTTTGGGATCAGCAAACATGGCAGGGTAATTTTTTATGATTATGATGAAATTTGTTTTATGAATGAACGTAATTTTAGAAAAATGCCAAAAACCGACGATCCCTTTGCGGTTGACACCTTATCAGTAGGTCCTAATGATGTTTTTCCTGAGCAATTTGAACATTTTATTGTCGGCAAAAAACACCTAAAAGATTTACTAAAAGAATTGCATGGTGACTTAATGACGCCTGAATATTGGCAAAAAATCCAACAGATGTGTAAAGAGGGAAAGTATCTTAACTTTACCCCCTACAATCCTAAGAAGAGCTTCTTTTATCATCCAGAAAAAAAATACGATTATTTGACGTTATAAACAAAGCGTCTAATTCAGTCACTTACTTCTCTTGACGTTGCATAAAGATTGTCACTTCTGCCATGACAACACCGAACTTTTTGATGTAGGAACGGTTCATTAATGTATTGTCGTCTATGGCAAAAAACCAATCGTCAAATGCAACTCGGTAAGTTGAACCGTCAACATCAAGATCCATTTCATAAACGAAATTAAACGCATTACCATGAGGTGTTCCTGTTGCCAAGCCAGCAATATCCGATGCGCTACCTGTGAATGTGCCATCGGTATTCGTTTGTAAGCGCCACACTCGTTTAGTTACCCCCTCTCCAATGATGTATTGAAAAGTTTCATCCAACACTAATTCATCACCTTGCACACTGCCATCAATATTGACAATAAATCGTTGAACGACTTCCCCAGAGCGATTTTGTACGATCCCCCATGCGGTAACGTTACCATCAAAAAACTCAACTAAATTAAATTTAGGAGCTTGTTCCTGATAGTCTTTACCATCAATCGTAAGTGAGCACCCGCTTACCACAAGGGTTAACATAATTAAGCAAGTTAGCTTTATTTTCAGTATCATTTAGTTTCTCCTAATAACTGTATACGCATCTTGGGTTGCGACGTCTTTGAGTCTAACCAAATCGCAAAAAATGCTTGGGTAAATTCAGGATCCGCCACAGTATGTGTGGGTTTACCATTAAAATAAAATCGAGTATGTTGCTGCTCATCAACGACCCCAGTCAGCACATCACCGGCGATGATATTAGGAAATGAAAGTTCCATTTGGATTAACCATTGAGCTAATTGCGCTGTGTCCCTGTATCCCAGGTCGCGCATCTCATCAATTGAACGTTGAGCGATATCTGCGCCATCAAAGTCTCGTAAATACCCAAGGGACAAAGCAAATGGTTGAGTCTGGTCAAACTGACCGTTAGGAGCATATAGTGTCGCATCATAAATTTTGAAAAAATACATTTTAAGGCGACTTTGCCCTACCATTCTAGCTGTTGGTATGTGTGTTTGCACAAATTCAGGAATGGATAGGTAAGCACTTGTTATAGTCATCGTGTTTGCACTTTCTGAGACATTTTTCTGCTCCTGACCTTGTGTATCAAAAGCAAGCATGCCGATGCCAAGACTCCATAGCAATACAGTGATGCTTAACATTAGGGCACGTATTCCAGCAATTAACATCACATTCTCCTTTTAAAATTCTTATGTCTGAAAAATATCGAATATGTTAATATTTACCCACTATACTCATGCTTTGATCACTTTGTCCAAGATTAATATTCATAACCAATTGACGATCCAGCTGCCTTCTCCATTGCAGTCGTTTACGTTTGTGCCGAATACAACCCAATCTGCTAATGAGAGTATTCAAGTTCTTACTCAATCGCCCAAGCTATGGGTAAAACGTGACGACCTGATCCACCCTATTATTTCGGGTAATAAATGGCGAAAATTATCACAAACCTTTACACAATTACCGACATTACCTCTACGGATTGTGAGTTTTGGTGGTGGCTATTCTAATCATTTACATGCCTTAGCATATACATGCCACACCTTAAACATCCCATTTCATGCCATTGTTAGAGGCAATTATACGGCCAATTTAACACCTTGTTTGCATGATATTATAAAATGGCGTGGTGAGTGTATCTGGAGCACTAAAGTAGATTATAAGCGCCGCGATGCCCCTGATTTTTTGCATAAATTGCAACAGCAATATCCTGACGCATTGATCATCCCAGAAGGGGGGGCATCACAAATGGCATTAAATGGTGTCGCTGAGAGTGTAGGCGAATTAAGCCAATTAAATCATCTAAGCCAACTCAAACATGAACGAAACCTAATTGTCACTCCAGTAGCCACAGCAGCAACATTAGCAGGCTTAATACATGGCGTAACCCGGCAACAAAGCATTGGTCAGCTTACCAACACGGATATTCTAGGTATTGCGGTGCTCAAAACTCACCCTAACGAAGTCAAAGACTATCTGGAAAATGCCACCGAACAACTATTAACATCAACCCTTTCATCTAGCGCTGCACCAATATCGTCCAACATCAAGCCTTTACATTGGTGGATCAATCACGATTTTCATATGGGTGGATATGCCAAATCATCGAAAGAACTAGCGCATTTTTGTACAACATTCAGTGACGACAATTTTATTATTGAACCCGTTTATTCTGGTAAAACATTTTTCGCCGTTCAAGATCTATTGAAAAATCAGCAACTTGATCATTACGACAACATTATTATTTATCACACCGGCGGTTTGCAGGGGATGCGCGACTAATACTAATGAACTATTTTTAATTTAAAGTCGTTTAAATAGCATGATTTTTAGCCGGAACATCACTTTGACTATCTCCTACTCAACATTACCCAATAGCGTCAAAACGATGATTGACACTTGTATTGCCGTTTGTGAACCGTTAATACGTAACAACGATACGTTTTACCCATTGGCTGCTGTCGATTTAAATGGCGATATTCAAGCTATATTGTGTAACGCACTCGATGACATACAAGAACATGATGACCGGTCATTGTACGAATCATCGTCAACATCTTCAGCGGCAGGCTCCACCACAAACGTAACTGCGAGTATTGGCATGATTGAACGTTTAGAGCAGCATGTTGCCCAACGTACTGAATATGTCCAAAACGCTAACTCAGTGATCTTATACATAGCATTTATTGAAGCAAAACATCGGGTTTTTACTGACGTGATAGTAGCAGATGTGACATTATATGCAGGTGCTTCCCAACAATATTATTTTCCTGTTACCTATCTACCAGGACACGTTACTATTGGGCCAGCATTTACCATGAATACAGCATAAGCAAATTGTATATTGGTAAATTAAGATTCTTCTGATAGGATGCGCGAAAATAACAAAGGTGATATTGCTATGTCTAAAATTTTAATCATTGGTGCCGGCGGTGTTGCTGCGGTCACTATCAAAAAATGTGCTCGCTTAACTGAGATGTTTTCAGAAATTTATTTAGCGTCACGTACTGTCTCCAAATGCGAAGCGTTACAAGCTGAAGTCGGTATTGACCGAGTCAAAAAAGTCTATGCCGTTGATGCCGATCATGCCCATGAAGTCGAAGCGGTAATCAATGATTGCAATCCAGATTTAGTGGTTAACCTAGCGTTACCTTATCAAGATCTGGCCATCATGGATGCATGCTTAGCCTGTAATGTCGATTATCTTGATACGGCTAACTATGAACCCAAAGATGTCGCTAAATTTGAATATTCTTGGCAGTGGGCTTATCAAGAACGCTTTGCCGAAAAAGGCTTGATGGCACTACTTGGTAGTGGTTTTGATCCAGGTGTGACTAACGTGTATACCGCCTATGCAGCTAAACACTATTTTGATGAGATCCATACCTTAGATATCGTTGATTGTAATGGCGGTGATCATGGTCAAGCCTTTGCAACGAACTTTAATCCAGAAATCAATATTCGTGAAATCACCCAACGTGGTCGATATTGGCAAGATGGTGAATGGTTAGAGACCGAGCCGTTGACTGTCAGAGAAGACTTACATTATCAAAACATTGGTACGCGTGCTTCTTACTTGATGTATCACGAAGAGCTCGAGTCTATCGTCAAACATTTCCCTACCATTAAACGTGCGCGTTTTTGGATGACGTTTGGTGATGCTTACCTTAATCACCTTAAGGTACTTGAAGGCATCGGCATGACGAGTATCGAACCGATTGATTTTAATGGTCAACAAATTGCACCATTAGAGTTCTTAAAAGCGGTATTACCTAACCCTGGATCACTGGCTGAAGGCTATACGGGCATGACCTGTATTGGGACTTATATTACTGGTATTAAAGACGGCCAGGAAAAAACTATATTTATCTACAATAACTGTGAACATGCCGTTTGTAATGCAGAAGTTGGTGCACAAGCCGTGTCTTACACCACCGGCGTACCCGCTATGATTGGGGCTGCGTTAATGCTTAATGGCACATGGCGTCAAGCAGGCGTCGTCAACATGGAGCAAATGGACCCAGATCCGTTTATGAAAATGCTGAATGAGCACGGTTTACCATGGCATGTAATGGAATGTGACAGCAGCCCATTTAGCAAATAAACCCGGTAAAAGGAATCAGACATCATGCCACATTGGACCAACAATCCTGCGATCCCAAGCCCTTGTTATGTGCTTGAAGAAGCGAAGTTAATTGCTAACCTCAAGCTCATGCAAGACGTGCAAAACGCGACGGGTGTAGATATTATTTTAGCCTTAAAAGGCTTTTCAATGTGGTCATGTTTCGATTTAGTAAGTAAGTACTTACAAGGCGGAACTGCTAGTGCTTTATGGGAAGCTAAGTTAGCTAAACGCATTGGCAAACAAGTTCATGCATTTTCTCCTGCGTTTAAAGCTGCTGAAATGCCCGAAATAGTCCAAGAAGTGGATCACATTTCATTTAACAGCGTTGCGCAGTTTTTACTGCACAAAGACGTTTGTGCTAAAGCAAATGTCAGCATGGGCCTACGCGTCAACCCTGAACATCAAGAAGCTGATACACCGTTATACGATCCCTGTGCACCCGGCTCGCGTTTAGGGATCACCGCAGCCCAGCTTCAAGGCCAAGACTTAAGTGACGTTGAAGGCTTTCATATCCATGCGTTATGTGAGTGTGACTCGTATGCAACAGAACGTATGCTCAATGCCATCGAAACGCAATTTTCGAGTTATTTTCCTAAATTAAAATGGCTTAACCTTGGTGGTGGCCATTTAATGACAAAACACGGCTATGATGTCGAACATCTCATTCGTGTGCTTAATAATTTCAAAGCTAAGTACCCTCATCTACATGTTATCTTAGAGCCCGGCTCTGCTGTTGCATGGCAGACTGGGCCATTAATTGCGGAGATCGTTGATATTGTTGAAAATGGTGGGCCAATTGCTATCTTAGATATCTCCGTGACTGCGCATATGCCTGATGTACTTGAAATGCCCTATCGGCCAAGCATCAAAGATGCGCAAGAAGCAGGTCAACTGGCATTTACATACCGCTTGGGTGGTAACTCCTGTTTAGCGGGTGATATGTTACCTGAGTACAGTTTTGCAGAGCCGCTTGAGGTCGGCCAACGCATGGTATTTAAAGATATGATGCATTACACCATGGTTAAAACGTCATTCTTTAATGGAGTACAGCATCCTGCTATTGGGATCTTACGTCAAGACGGCAAGTTTGATCTGATTAGAGAGTTTACCTATGAAGATTTCCTCGGTAGGTTGTCCTAATCTTAAGAGACTAGCATACCGAAAAAAACCTATGATTTTAGAGACCTGTTTACAGGTCTCTAAAATCATAGGGATTATAATCGCTTAATGTACTACCCCCTTACGAATGGTAAAATCAGCAAAACGTACTTGCTCTTCCTCAGCGCGTAAACTCGCTTTATCGGCAATCGAACGATAAATCCCCCATTTAGGTCGTGCAAAGTCACCAGAATTATTCCCCCTCCAAGTATCAATATTGTCGCGTTCAATCTCCAATACAACGACCTTGTCACTCAAACGGGTTGCTTGTAAAGCAAATCGTCCCTGCTCAGCATAACTGACTTGAACAATCACTTCGATCCATTCATCAGTGATCAAGTCCCAATCGACTCGGGCAAGGTATTCACCCTTAGTCCGTTTCCCTGAGGGTGTGCTCCCTTTGTTGTAACGCACTTGTAACTCATTGCCAAGTCGTGAATGTTGAGCTCCAGATAGGGTAAATATGGGTTGTTCATCATTTCCATTTGCATTGTTCTGCGATGCATTTTTTGCTTTAATTTGAAAAAAATGACTAAATTTACGTGATAGTTCCATCTCGGAATTCACTTTAAAACGCCAATGATACTGTACTGTTTCCCCTTCATACCCTAACAACGACGAATCCGAACTGCCTAAAGTTTTAATTTCATTGCGTTGTCGATCGATAAGATCCTTGCTTCTATCTTTATCTACATCTCGGTGAGATAAAAATACAAAGTGATTACCAACTTCGGCATCGGTATCCTCAATAATATGTACAACCTCAGTGTGATTGCCACTATATAAATCAGGGGACTCAATGGTCTTTTTTCCAAAACTGTTGGTAATTAATTGGTAGGCACTTAGACCTGTGTTGACCCCATCCGCCGATACGGTTCGACTTGAGATAGTCGTGAAATTATTGTTTGGTAATGTACTAGTCAATATCGGTTGAATTAGCGTTTCATTTGGCACGCTGTTACACCCACCAAAAACAATCACAACCACGCTTATGACGACTCCCATGACATAATTTTTGTACTTTGTATCATTCATTTTTTATTCTCTGTCATAAACAATAAAGTAAAAAATAAGGGTACAAAATAATTTGTACCCTTACAACTAACAGTATATTGTCTGCTCTACGCTAAATTAGCTATGCCAAGAGCGCATCCATTGTAGTGTTATTCAACACCTACAATCGCCTCAGAAGTTGAAGAATTGTAAGGTGAAACAGCATTATCGGTATCTAATGAATCACCTTCGGCATAAGCTTCAAAATCATCAGAGAATACTTCAGTTGTACCCGAAGTATCAGAATAGATGGCAATATTATCTACTGATACAACACCTGTAGCTTCACGTACACCACCATTATCACCAAATCTTACTGCAATGTGCGTCACACCACCAAATGCATCATTTTCTGGAGTAAATCCATCTGCAGTAAACGTTACACCATCAATACTAACAGTCACTAATGGTTGCACCGTTAAATCACCAGCAGGATATTCCCAAGTAATAACAACATCCATGAACTGGTCTAGCATAACAGTAGCAGCGGATGTATCTGTACTACTAGGACTCCGTACACCAAAACTGTCATCTTTGATACGTAGGTCTAAAATAGCACCACTATTGTTGGTCTTAGAGTTAAACAAGGTAATAAATGCATCGCCATTACCTAAATCATCATCAAGACGTTTAATTGCCACTTCAAAGCGGCCTTGGGCCAATGGGCCTGTATCACCTAATGCATAACGTAGTTCACCCGTATCTCCAGAATCAGTATCACGGATTTCTGCTAACTTATTCCCTTCAGTACCCGGTCCACCCACACCTGGAATGGTTTCTACAGAAGCTTCAGATGTACTTGAATTATACGGAGAAGCGGCATTGTCAGTATCTAGTGAATCACCTTCTGCATAATTCTCAAAGTCATCAGAGAATACAACAGTATCACCGGTTGTATCAGAGTAAATAACTAAATCATCAATTGAAAATTTACCTGTAGCTTCTCTAACGCCGCTGTTGTCACCAAATCTAAAGGCAACATGCGTCACACCACCGAAGGCATCATTTTCAGGTGTAAAGCCATCAGTGGTAAATGCAACACCATCAATGCTTACCGTCACTAAAGGTTGTACCGTTAAATCACCAGCAGGGTATTCCCACGTAATTTCAACATCCATAAACTGGTCTAGTATTACAGTCGCAGCAGATGTATCTGTGCTACTTGGACTACGTACACCGAAACTATCATCTTTGATACGTAGGTCTAAAATAGCACCACTATTGTTGGTCTTAGAGTTAAACAAGGTAATAAATGCATCGCCATTACCTAAATCATCATCAAGACGTTTGATTTTAGCTGTCACTTTACCTTGAGCAAGACCGTCATCACCAATTTTGTAACGTAACTCACCCGTATCTCCAGAATCAGTATCAATAATAACTGCAACATTATTAGCACCAGTATTCACCACAACAGTACCAGTAATTGTCATCACGAATTCAGCAGTCGTGCCGTCAACAGACTCGATTGAGAATGCATCGGTTTCACGTTCGCCAACTAACAGCGCAGCAATCGTTGCATTGGCAGTGTCGACAGTGTAAGTCCAAGCTCCGCTTTCTAAGATAGAGAAGGCACCGTAAGTACCATTTAGTGTTGCTTCAACAATAAACGCTTCACCCTCATTTGAATCAATAACGCTGACTGTACCTGTGGCAGCATCTGTTGCATCACCGGCAACTGCGCCAGCTAAATTAAAGAATGCAGCAGGAACCGCTTCTTCTGTGCCATCACCCACATCAAAAACTTCAACTTGTGAATAAATAGCTAAACTGTATACACTATCACTACCATCTAAGGAATCAGTGACCTCATAACTTTCAAAATCATCCGAGAATACTTCGGTTGTGCCCGCTGTATCAGAATAGACTTTGATATTGTCAACATAGAAGGCACCAAAAGGAATGGTTCTATCATTATCACCAAATCTGAACTGAATCGCTTTAACGCCATCCGCAAACCACTGGTCTAAATTTTGATAATCAGAATCAACAACCGCAGCCGTAGAGAATGCACCACTTGCAATAACTTCACCATTAATAGTCACGGTTACTTGTTCTGCTGCATCTAAATCCCACGCTATTTGCACATCATAGAATTGGTCTTCTACAAATGGCGCAGTCACCATATCACCAGGATAAGCAGAATTATCGGTATTTCTTACTAAGAAACGAGGATCAATAACATTGCCTTCTGCATCAGTCTGACTACCTTGAATACGTAAATCAATCAAGGATTCGCTTGAGCTACCAGAAGAACCATATAAGGTAATGTATGCATCTTTATTGTTGCCATCACTGCCTAATGCAACCCCTTTTGAAAAAGACGCGCTTAACAAGCCTTGACGCAATTTTCCGACACTAAATCTAATTTCACCCGTATCGTTACCAATATCGGTTATCTTGACAACTTGAGTCAGTGCTGCGACTCGGATTGCGATATCAGCTGTCGTACCATCGATTGATGCGATCGTGACGGCATCGTTGACTGAGTTACCGACAGCAAGATTGGCTACAGTATCATTAGCAACATCGACTGCATAAGACCAGTTACCTGCGGCATCAATACCAAAAGTACCAAAATCAAGTGCAACATCAGTTTGAGGAACAATCGCTTCTTCTTCAAAGTTTGGATCCGTTACTAAAACTTTACCTGTTAACGGTGTCGCAACTGTGTTTTGAACCGTACCACTTAAATCACCTTCAAGAATTGCTGTCACAGGATCATTATTGTAACCAACGGCAGAACCAATAACATCGAGTAGTGATTGGTCAACAGCGCTGGCAACTTGTGAGGTTGTTTGCAAATTGGTTTGTGCTGTTTCAAATACGTCTAATGTTGCATCAGAAAATGTACCATCTGCTAAGTCAGTCACAATATCACTGATCAACGTTGCCATATCTTTGTTCGCATCATCGGCATCTAATTGCGATAAGAGCGCTAATACAGAACCATATCGATCCGCATCGGCGGCGCCTTGTGCGCCTACAGCGTCAACGCCGACAATAGTAGGCTGAACTTGAGTGATATCAAAGCGGATCCCAAAACGACCATTAATCTCTGCCGCTTCTGCTGCAAATGCCGTTAAATCTGACCCTGCCGCTTGCACAGCCATTTCAGTTAACGGTGAAACAATATACGAAGGCGCTGGATCTTCTGTCGTACCTTCAACAACAGTGACGACCGAGCGGAGCGTTGGGGCTGTTTTTGATTGACCTGTCGATTCATCTGTATATGTACCACCAGTACAAGATACCAAACCTGTCCCTTCAAAATTCACATCTGCAAACGTTACGATACCAGTAGCTCCCGAAAGTGCCGATGCTTGCGCCATAGACTCCGCAACACCACTAGCATTGACAGCAAAAATATCACAATTGGCACCACTAACTGGCCCTTTCATAATACTCGCTGTTACGTCTAACGTAGGTAAAACGACCGTTGTAGATGCACCAACACCTTCTGTATAACCAGCTTCGTCTGTGTATCGAGCTGATACCGAAATAATCGTTCCTTCATCAGCTTCGGTGATCGTATATGAAGTGCCCGTTGCGCCTGTAGACCAAGCATAGACAATCGAGTCCGCTACAATGCCATCGGCGTCCGAGGCTGCTGCGGTCAATGTCGTGCCGGCAACAAAATCACTGCCACTGATGGCAATTGAGCCACGCGTATTATTTCCTATTTCGACCTGGTCATCGCCACCACAGCCTACTAAGGCTGTCGCTACGATAACGGGTAATAATGCTTTTTTAAACATGCTTTCTACTCCTGAAAATTTAATTCTTTAGTACTTAACGCTTACGCCTGCAAATATACGAGGGCCATAATCGTTGACTTCACCGGCATTCCCTTGAGTGAAATACGAGGTACTCTTAGGTTCACTGAACAAATTAATCGCTTCAACCTTCACGCGAACATTTTTGTTGATTTTGTACGAAGCACGGGCTTCCCAAACACCCACATCATCGACATATCGTAAACGTGTTCCGTTAGTGGTGTATGGCTGGAAGTATTCACTACGGTACTTGTAGATAAGTGCCGTATCAAAATCACCGACTTGATAATAAACCTGACCACTAAATACATGTTCAGAGAAACCAGGTACGCCAGCTGGATCGACAATACCTTCAGTTAATTGAGTAGTAACACCATCTAAACCGGTAATATAAGTATCGCCGTATAGGCTATCCTCAAACTCAAAGTCAGTATCTGCAAAGTTATAACCGAATTTAACCCCGACGCCACTGTCCCAACGGTATGCAAATGAAGCTTCAAGACCAAATAGATCGCTGCTTTCTTCAGTTGTCACTGAGTTGGTAATTGGTAAGGTCACATTCGTGCTATCAACAGTAAAATCTTCAAGAACTGTACGCTGTTGGAAACCACCAGTGAATTGTTTGTAATATAAGCCGATTGCAACAATTGAATCGTCATTCGGATACCATTCAAATGCAACATCATAGTTCCATGACATTAATGGTTGTGTATTCGGGTTACCGGAACCGTTAACACCTGTCAATAGATCAGCAACTGACACTGGAGTATCCGTATCATCCGTTGTGAAAGTTCTGCTATAACCAAGGTTAGATGGGTTGGCACGAGACATACCGCGATAAACACCAGCACGTAAGAGCACATCATCACTATAATCAACCACTAGGTTAAAACTAGGGAGAAATTCGGTGTAACTTCCTCCACCAACAATACTATCAATGTCTCCGGTCGGTACTAAGTCATATACACCTAATTCATCAACAGTGACATCAAAACCTTGTCTAAAGCCAATGGATGTAACATCCGTTTGTACCAATCGCACACCGTAGTTACCACGAGTGACTTTACCTAACATTTCGGTATCGTAATTTAGCATCAAGTAAGCAGAAGTCGTTTTTTCTGTTACGTCAATCGTGCCTGAATTTTCATATTCAGCTTCAGGGAAACCCCATTCAGCACCTTGCGAAGCTGCGACAGCTTGAGAGAAACATACATTATCATAAGTCGCCCAAGATGAGCCGGTGCCACTTGCGATAACATTACCTGAACTATCCAAATTGGTGATCAAATCACCGTCAGAGACAGTCGATAGAAAGTCTGTTTCAGGAAAGTCAATTTGACAGCTTTCTAATACGTCAATGGCTGCCGTCGTTCCTTCATTTAATGTGTACGTTGTTCTAGAACCATTTCCGTTGGTACCACCTAAACTGACAAAGGTAAGTTCAGAAACACGTACGCCACCTTGTAAACTGGTGAATGTGTTGCCATTCAATGCATAATCAAAATCTAGTCTTGCGGCTTTATTTTCCATTGTTTTGACATTTTCATGGTCAAGTCTGGTGCGTAAAGAATCCGTAAAGTTAGAAATATCAGTCACATCAAAATCTGACACCGTTAAATTAGGAATGTACTCTCCTAAATCCCATGAAAATTCAGGGAAAAATCCGGTGCGACCACGGTTAGATATTTGATATTCTTCACGTTTTGTTTGTGAATAAGAGACATCGGCAGTGATGGTTAACGCATCATTGACAAAATGTTCGATATTTAATCCATATCCCTTGTAGTTTTCTTCACGCGAATATTGCTCACCAGCAGATTCAAAACGGTCAGCACCTTCCCAGTGTAAGATCCCACCATCACTATTAGTGATTAGGTTTTGTCCTGTAACACCAGGGGTCACACGTTTTTGTAAATAGATCAAATCGTGACGTGCTTCTTCCTGGGTACGATCAGATAGTTGCGCATCTAAATTAATATTCCAATCTTGTGATGGATGGAATTGTAAACCAAAAAACAAAGACTCACGTTCATCTAATGTCTCATTCTGACGGAAACTACGACTTGACCCCGTCCACGCGTATGGCGTACCGGCATCAATGGCTTGACCGGTTGCAGGATCTATATCAGTGTTATAACCTTGGTTTTGGGTGCTACCGTTAACGACTTTATCTTCGCAATCATCAACTGAACTATTAAAAAATCCAGTTTCGGTATTTGTCGGATCATTTAAACATGCCCACAATGATGAACCAGTAGGGCTAGATCCGCGAGCTTCAGCTTCTGGTTGGCTAATAGTTTGTCGTTGCCAACCCACCGTAAGACCGAGTGCTTTGCCGTCGGCGAATTCAAATTGGTCAACATAACTTAAAGTACCGCGATAACCTAAGCCACTTGCTAATGAATTTTCTACATTGGCTTGATCTGGATTGTAGTTTCCTTTGAGTTCAGCTTGAAAACGTTGCTTAGCAAAGTCTAGCGGCTTCAAAGTTTCAAGTGTAATAACACCAGCAACGCCACCTTCGATCATTGACGCATCTTGCGTTTTATAAATCGCGACTTTTTTCATTAACTCAGAAGGAAACTGAGAAAAATTAACTGAGCGGTCACCACTGCCATTAGTCGCTTCACGACCATTAATGTGAGTAGCACTTAGAAATGGCCCTAAGCCACGAATAGTGATTTCAGTTGCACCACCGTTTTCACGATGCGAGGCTGCGCCGGTAATAGATTCTAGCGCTTCACCGATAGATAGTGCCGGTAAATCGCCAATATCTTCCGCAGATAAACCATCTACAACTGTGGTTGATTCGCGCTTTATGGCAATTTGATCTTGAATAGTTTTACGAGTACCAACAACTTGTATGACTTCAACACCATTATCAGCTGCGGTTGGATTATCAGCTTGAGTTTCCTGAGCGGTTGCAGAAAATGTAATAGTTCCAGCTACAGAAGCAATAATTGTAGCTTTTACCAATTTTGCAACCGGTGATAAAGTAAATTGATCTTCCTGAACACTGTTGCGTGTGTGCCTACCTGATATCAACGACATATCGAGTTCTCCGTTGTATTTTTGAGCGAATACTGTGAATGCATTTCGCCTGTTATATTTATGTTACGTATATGTTATCGATAAATATACAAAAAATAAACCAACTTTACAACCAATATATCTACCAAACCACCCATCAACTCACTAACCAATCCACTCTTTAGCTCGATTACCAATTGTAATTTTTTATTATTACCAAAAATCAAGTGCTAGTGACTTCGTAATTACATCAAACTCCATTGATAAACGGAATTTTTCTTTAAACCATAATGGTCAGCCACTATACCTGCCGCTTTTTTCGGTGGTAGATGCGCCTGAAGGCTTCGCATTAACGTCTGTGCTTCTAACGATATCTCATTGGTATCTTTTTCAGCAGGGCCTACCATAAGTACAAACTCGCCTTTTTGATGGGCTGGCTCGGCTTCTAACCATTCGATAATTTTAGACGCGCTACCGCTGATAAATGTTTCAAAGGTTTTGGTAATCTCTTTTGCCATTACAATGGTGATAGTGTCGGGTAAGCATTGCTCCATCATTTTCATCGTATCTAATATACGTCTAGGGGCTTCATAAAATACGCTAGTACAATATGAGTGCAGTAATGCTTCAATAGCTTGTTGTTTGGCTTGTTGTTTTACCGGTAAAAATCCCCGAAAGATAAATTGGTCAGTAGGTAAACCCGCTCCGGATAATGCTGTTACTGCAGCACAAGGACCAGGTAAGGCAATGACATTGGCATTGATTTCCCGACAGGCATGCACTAACACATAACCAGGATCGCTAATCAACGGCGTACCGGCATCTGAAATTAAAGCGATGGAATCCCCTTTTTCTAGTCTTTGGATCACTTTATTTACCATCATAGATTCGTTATGATCATGTACAGCAAACGTCGGTTTATCAATACTAAAGTGCTGCAACAATACTCGGCTATGACGAGTATCTTCACATGCTATCGCATCGACAGATTTGAGGATCGTCAATGCGCGAAGTGTAATATCTTGCAAATTACCGATGGGAGTAGGAACGATATATAAACAACCGGTGTCAGACATAATGCGGATCCTTTTAAAATACAGTATGATGCATAGTATACACTTATGTATGGCGTTCATTCACTTGCTTTTATGGATTAACTAGTGACTATAAATTTTTCATTGTTCAATTGCCGTCGTATGACTTTACTTGCTTTGCTTGTAGGGTTAGGTGCGTGTTCTGCAACAACACCTAAATCAACTCATACATCTGCCCCAGTAGTGAATACCCCAGCCGTTGCTTTAACTCTAACCTTTCCGCAATTACTCGATCAAGCTGAGCTAGCCGAGAATAATGGCCAAGCTTTTCGTCGCAATCAGTATTTACTTCAAGCTGCAGAGTTAGCCAATACCGCACAACAATGCCAGCACGTGCATTCAGTGTTAGCTCCTATTTACCCACTATTATTCTCAGAACAACTGGCTCAAGCGAAATTATACCGAGCACAATGTGTTCACCCTGATGATACTTATCAAACTCGGTTAGCTTTACTTGAGGCACCTACATCTTCGTCGTTAATACAGCAGCAACAGTGGCATGCCAAAGCTGCAATTTACGAAGCACTGTTTGATGCACGCAATGCCGTAAATGCGCATGTCACATCACAAGATTATGATATTAATTATGTGTGGCGTTTGGCGCAAAAAATTCCTGGTGAACAACTACAATTAATTGGTAATTCAGAGATTGATGGATTTATTCGCCTCACTGAGATACTTCGCGAACACGCCTTAAACCAATATGAATTAGCTAGCCAGTTAACTCAGTTTCAATATCAGTTCCCGAATCATCCGTTAGTTAGACACTTACCTGCCGAAATTATTGGGTTGTTGCAAATTCGTAATAACACTGCCCAGCGTGTTGCTGTGTTACTGCCGCTAACTGGACGTCTAGCTGCCCAAGCACAACAAATAAAACAGGGTGTGGTTGCCGCTTATTTAGCCAGTCAATCACAACAGCAGGGATATGAGCAAATGATTGAATCGTTATATTTTGTGGATACCAATACGCAAACCGACGAAGCATTAATTGCAGCTATTGCCGAGGCGGATTTAATTATTGGGCCACTGTTAAAACCTAAATTAAAATTAATCCTGCCGCATATCAAACCTAACCAACAATTACTAGGGTTGAATCGGCTTGACAATGATTCATTGGTTCCTCAACTGGACACCCCTGCATCGACAGAGTTTTTAGCAAATACGAGCTTGAGTAATCAGACTTTTTTTGCACTGTCACCAGAAGATGAAGCCGAACAAATTGCTGAGTTTATGTTTACTCAGCAATATCAACAACCTATATTAATCCACGCCCCGGATCGCACAGCGACGCGTATGGCCGAAGCGTTTACTGCTCGCTGGGAAGCGCTAACACAACATACCAGTACCATTACCCTTTCTTTTAGCGATAATAAATCAATGCGTAAGGCGATTGGTGATGCACTCGGCGTGCAACAAAGCCGCGATAGAATTAGCATACTAGAACGTTATTTAGGCCAAGAAATGTTCAGTGTGACACGTAACCGCAAAGATATTGATGCGTTTGTGGTGTTTGCAAATGCAAAACAAACAGAGCTAATCAATCCGATGATTGAAGCAAGCATTAGTACTTTTTCAGATGATATCCAACCCGTATTTGCTAGTTCGCGTAGCTATAATCATAAACTGAACAAAAATTCGTTACGTGATTTACAAAATGTGATTTTCATTGATATGCCTTGGCTATTAGATGAAACACTCAATGTCGAATTACTTACTCAGTATGAAACGGTATTTGGTGAAGCATCCACCGCCCAAAAACGGTTATTCGCATTTGGTTATGATGCATTAAACTTAATCGGCAAAATCCAGCCATTACAAAAAGTTCAGGGGTTACTATTACCTGGCTTAACTGGCAGCTTAGCAATAAATAATAAGAATCAAGTGACACGTACTTTACCACGTGCCAAAATAACCACACGACAAATTGAACGATTGACGAGTGAGTAAGCCTCAGCATGCCTATCAATTAGGTGTGGTTGTAGAACAAAAAGTAAAACGGTATTTAATACAGCAAGGATTGCACTTTATTACTGCAAATTTTCGTGCAAAATGCGGTGAAATAGATTTGATCATGCGCGATGGCGCTTGCTGGGTATTTGTTGAAGTAAAATACCGCACAACCCAAAGTCATGGCACTGCGACGGAAATGTTTTCTGAGCAAAAACGTCGCAAGGTAGTTAAAACAATGTATGTATTTATGGCTAAGCACGCGTTAAACCCACACCACGTGGCGCATCGTGTTGATTTAATTGCTATAGATGGTACGCGAGCAAAGTGGCACAAAGGTGTCTAAATAAGTGGATCTAATATGATTGATAATATCAAAGCAAGTTTTACCGAAAGCATTCAAACCAAAATAGCTGCGAGCGAAGTGTTACCTGAACCAATTGCCAACGCCGCCAATATGATGGTTGAAGCATTGATCCGAGGTAATAAAATATTAAGTTGCGGTAATGGTGGTTCTGCCGGAGATGCTCAACATTTTTCATCTGAGCTTCTTAACCGATATGAACGTGACCGTCCAAGTTTACCTGCAATGGCATTAACTACTGATAGCTCCACCATCACATCGATTGCTAATGATTATAGTTATGACGAAATATTTTCAAAACAAGTTCGTGCATTAGGTCAACCTGGTGATATCTTATTAGCTATTTCAACAAGTGGTAACTCACGAAACGTAATCAATGCGATGGAGGCGGCCTTATCTCGTGATATGACTATCGTGGCATTAACCGGCAAAGATGGCGGTGAAATGGCGGGTTTCTTAGGCATGAATGATGTTGAGATACGTGTGCCGTCAAACCGAACGGCGCGTATCCAAGAAGTGCATTTATTAGCTATTCACAATTTATGTGAATGCATTGATGACGCTTTATTCCCTGAATCTAACTAGTCACATCATTAAGGTATATGAAATGAGTCGTAGTAATCGTCAATTGATCATGGGGTTGGTAGCTATCAGTTGTTTTAGTCTGACAACAGGCTGCACCGCCATTGCATTAGGTACTGTTGCGACCATTGGTGCAACAGCCAGTCAAGATCCTCGTTCTATCGGAACTCAGATAGATGACACGAATGCTGTTGCTCGTATATCATTACGTTTGTCTGAAATTGAAGGATTATCCGAGGCGTCTGATATTGACGTGGATGTATTCAATCGTCAGCTATTATTAACCGGTACAATTGATGATGCAACATGGCAACCTCAAATCAACGCTGTTCTGGCTGGTGACCCCTATTTACGCAAATCACATAATCAGATTCGAATTGGCATGCGCTTGAGCACATCGATGCAAGCAAAAGATATTTTAATTGCCAATGCGCTTCGAGCAAAACTATTGATTAATGAAGAGATAGAATCTTACCGGATCAATGTAGTTGTAAATGGCGGAGATGTGTTTTTAATGGGTTTACTCGATAATCAACAAGCGACTCGTGCTGTCGAAATCGCTAGAAACATAAACAATGTTAAAAGTGTTGTGCGGGTATTTGAAATTATTCAATAATAAAAATGCGACAAAGCGCTAAGACTTTTTATGTCTTTAAGGTTTTGTCGTTATTTCACTATCGTGAATGTCGGTTTCTTCTTGGTCGTTTTTGTCAGCTCTGACGCTTCATTTACATCGCGACTTTCGGTTTGAGACGAACTAACAATCCCTAAGCTAGGCGCGCCACTAACCCGAGCTCCCCCTGCAGTATCTCGCAGTTCGTCGCTATTATCTAAGACAGTCTCTTCCAACATTTCATCCGATAGCTCTACAACGCCTTCATCGGTATCCTCGATAGATAAATCCGATTCCGCCGTAAAAACGGTACCGGCCCCATTCTCTCGCGCGTAGATAGCTAATACAGCGTGACTAGGAATATCAATGTAGTGCGGCTGTCCACCAAAACGAGCTTGAAAACTAATGCCTTCCGGTGTCATATTAAAATTCATACAAGCACCCGGTGATACATTCAATACTATCTGTCCGTCATTAACATATTGCGCAGGCACACTGACATTGTTTTGAGTCGCATCAACAACAAGATGAGGCGTGAGTCCATTATCGACTATCCAATCAAAAAATGCTTTAAGCAAATAAGGCTGGTTAGATGTCATTGTAAACTCACTCATATCTTGGTTCTTCTTTAATTAACGCTATGTTGCTGCGACTTAGTTACGTATTATGTTAGTGATCACGGAGTAATTATAACGGGTTATGAATCTCACGTTCTTGATCTGTCAATGATGCAACAAACGATGAACGTTCAAAGATACGTTTCATATACGCTAATACTTCTTTACTGCCAGCACCCGTTAAGGTGATATTCAGCGCAGGTAAACGCCATAACAGTGGTGCTAAGTAACAATCTACTAGGCTGAACTCTTCAGACATAAAGTACGGTGTTTCAGCAAAAATAGGTGCTAATGATAATAACGTTTCACGTAAATTGTTACGTAATGCTTCAGTATCACCTTCACCGCGGAAAATCTGCGCGGCAACAGAATACCAATCTTGTTCAATGCGGTGCATCATAAGGCGACTATTACCACGAGCAACTGGATAGACTGGCATCAATGGTGGATGTGGGAAACGCTCATCCAAATATTCCATAATGATATGTGATTTGTACAAATTTAAATCACGATCAACCAATGTTGGTAAAGTACCATATGGATTTAGCTCTAGCATTTCTTCAGGTAGATTAGTTGGATCAACATAATTAATGTCAACGGTGACGCCTTTTTCAGCTAAGACGATGCGAACCTGATGACTATAGATATCAATCGTATCTGAAAACAGAGTCATGATAGAGCGTTTATTGGTGGCTACTGCCATTGATGTTTCTCCTATAAAATGTCGCTGTGCGAGCATTTATGACAAGCATTAAAAAAAGGGGCGCTATGCCCCTTTTGTGATTATACATGATTTTTTTACTTCTTCACGTCTCGCCAGTAATCTTTTTTCAGTAAATAAGCAAAGATAAAGAATATAAAGATAAATACCAGTACACCCTTACCTAGTTTTTCAGACGCTAAACGTGATGGTTCGCCTGTGTACTGCAAGTAATTGACTAAGTCTAAGATAGCTTGGTCATATTCTTCAGGGCTCAATTCACCGTCACCATCAGATTGAATACCAACATACTGCTTAACAGTTTCACCATCAATCAATGCATCTTCATAAGAAATACGCGGCGTACCTTGCAATTCTTGAAGTACATGTGGCATACCCACGTTCGGGAATGTTAAATTATTCACTCCGAAAGTTTTAGAATCATCGACGTAAAATGTACGTAAATAAGTATAAATCCAATCAGCACCACGTACACGAGCGACCAATGTTAGATCGGGTGGCGGAGCACCAAACCAAGTTGCAGAAGATTCTGCTGGCATCGGTGACGTAATATAATCGGTTACTTTTTCACCCGTGAATTGTAAATACTCTTGACCAATTTCATCAGGAATATCTAAATCCGCAAACGTACGCGAATAACGTTGGTACTGTTGTTGGTGACAACCAAGACAGTAATTCATGAAAATACGCGCACCATTTTGTAATGATGCTTTGTCTGTAAGGTCGTAATCGGCATCGTCTAATGGGTGCTTAGAACCTGCTGCAAACGCTAAGCTTGGTAGCAATAACGCGATCGCTAATATTAACTTTTTCATTTAGTGATCCTCTCAGGTACCGGCTTGGTCTTTTCATTTTTGCTATAAATCCATAGTAAACCGAAGAAACCAAAATACATAACCGTTAAAATTTGTGATGCAACGATTTTCCAATCAGCTTGAGGTGTGCCACCTAAATAACCTAAGAAAATGAACACAATCGCAAAAATAATTAAGTTCCATGTATGTAAACCACTGCGATATCTCCACGAACGCACACTGCCACGGTCAACCCAAGGTAAAGCAAATAAAGCTGCAATTGCACCAAACATCGCCAGTACACCAAACAATTTGTCAGGCACCGCTTTTAAGATCGCATAGAACGGTGTGAAATACCAAACAGGGAAAATATGCTCAGGTGTTTTCAACGGGTTAGCAATTTCAAAGTTTGGATGCTCTAGGAAGTAACCGCCCATTTCTGGCGCAAAGAACATAATGTAAGCAAATCCACCTAAAAAGATACTAAACGCCACTAAATCTTTTAATACGATATGTGGGAAGAATGGCACAATATCATCAGCAATATCATACTTATCCGTATAGTATTCATGGATCTTATATTTAGTTTTGTCTTCTTCGGCTAACGAGCCTTTTTTGTGTTTAATCGCAATCCCGTCTGGGTTATTAGAACCGACTTCATGCAAAGCAATGATGTGCAAGAACACTAAAATGACAATGACCAATGGCAACGCAATAACGTGTAAAGCAAAGAATCGGTTTAGTGTGGCACCAGAAATAACATAGTCACCTTGGATCCAAATCACTAAATCAGGACCAATCACGGGAATTGCACTGAATAACGATACGATAACCTGAGCACCCCAGTAAGACATCTGTCCCCAAGGTAATACATAGCCCATAAAGGCTTCAGCCATTAATGCTAAATAAATCAGCATACCGAATACCCACAATAGCTCACGAGGCTTCTGGTATGAACCGTAAATCATGCCTCTGAACATGTGCATATACACTACGATAAAGAACGCAGACGCGCCCGTAGAGTGCATATAACGTATCAACCAACCGAAGTCGATTTCACGCATGATGTATTCAACAGAAAAGAACGCTCGTTCTGCTGAAGGCTCAAAATTCATCGTCAACCAAATACCAGTAATAATCTGATTAACTAAAACAATTGTCGCTAAAAATCCAAACACATACCAAAAGTTCATATTGACCGGTGCTGGATATTGAATCGCGTGCTGATTTGCCACGCGCATCATAGGGATGCGTTGTTCAATCCAATTTAAAAAACCATTCATAATATTGTGCCCTTATGCATCTGAACCGATTAACAAAGTTGTGTCAGTCAAAAACTGATATGGTGGAACAACTAAGTTTAATGGTGCTGGTACGCCTTGAAATACGCGGCCAGCCATGTCGAATTTAGAACCGTGACAAGGACAGAAAAATCCTTCTGGCACGCCTTCTGCGTATTCAGCGAATGCACCGTCAGCAAGATGCTGCGGTGAACAACCCAAATGCGTACAAATCCCCACTAACACTAAGTATTCTTCTTTGATTGAACGATAGCGATTTTGCGCGTATAGAGGTTGCTGTTCTTGTTCAGAACTTGGATCACGTAGTTGATCTTCAATTCCTTCTAAGCTCGCAAGTAACTCAGGTGTACGACGCACAATCCATACAGGCTTAGAGCGCCACATCACTCGAATCAACTGACCCGGTGCTACGCCGCTTATATCAACCTCAATATCCGCACCAGCGGCTTTCGCTTTCGCGCTTGGGTTCCATGAAGCTACAAATGGGATCGCCGCACCAACGGCACCAACGCCACCAATAACAGAAGTTGCTACCGTTAAAAATTTACGGCGATTACTGCTTTGGGGTTGCTCATTTGAAGCTGATTGATTTGCATCTGCTGATACATTACTCATCCACTTTTCTCCAAAACTTGGAAGATACTTACTCAGGTGCAAGGAGTTACACGGGGTAGATATACAACCTAATATAATTTACTGCGCGAAATGGTAAAGAAAAGCCATAATAAAAACAAGTCTATCGTGGCATTTATCTACTAAAATCGGCTAAGACGTTCGTCTTTACTGGGTTATCTGCTTTACAGTAAAATTCTGTAGCGCAATGATATAGCCTTACATCAAATATTGCATTGATTTATCACAAATATTTTATTCTTGGCGTAGTGAATTAAGCGCAATTATCATTAAAAAGACAAAAAAAATGCCACTGTGAAGTGGCATTTTGCAGAACTGTAAACGTAATATTAACGTTTTGAGAACTGTGGACGCTTACGCGCTTTGTGTAGACCCACTTTCTTACGCTCGACTTTACGCGCATCACGCGTAACGAAGCCTGCTTGACGAAGAGCTGGACGTAAAGTCTCATCAAATTCCATCAATGCACGCGTAATACCGTGGCGAATAGCACCGGCTTGACCAGAAATACCACCACCGGCTACGGTGACGTACAAGTCAAATTTTTCTGTCATTTCAACTAGCTCTAACGGTTGACGAACAACCATACGTGCTGTTTCACGACCAAAGAATACATCAATTGGACGTTTGTTGATTACGATATTGCCTGTACCTGGACGTAAGAAAACACGAGCGGTAGAGCTTTTGCGGCGACCTGTGCCGTAATATTGAGTATCTGCCATTGTCTCGCTCCTTAAATGTCTAGTACTTGAGGCTGTTGAGCCGCATGGTTATGTTCAGTTCCAGCATAAACTTTAAGTTTACGGAACATCGCACGACCTAGTGGGCCTTTTGGCAACATGCCTTTAACTGCTTTTTCTAAAACCATTTCTGGCTTCTTAGCAATTAATTTTTCAAATGTAGTATCTTTTAAGCCACCTGGGTAACCAGAGTGTGAGTAATAGATTTTACCTTTGGCTTTATTACCAGTAACAGTAATTTTTTCTGCATTTACGACAACAATATAGTCACCAGTATCCACGTGAGGTGTATACTCTGGCTTATGTTTACCACGTAAACGTAGTGCGATTTCAGCCGCTAAGCGACCTAATGTTTTGTCTGCAGCGTCAACTACATACCAGTCATGTTGAACTGTTTCTGGTTTTGCAACAAAAGTTTTCATTGTTAAATTCACCCGAATTTTAAAACGTTACGAATGCTTTTACACCATGTAAAAACACGCCAAATCAACTGTCGACCCCTTCGAGTCTATTGATCCTTCCATCTTCCCACAGATGGGTGTAACTGGGCAGGCGCAAAATTATACGCGATTTGGTCAAGATTTAAAGTGTTTTTGTTAATTAATTAACCAATGTACCCTTTAGATTGATGTAAACTGCGCTGTGCTTGCATCCGTCGCAAAAATTCAGCCATGATCAACATATATAATTCATCACCTAAGTACTTATCTTCGACACCTCGATCTATGCTCGGATTATCATTAACTTCAATGACATAGCCACGACCATTAATCTCTTTAATATCCACTCCATACAATCCATCACCTATTGGTTTAGTTGCAGCAATCGCTGCTTGTAAGACACGGCGTGGCACTTCAAATGTCGGAATCGTTTCAAAACCGCCACTATCACTGCTATTTTCATTATGCTGATAAATCTGCCAATGATCTTTTACCATAAAATATCGACAGGCATAAATAGGCTTATTATTGAGCATTCCGATCCGCCAATCAAATTCTGTATAGAGATATTCTTGTACTAACAACAGTGACGACTTTTTAAATAACGTATGTAAACTTTCCGTCAATGATGCGCGATCTTTGGCCTTAATCACACCTCGAGAAAAAGCACCATCCGGAATTTTGACGACCATAGGGTAATCAATCAAGGCTTCTAATGCGTCTTCAAGGTGTTTTTCACCCTTATGTACAATTCGAGTTTTTGGGCAAGGTACTTTGTGCGTCGCAAATAAATCGGCTAAATACACTTTATTGGTGCAGCGCATAATAGACTGAGGATCATCCATGACTACTAAGCCTTCTTGCTCAGCTTTTTTCGCAAATTGATAAGTATGATGATCAATATTGGTGGTTTCACGGATAAACAAGGCATCGTATTCCGGTAAACGCATAATATCTTTAGGGCTGATCATATCCACTTGAATACCTAACTGCTTGCCTGCTTGAATGAATTTCTTCAGTGCTTGTGCGTCACTAGGCGGCATGGCTTCATGTTCATTCACTAACATGGCTAAATCAAACTTTGCCGTGCGCATATTGCGAGATTTATTCCACACTTTATTGCTGAACGTTTCTAACGACTCCGCAAACAACGTCTCTAAGGCATCATCCAGTACATGGTGGGAGACAATTTTTAAATCACTCACTTGCCATGTTTTTCGAAACTTGATGGTCACCTCTAAAACTGGACAAGGCAATGCTTCAAATAATTTGCGTGCAAATTCTTGCATCTCTGGTTGCGGGGTATGCCCAAACACACAATGAAATTTGATTTCTGTTGGTTGATCTGGCGTGCCTAAGCGTTCAGCCAGATTAGGCAACAACTGTGCTACTTGCATTTTATACAATGCTTTTTTACTAATATCATTAAGTACCCGCACAGACGGCATCACATGATGCCCACGACTTTCAGCCAATAACGAGCAATAATATCCGTCTGACAAATACTTAGTGCTTTTACATAAATTAATGACTCGAACACGACCCTGTTGTTTATTGGTCATGTTGAGGTATTGAGAAAAAGTGATTACGCGCTCACTTGGGAAAAACGCAGACCAATCTTTGGGCTGATCAATGACAATGTAAGTTTGTGCCATCGGTAAATACTATCCTTATTGATGAAATATAGTTTAAATACAGGTCTGATACTGCTCTGATATAGCTCTAAAAGAGCGAATAAAACAGTCACACTTGAATTTCCGATATTGCGCTTATTTGCAGTATTTGACAATCAAAATAATGTGCTAAAAAGCAATTATTTTTTGCGTAAATAATAGTGTATTTTGCTCCCACTTAGGCATAAAATCAGTACATCTACAACTGTCATTATTTTATGAAAACTATTTCCCAAGCACACAAGCCAGCACTGAGTGTCACACCAGATCCAAACAGCACAGAAGCCTCGCAGGATCAGCTAATGACTATCCGTCCAGCTATCCTCGCCGATGTAGCAGCATTATTACAATTAGAGAATCAGGCATTTAATTGTGATCGCTTAAACAGACGTAGCTTTCGGCATGCCATTACCAGTTCGGCTTCAGAGTTAATTATTGCCGAAACCCATACCGCGGGCAATGATAATGGCACATCCGCGTTATTGGGCTATGCATTGATGCATCTGCGTCACGGAACGAGCTTAACACGCTTATATTCTATTGCGGTAGCCAATCAGGCACGTAATTTAGGTGTTGGCCAAGCACTCATCCACAATTGTGAAGACATTGCTATAAGCCGTGGTCGTCGTATTTTGCGCCTGGAAGTCAGTGATGCTAACAGCCAAGCGATTGGGCTGTATAAAAAGCTCGGATATCGTGTATTTGGTCAATATAATGATTATTATGAAGACCATTCTAATGCTATCAGAATGCAAAAACGTTTACATGGTGCTGCGCCGGCACATACTTCTAGACTTGTTCCGTGGGTAGCGCAAGGCACACCTTTTACCTGTGGCCCTGCATCATTACAAATGGCATTGCGTGCATTACAACCCTATTACCCTGTCACTCCTGAAGACGAATTGGATATTTGGCGCGAAGCCACAACGATCTTTATGACATCGGGGCACGGCGGCTGTCACCCTATGGGATTGGCCTTAGCGGCTAAAAAACGTGGTTTGGATGCGCGAGTTTGCCTTAGTGATGCTAATCCGCTGTTCGTTGATGGTGTTCGAGATATTTTAAAAAAAGAAGTCATTACAAGGGTGCACGAGAGTTTCACCCGACAATGCACTAAACAAGCCATACCTGTCACCTATAGCACGCTGTCACTCAAAGAGTTAACCGCAGCGTTTGATGATGGCGCCTTGCCGCTTATTCTGATTAGCACTTATCGAATGGATCAAAGTAAATCGCCCCATTGGGTCGTCATGTCTGGTTACGACGCCCATTGTATTTTTGTGCATGACCCGTATTACATTCAACAAGACGGCACTGAAAGTCCGATGGACTGTCAATATTTACCCATTGCAAATGAGGAATTTGAGAAAATGTCACGCTTTGGACGTACTCGGTTACAAGCTACAGTGCTGCTTAGTTAATCATCTACATAGTCACAACCTAACTACTTAGATTGTGACTCTGATCGTTTAACTTGCTGCCAATACGCTTCTAAATTATCAAGTTCGAGCGATTGCATATCGTGTTGGTCAGCCGCGACGAGTGCTTCTACTTGCATAAAGCGTGTAGTGAACTTTCGATTGGCTTGTTGCAAAGCCACTTCACTTTTAACCCCTGCATGCCTCGCTAAATTAACGACCGCAAATAACAGATCGCCAATTTCTTCTTGGACATGCGCTTGGTCGCCTGATGCAATCGCAACTTGCACTTCAGCAAGTTCTTCTTTTACTTTATCCGCAACAGGTGCAATATCAGACCAATCAAAGCCGACTTTGGCACACGCTTTTTGAATTTTATGCGCTTGCATGAGTGGTGTCATACCCGTTGGGATATTAGCTAAAATAGAAGTGGGAATGGGTAAACCTGCTTTTTCCGTTTGTTTTATCGCATCCCATTGGGCTTCAACCTGCTGCGCGGTTAACGCCGATTGGTCAGTAAAAACATGCGGATGACGACGAATGAGTTTGTCACACATGCCTTGAGCGACATCATCAAAATCAAACCAACCTTGCTCTTGCCCTAACTGCGCATAAAACACCACTTGAAATAATAAATCACCAAGCTCTTCTTTTATATGCTGGGGATCTCCAGAATAAATCGCATCTGCGACTTCATAGGTTTCTTCGATTGTATGCGGAATGATGGTTTGCATCGTTTGTCCAATATCCCACGGACAGCCTAAGTGCGGATCACGCAGTTGTTGCATGATCTTGACTAACGCCGTGACCGGATCAGATTGGGTTAAATCGATAAATTGTTGGCGCTGGTGTGATTGCATAATACTCTTATAATTTTTTAGCTATCACGATGTCTTATAAACGTCTGTGACTGAACGAATTTTACGTAATTTACTGATCAGCTGTGCTAATCGATTGACGTCTTTTATTTCGATTTTCAAATCAATTTCACAGGTATTTTGCGTCGTATCACTGTCTGAATTGATCCCCAACACTGGCACTTTGTCATTGCCTAGGATCGTCGTAATGTCTTTTAAAATGCCGGTTCGATCATGGCATTTCAAATGTAACTCAGCTGCAAACCCAACAGAGATATCGCTCGACCAATTGACGTCAATTTCACGTTCAGGATGCATCGTCAATAGATGCGTGAGCTGATCGCAATCACTTTTATGCACACTGACCCCTCGCCCTTGCGTGATATAACCAAGGATGGGCTCACCGGGGATAGGTTGACAACAATTCGCCAGCTGGCTCATTAAGTGCCCCACGCCCTCAACTTCTATGGTGTTTTGGTTACCTTGTTTAGTTTGGCGTTTGATTCTTGTTTTGGTGATAACATCTTGGGCCTTTAATTCAGGCTCAGGACACAATAACTGCTGTAAAAAATGCACTAAAGACATGACCCGAACATCACCAGCACCGACAGCAGCAATCAGATCATCACTGGTTTTCATATTGAATTTTTCGACGGCTTTAGCCACATCTTTTAGGTGTAAATTAAGCTTCGCCAACTCACGTTCAATGAGGTCTTTACCAGCAGCAAGATGCTGATCTTTATCTAATTTCTTAAAGTAAGTGTGGATCTTGGCGCGCGCACGAGACGAGTGCACATAACCTAAGCCTGGGTGCATCCAATCACGCGACGGATTCATTTGTTTTCCGGTTAAAATTTCAACCTGATCACCGCTTTGTAACTGGTAGGTAAATGGCACAATACGCCCATCAATTTTAGCCCCGATACAGCGATGCCCCACATTAGAGTGGATGTAATACGCAAAATCTAACGGCGTTGAATCCACCGGCAAATCAATCACATCCCCCGTGGGTGTAAACACATAAACGCGATCATCAAAGACTTGCGAACGGAACTCTTCGACAATATCACCAGATTCGGCAACTTCTTCTTGCCACGCTAAAATTTTACGTAACCAATTAATGCGCTCTTCGGCAGCTGAGAGTTTACTGGTGTGCTCTTCTTTGTATTTCCAATGAGCAGCAACCCCGAGTTCAGCATCATCATGCATTTTTTGGGTACGAATTTGGATCTCGATTGTGCGCCCTTCAGGTCCTTTTATGACCGTATGAATAGACTGATAGCCATTAGGTTTAGGTGTGGCGATATAATCATCAAACTCGTTGGGAATATGCTTATAAGTCGCATGAACTTCGCCTAAAACTGCATAACAGTCTTGTAAGGTCTTAGCGATAATACGTACAGCACGAATATCAAATAACTGTTCAAACGAGAGGTTTTTCTTCTGCATTTTTTTATAAATGCTATAAATATGTTTAGGTCGACCAAATACTTGCGCATCGACATTGTTCGCTTTTAGCGCAGCAGATAATGAGGATACAAAGTGATTAATATAATCTTGTCGATCGGCACGCTTTTCATCGAGCCATTGGGCGATTTCTATGTAGCGTTTAGGGTGCAGATAACGAAATGCGAGATCTTCAAGCTCCCATTTAAGCTGCCCGATCCCAAGGCGGTTTGCTAAAGGAGCATAAATCGCAGAGCATTCACGAGCAACCAACACACGGGTTTCTTCATCGGCTTCTTTGACTTGTTGTAACGTACAGATCCGTTCTGCCATTTTGATAACCACAGCGCGTACGTCTGCCACCATCGAAATGAGCATTTTTCGGATATTATCAACTTGTTGTTCATTATGTTGATGTTTGCCATGGAGCGCTTTGATTGCATCCATTTGACGCACACCATCCACCAAATTGGCGACAGGACGACCAAATTCAGTTTCAATATCGGCATCGCTCAAGGCATGCATTTCACAATAAGGAAACACTAGCGCAGCTTGCAATGTCTCATCATCCATATTAAGTTCATGGAGGATCTCAACCATTTCTTGACCAATTAGCAACAGCTCCGGTTGATCTGAAATGGATGCTAATTTTTCTCGTGTTGCGTCAGATACCGCAAGTCCACCAAGCCATGTATCAAAGCTAGGGCGTTGAGGTTGATGCACCGTTCTAATCGTTACCACACCGTGTCCTTTGGGTTTATCCGTTTAACGTATAAATACACTCAATAATTCAGTATGCGTCGTGCCTTTAAACATGTCAAAACTTTGCACCTGCTCGAGGGTAAAGCCATTTGCCATAATTAATGCACAATCATGCACCCACGATTGCGGGTTGCAAGAAACATACACAATTTTTTCTAAGTCACTGTATTGTAAGCACTCAAGCACTGCATTTGCCCCTTCACGCGAAGGGTCGAGCAGTAGTTTATTGACGTTCGCAGCCTTTATTTTATCCAAGGCAGCGGAAGTCGTTAGATCCGCATGAATAAACTCGACATTATTTATGCCACAAGTTTGTGCGCCGCGTTGTGCTTGTTGCACCATAGTTGGTACGCCCTCAATCCCTAATACATATTCAGCATGACGAGCAATCGGTAGAGTAAAATTACCTGCACCACAGAATAAATCCAAGACTCTATCGGTGGCAGTAAGTTCCAGTGACGACACAGCCGCACGAACCATCTGTTCATTGAGGTTTTTGTTTATTTGAACAAAATCATCTAAATCAACCGGATAACGACAATCGTCAATCGAAGATAACCACAAATCTGGAACAACTAATGCGTTTTCCTCAGTGTGCCCTGAAGCCGGTAAAAAATACCACTTAGCGGCTTTTTTAGGGGCGTTGACCAATCCTTGATGATGCACCGCAACGCGGATTGCTAATTGTGCTTCTAATTCTGACAGCGCGCTTAATGCATCAGCATTGAGATGGCGTTGTGCATTTAAGGCTAACACGGTTTCATTATCTGCTGCGAACAGTGTCATGTGACCGACGTTGCTAAGCCATCCCCATTGCTGGCAATGGGCTTGAATATAACTCAGTACTGGTTGCAAACATGGATCTAGCACCAGACAATGATCGATCGCTAAGACGTTATTGCTGTGTACTTGGCGAAAACCTACTTTTATATTGTTAGCATCACGAGCATCAATCGCTAAACGTGCTTTACGACGATATGCATCAGCGCTTAATACCGGCTTGAGCCAAGGTAATTCAGTCAGTGGCAACACATGCGTGGCATAATCGGAAATAGCCGTTTCTTTGAGTGTCAATAATGCTTCAGGCTCGACATATTGTAACTGACAACCACCACATATTGGTGTTTGTTTTGGCGTATGATCTTGGGCAAATATGCATGGTGCGGCAATCCGCTGTGGATGAGACTCAAGTACTTGCAATACTTTAGCAAACCACACTTTTTTCTTTTGCTGGGTCACTGAGACTTTAACGGTTTCGCCAGGTAATGCGCCATCAACAATAATGATCGGCACATGCGATTTACATAAGCCCTGACCTTGTAATGTTAAGGCGTCAATCGTAATGGTCAGTGCCGGTAATGATGGCGTGCCGCGACGTTTAGGTTTATTGGCTTTAAAAAATTGCGCCATGATTATTGCGCCTCTAAAATAACAGTCGCCACTGCGTATGCTTGTTCATCGGAAATGGAAGTATGAGAATGCGTGACCCCTAACTGTGCTGCATATTCGGCAAAACCACCACTAAATTGTAGCTGTGGCTGACCTTTGTCGGTATGAGTTAACCATAGGTTTTGCCAACTTACACCATGACCTATCCCAGTGCCTAAGGCTTTCACCGCAGCTTCTTTTACTGCAAAGCGTTTGGCTAGAAAACGATGTGGATGCGCATGATTAATATAAGTGGCTAACTCATCTGGAGTGAGGATTTTTTTGGCTAATCCCTCAGGTTTAGCAGGCTCTTTTGATGAACCAAACCGTGATATCTGTACTATATCCGTACCCATACCCACAATCGCCATATTATTGGCCCAACTCGATTAGTCCTTGCAACCTTGCTTCTTGCATTAAAGCGCGCATATCACTGACCGCTTGACCCAGTCCATCAAACATCGCTCGTGCCATAATTGCATGCCCGATATTCAACTCGACAATCTCAGGTAACGCTGCGATAGGCTTCACATTATGATAATGCAAACCATGGCCGGCATTAACATGTAGACCTTTGTGGTGCGCGTATTGAATGCCTGCGGTTAATTTTGCGAGTTCTTGTTGTTGCTGAGCAATAGTAGGTGCATCTGCATATTGCCCAGTATGAATTTCGATATAGGGCACCTTACAGGCAACCGCAGCGTCAATTTGCTCTGGCTCGGCATCAATAAACAACGACACCAAAATGCCCTGCTCTGCTAACAGGCCACACGCGTCTTGCATACGTGACAAGTTACCTGCGACATTTAACCCGCCTTCGGTGGTTAACTCAGCACGTTTTTCCGGGACTAAACAACAAAATGCAGGATTAGTCCGCTTCGCAATCGCGAGCATTTCATCTGTCACGGCCATTTCTAGATTCATCCGTGTATTTAACGTACGCGCTAAAATTTCAACATCGCGGTCATTAATATGGCGGCGGTCTTCACGCAAATGTACCGTAATGCCGTCAGCACCGGCACGCTCAGCAATATCTGCGGCATGTACCGGATCAGGATAAGAGGTTCCACGTGCATTACGTAATGTAGCGACGTGATCGATATTGACACCGAGTAAGACTTCTTTGATTTGCATGATGGATTTCTCTGAGTAAAAACAATGCGTTAATTATGGCTTAATCGCTATTTTGATACAAACAATTCACGACTTTTTAATGGTTTATTGCCTAATAAAGGTTGTAATGCTTGGCGCGTAATCCACTTAGCCGTTTTTAAGCTGTTAGGATCCCATTCTTCATTGAGCATATTGATAACCCATTGACCTGGCACAGCGCGTAAATGGGGATACCATTGTTTAAGTAACATCCCTTCTTCTGCGATAAACACATAATCCATCGTTGCAAACAACGCTTCTTGCGAATGTGCATCCACACTGATATCAGGTAAAAATCCCAGTTCATTTAACAATGATAATTCAAATACCCGTAATGCTGCTTCTTGGGCTGCATGCAGGGTACCGTTAATTTCTAGGGAAGCATGTAGATGTGATAAGGCACGTTGATATTGGGCAAATAAATCCGGACAAGGGATATTCGCAGGTAAACAGCGGTTGATGAGTTCGTTGAGGTACATCCCACAAAATAAAGCGGTATGCTGTAAATTATAACCTTTTGCGTTAATTTCGGCGGATTTAACCGATTTTAACTCACCTTTACCCGATAATTCACAGGTAACCGATTGAAATGGCTGCAATACACTTTTACGATCTGATTTAGCACTACGCATGCCGCGAGCAACGCAGCGAATTTTACCTAATTCATGGGTAAACATATCGACTAAAAAACTCGTTTCTTGGTAGGGTCTACGATGTAACACAAATCCATTAACCCAGACGCTATTGCCGCCCCTCATCATTATGACCTTTTGATTCGGACAACGCGCATTTGTTCCATTTCCATGCCAGCAATCATTACCGAGGCAGGATAGTAGGTTAAATTTACGTTAGCCCCTTGCAAAGATTGATAGCGTTTTTTGCGTTTAAACACAAACGGCACATCAATATTAGCTAACATGACGGTATGCAAAATCCAATCATCTTGCTCCCGCTGGACATGCGAGGTGACCTTCATATCCTGAGAATGAGTGAGTTGTGGGTGCTGTTGCAATAATTTATCTAACGGGGGCAAATTTCACCACCATGCATTGGACCGACTGTTGTCCACGAAATTCATTAATATTGAGCTTATACGCGACATGCACTTGAGTAACTTGATGGTTCGGCCATGCGTCTACATCCACATTAAAAGCAATCGCATCAATCGTCACGTTATCTAACTGCAGCACCATTTTAAGATGCTTTTCGCCGACAATACGTTGACTGATTAAGGTAAATACATTATCAAAAATAGGTTCTTCAAAGCCTTGTCCCCATGGACCAGATTGCATTAATGCATGAGCAAAATCTAAACTTAAGTCACTTGCAGATAGCTGCCCATCACTGAGAATTTGCGCTTCATTAGGGATCTGAGCCATCTGCTTAGCTAATACTTCAAGAATTGCCTTGTTAAATGCTGCTAACTGTTCTGGCACAATCGATAATCCCGCCGCCATCGCATGCCCACCAAACTTTTTGATGATCCCAGGGTGACGTGTATTGACCTCATCAAACACATCTCGAATATGCACTCCAGGAATAGAGCGCGCAGAGCCTTTAAGTTCACCACCGTCTTGGCTCGCAAATACGACGGTTGGCCGATAGTACTGCTCTTTAATTCGCCCAGCAACAATCCCAATCACACCTTGGTGAAAGTCAGGATCAAACAAGACCAAGCCATCCGGTAAAATGTCATGATCCAGTTGCAACGTAGCTAACGTCGCTTCAGCCTGATCGCGCATTTGACCTTCAATTTCACGACGTTGACGATTCAATGAATCCAAAGTATGTGCCATGCCACGGGCGGTGTCATAGTCTTCAGCCAATAGGCATTCGATCCCTTGTGCCATATCTTCAAGCCTACCTGCGGCGTTAAGCCTCGGGCCCAAAATGAAGCCTAAGTCAATCGAGGTGACTTTATCAGTGGGCTTACTAGCTACATCCAATAAAGCACGGATCCCAGGACGACAGCGTCCAGCTCGAATGCGTTGCACGCCTTGATAAACAAATATTCGATTGTTTTTATCTAATTTAACTACATCTGCAACCGTACCAAGCGCAACTATATCTAAATATTGCGCTAAATTTGGTGCCGGGCGCTGCTCATTAAACCAACCATCTTGCATCAGCTTAGTTTTGAGGGCACTTAATACATAAAACGCTACCCCAACCCCAGCAAGATGCTTCGATCCAAATTCACAATGATGCTGGTTAGGATTGACGATAGCATCTGCATCGGGCAATGTCTCAGCAGGTAAGTGATGATCAGTAATAATCACCTGTAAACCGAGTGCTTTTGCATGCGCTACACCAGCATGACAAGCAATACCATTATCAACCGTCAATAAGATGTCTGGAGAAAATTGCTTAATTGCCACATCGACGATTTCAGGCGATAAGCCATACCCAAAATCAAAGCGATTAGGTACGAGATACTCAACATTATTGAGTCCTAAATCCCGTAAACACAACATACACAACGCAGTACTAGTTGCACCATCAGCATCAAAATCACCAATAATTACAATACGTTGCTGTGTGGTCACCGCATGCGACAATAATTCGACAGCTTGAGCGATACCGTTGAGTTGTTTAAAATGTAATAAGTCTTTGGCGCCTGTGGCTAAGTCTGACAACGAATCAATGCCACGTGTTCGGAAAATGCGTGCAAGCATTGCTCCATAAGGGCCTGAAAAATCTTCAGCACTAAGTACTGAGGAGGTCGGCGCATCAGTCGTCTTATCAGATAAGGCACTCGGCATAGATCGTGGCACGATAGCTAAATCTGATATGAAAGCCGGTTGCACAGAAGATGATAGTGACAAATTATTCGCCTAAACGCTTGTTCAGTTCAGCTAATAATGCGTTTGCAGGTTGATAACCACCAATCAATGAACCATCAGCTAAGACTATATTTGGGGTACCTGTCACGCCTATCGCAGCACCTGTTTGATAATGTGTCGCAACATCATTTTTGCAACTTTTCGACGCAACCGTATCACCACCTTTAGCTTGGTTCATCGCTTCTTGTGGATTGGTTGAACACCAAATAGATTGCATTTGTTTATAAACATCGCCATTAAGTCCTTCGCGCGGGTAAGCTAAGTAACGAATCGAAATACCGACATCTAGATAATCTTGCATTTCACGGTGTAATTTACGGCAATATCCACACGTAATATCGGTAAATACATCGACCATATACTTTTCATTTGGCGCTTTATAGACAATCCCAGAATCGCGTATTTGTGCAACTTTTTGCAAACGGATACCATTCATTGCGATATCTGTTTCATTTAACATGCCTTTATCAAGATTAAAGATAACGGCGTTAATAAAAAACTTTCCATCTTTGGACAGATAGAAAATACCGCGGTCCGTCGTGATTTGATATAAGTTATCTAATGGCGCTTGCTCAACATTTAAAATGCTTAAGCGTGTATTAATTTGAAACTTTTCAATCAACTCATCACTCAATACCACGGTATTGGTAGTCGCTAGAGATGCTGATTGAAGCGTTGTAACTTCTGCTTCTTGCGCACAGGCACTAATGCTGACAAGGATGAATAAACTTAAGATTGCTTGTTTAATTAATACATTGTTCATTACTTATAGGTATCCAAATTCGGTGTTAAAGGTCTGAGCTTGCTATAATAGACCGCAATAAAGGTTCATTGTATTCATCTTTAAGATAAAAATCCTGCTTAATTCGCATTTTATCATCCACTCTACTTTACTAAGGTCACTTTACCCACGAGGATGATGCGTTGCAATAATATGCGTTAATCGTTCGGTAGCCACATGGGTATAAATTTGGGTAGTAGATAGATCACTATGGCCTAATAAAAGTTGTACCACACGCAAATCCGCACCATGATTTAATAGATGCGTGGCAAATGCATGGCGCAATGTATGCGGAGATAAATGGACCTTAATGCCGGCAACCGTGGCGTAAAATTTAATCCTATACCAAAAGGTTTGTCGAGTCATCATTGTCCCGCGAGAACTAGGAAAAAGCACATCACTACTATGCTTTAATAACTCCGGACGGCCAGCCTTAACAAATGTTTCTATTGCCTCAACGGCTGGTTCTCCTAAAGGGACCAACCGTTCTTTATTTCCTTTACCAATAACCCTTACTACCCCTTGTAGTAGCGAGATTTGATCTAAGCGTAAACTCACCAACTCAGTCACCCGTAGACCTGTGGCATATAACACTTCCAACATCGCTTTATCACGCAGTCCAATTGCGTCATTGTCATCTGGAGCGTCGAGTAATGATTCTATCTGTTGCTCCGTTAACGTATCGGGTAATGACACTTTTATTTTAGGTGGTTTAATGTGACGCAATGGGTCATCTTCACGGATCCGCTCCGACAGGCAATATTTGATAAACGTTTTTAAAGATGACAGGCAACGTGCCGTGCTGCGGGTGGATAAATTATGCCTTTGACGATGGCTTAAATAATCCCGTATTTCCCCTTCATTGATATCAATTAAACGAAAGTCTAGGTCAGACGCAGTCAGGTATTCACATAATTTACGCAAATCAGTGTGATATGCCGACAACGTGTTATCTGATAAGCCCTTTTCTAGATACAACATTTGCAAAAATGCTTCTATCGATTGTTGGTTATCTCCCGAGATAAGCACCCTCACTCCCGTTAAGGCCGCGTGCTTTTGATTAGCTCATAAGCCGCTTGAATATCCTGCGCTTTAACTTTGGCTAGCTCCATAGCTTGTTTGGGCAACCCTTTAGCGATTAATTTATCAGGATGGTGTTCATTCATGGCTTTTTTGTAGGCGCGCTTGAGCGTTTTTTCATCAGCTGTCGGTGCGACATTTAAAATGCGGTACGCATCCGTCAGGCGTTGTTTATCTGAATATTGAGGCGCCCGAGTATATTGTTGTTGAGCTTTGTCACGCCAGGCATTGGCTTGTTCTTGTGCGCGAGAACGGGCTTCATCGCGGGCTTGACTAAACGCATCTTGGCGTTGGCGAAAGCGCAGTTCAGCCTCGAATTTACGGATCAAGCGATCGAGATCTTTATGCCCGAAACCAAGGCCTATAGCCACTTTATCAAGTACTTCGACTTCACTGACCGATAACTGCCCATCGGCAAAAGAGGCTTCGATAAGCATTTCTAAAAAGGCTTGCAGAATGATTCTTTGACCATGTAAATCGTGCTTTAAATCTTTTAAGATATGCTCCAAAGGAAATTGCGGATCTTTACCTTCGCGAAACGCTTGCTGAGCCTCTCGTCGGTCATTTTCATTAAGCTGCATGTCATCCATAAGCTTTAAGGCGACATTGATCTCAGATTGAGTAACCGCACCATCAGCTTTGGCTATATGCCCTAAACAAGCAAACAAAGCATGAAAAAATATCGCACTACTTTGCAATCTTTCGTTATCAGCAAAAAAGCGTCCAAATCCACCTGAACCAGAAAAATCATTGCTCATTCCTTTATCGAACATATGCCCAGCAATTAAGCCAAGTATTGCCCCAGGTAATTTAAGCAATAAAAATCCGAACACAAACCCTAGTAATTTTCCCATGAATGGCATTATTTAGTCACTGTAACACTTGATATAACGCTACTATAACCGTCGTCGGATTGGCAATAAACACATTTTATGAAAAAAAATCAATGAAAAAGGGATTTTTACGACTTAAACATGGAAATTTAGCCATAAACCTTTAAAATCGGCTTTACTTGAATTTTGGACTCCATGCGCTTTCATGAAATTTGCCGTTACCCTTATCTTCGCAGCGATCCTAGCGATTGCCTCCGGCAATGCGCAAGCACAGGCTCAAAGTGAGCCGATTGATTTACTCCAGTGCACTAATCCTGCACTATTTGCTCATGAAGTACTTAACGCGAACACCAGCTTTGATCCTAATGCCGTTGTCGTGACAGCAGACTCTGCCACCATGACCTTAACTCAGCGTGCGCAATTTAGCGGCAATGTGAATATTATCAGTTCGCGTGGTCAGATATTGGCAGATGAAGCGATTGTGACTGATAATGGCAATGGTGTCGTAGCCGTAGGCGAAGTCGGGTTTGTTAATGATCAAATAGAAGTAACAAGTGAATCGATTTCCCTCAATGGCATCACCGATTCATTTGTAATCAGCAACGCCCGTTACCAACTTGCTAGTATCAACGGCAATGGCTTGGCTGAACAAATTAGCATCAATAGCAAATCAGGTTTAACGCTTGATACAGTTAGCTTTACCACTTGTCCTTTAAACCAACAGGATTGGTCGATTAAAGCGTCACAACTCAATATTGGTGAAGCGGGTAATCTCGGACAAGCCTTTAACACGCGCTTTTATGTGGCGGGTTTCCCTGTGCTGTATTTACCTTACTTTGCCTTTCCGGTTACCTCACAACGTCAATCCGGCTTGCTCTTTCCCAATATTTCCTCATCCAGCGCCAATGGCGTTGATATGTCCCAACCCTTTTACTGGAATATCGCTCCTAATTTAGATGCGACCTTAACCCCTCGCTTACTGACCAACCGAGGCATTCAGTTTAATAGTGAATTTAGGTATTTAACGGCACATCAACAAGGCGAAGTGACCCTTGAATACCTTGCTTCAGATGATGATTATATTAATAATGATGCGCGCTACTTTTTACGTATACAACACCAAGGTAATGTGACTGAAAATCTTCAATGGTATGTCGATTTTAATCAAATCAGTGATGAAAACTATATTGTGGATTTAGGGTCGGATTTTTATAATCGTGCTGACACGTATGTTAACCGTGCAATAGGATGGGTGTATCACTCTCCCAACTTAACCGTGCAAACGACTTTTCAAGATTTTGATGTCATCGGGGAAACGGCAAATAACTATCGTGCTTTACCGCATATTGCGCTTGATTATACCCAGGTATTAAATCCAAATTGGCGTTTAGATATCCATTCAGAGTTGAGTTATTTCGATAACCACAATCCACAATTACCGACAGCAACCCGTGCTCATTTTGCCCCAACACTTAGTTATAACCAGGTTACACCGGGCACACAACTGAGTGCAGATTTAACGTGGTACTCCACTTATTATCAACAACGTCATCTGAGTGATTCTGATTTAGCGCCTAGTGTGAACCGTAATATTGGTCAAGCCCGCTTGTTTGGAGCAGTTTTCTTTGAACGTCCTCAATCGTTTACCGATACGGATGGAATCATCACATTAGAACCCAAAATTCAGTACTTATATACGTCTTATGCGGAGCAAAACGACATTGGATTGTATGATTCAGCGCAGCTACTTAACAACGTTAATGGTTTATTTCGAGGCCAAGCATTTAGTGGTTTAGACCGCATCAGTGATAATAACCAACTAACCATTGGCTTAACTTCGCGGATCATGGATGGCAATAATCAAGAACGCGCATCAATTAGTGTTGGACAAATTTTTTACTTTGATGAATCACGTCTACTCAACCAAACCCAAACGGTGCAAACTTCAGCGTTAGCTGCAGAATTTGATTTCAGGTTATCACAGCGCTGGTTTGCACATTCTCAGTTACAGCTAGCAACACAAGTCAATAAAGTAGAACGCAGTAGTGTTTCGTTAGAATACCGCAAAGACAAGCAAAGTCTGATACAATTATCCCACAGATATGTTCGCAATTTGTCGCAAGAAACCATTAATCAGATGGGCTTGAGTGCGGCTTGGCCGATATCCGATCGATGGCAATGGGTTGGTCGTTGGTACAAAGATCGGAGTTTATCGCGAACTATTGAGGCATATGTTGGTCTGCAATATGAATCATGTTGTTGGTCCGTGCGCTTAATCGGGCAACGCAACTTAGCCAACCGCTACTCAAATGATGGGATCCAAGATATAAATCAGTTTGATTCTGGGATAGCATTGCAATTTAGTTTTAAAGGTATTTCGTCAAACCGACGCAATAAGAGTATGTTACAAGATGGTATGTTTGGTTATCGCCAGCCTTACCTCATCAATTAAAGTGTCTTAACAACACAAAAATAAAAAGAGTGTTTATGAAGTTTTTACGTATATTGATTGGTTGTATTTGTTTATCTGCGAGTGTCAATGTCGCCGCGCAAACATTACTAGATAAAGTCTCTGTCATTGTTGATAAAGGTGTTATTTTAGAAAGTGAGATCCGTGAATTAGTTAAAACGGTGAAAGACAACGCTAATAAAAATAATCAAGCGCTACCGTCTGATCGCGCATTGAGAACCCAAGCGATCGAACGGTTAATTCTAGATAACCTGCAAATGCAAGTAGCAGATCGCATGGGGATCCGGGTTTCTGATCCGCAACTAGAACAGACCATTGCAAATATCGCACAAAATCAAAATAACAGTGTAGACCAACTACGCGAGTCAATTAGAAAAGCTGGTTTAGATTATGAAAACTATCGTGAATCAGTCCGTAAAGAGCTGATTACCGGTGAAGTGCGCCGAGCCAATGTACGCCGCCGAATTTATATTACTCCACAAGAAATCTCAACATTAGTGTCATTGATTGAAGAGCAAGGTAATGAGCAAGCTGAATATCGTCTAGGACATATTTTAATTGGTTTTCCGCCTGAGCCGACTGATGATGATATTACTGCGGCGCGCAACCGTGCAGATAAAGTATTAAACTTGCTTAATTCGGGTTCTGATTTTGCCAAAATCGCTATCGCTTCATCATCGGGTCCAAAAGCGTTAGATGGCGGTGATATGGGATGGTTAAATATCAATTCAATGCCAACCTTGTTTGCAGAAGTTATCCAAGGTAAAGAGACGGATAATTTAATTGGTCCAATTCGCAGTGGCGCCGGTTTCCATATTTTAAAAATTATGGAAACTCGTGGTGTTGAAGTCGCTAAATTAGAAGAAATCAGTGCTCGTCATATCTTGATTAAGCCATCGATTATTCTCTCTGAGCAAAAAGCACAATCAATGTTACTTGAATTCAAAGCCCAAATATTAGAGGGAACGGCTCAATTTGCTGACTTAGCCAAGAAACACTCCGAAGATCCTGGTTCAGCGATCAAAGGTGGTGACTTGGGTTGGGCAGATCCTAATATGTACGTACCAGCATTTAAAGACGCGTTAATGCAATTAGCCAAAGATGAAATATCAGAACCAGTTCGTTCGGTTCACGGTTGGCACTTAATGCAACTGCTTGATCGCCGTGTTGATGATATCACTGATCGCAAAAAACAAGACAAAGCATATCAGCTTATTTATAACCGTAAATTTGCTGAAGAAACGGATGCTTGGATACGTGAAATGCGTGAAGAAGCCTTTATCGAAGTGTTAGATGAAGAAGGGTCATCGGATTAATGAATGCATTGAGTAAAATTGCAGTTACCCCAGGCGAGCCAGCCGGTATTGGCCCTGACTTAATCGTAGAGCTCGCTCACCATAGCTGGGATGCAATACTTGTGATTTACGCTGACCAATACATGCTTGCAGAACGTGCGGCTTTGTTGAATATTGAATTAGCGCTGATTCCTTATACAGGACAAACAACAAAAGCTCCCATAGGCAGTCTGTATGTGCATCATATTCCGTGTGATGCACCTGTCGTAGCTGGTGAGTTATCCACAGCTAACGGTCACTACGTGGTAGAAACGCTGAAGCAAGCATGTGAAGCGAACATGAATCAAAATTTTGATGCCGTGGTCACGGGCCCGGTACACAAAGGGATTATTAATAAAGCAGGTATTTCGTTCAGCGGTCATACTGAATACTTTGCTAGTCAATCCAATACCAGTGATGTGGTTATGATGTTATCTACGGATGGATTGCGCGTGACATTGGCAACTACGCATATTCCGTTAGCGTATGTTGCTAAGGCCATTACACAAGAACGTTTGGATAAAGTCATTCATATCATTAATACCGATCTGAAATTGAAATTTGGCATTGATAAGCCGCATATTTATGTCTGTGGTTTGAACCCTCATGCAGGTGAAGATGGGCATTTGGGGCGTGAAGAGTTGGATATTATTATTCCAGCGTTAAACAAACTTCGTGATGAAGGGATCAATATTACGGGCCCATTACCAGCTGATACGATCTTTAATCCAAAATATCTAGATGATGCAGATACTGTTCTTGCGATGTATCACGATCAAGGTTTACCCGTATTAAAATATAAAGGATTTGGCCAAGCGGTAAATATCACTTTGGGCTTACCATTTATTCGTACTTCGGTCGATCACGGTACCGCTATCGATCTAGCAGGTAAAGGTGAAGCCGATGCAGGAAGCTTGCACCGCGCAATCCTTAAAGCAATCAAACTAGCAAATAGGCGTATATGAGCAGCACACACTTAGGACACAAAGCGCGTAAACGCTTTGGACAAAACTTCTTAAACGATGATTATGTCATTGATCAAATTGTCAGTGCTATTGCGCCTAACAATGAAGATATCATGGTAGAAATAGGCCCAGGCTTGGGCGCATTGACAGAGCCCGTTTGTGAAATTGTCGATCATCTCAATGTCGTAGAATTAGATCGCGACTTAGCGAAGCGTTTACGTGAACATCCGTTTATGTCTAAAAAGCTTAACGTGATTGAAGCGGATGCGCTGAAATTTGATTTCACTGAATTAGCGAAACTAGGTCCACTCAAAGTATTTGGTAATCTGCCATACAATATTTCAACGCCATTGATGTTCCATTTATTTACTTTCACAAATAAAATCAAAGATATGCACTTCATGCTCCAAAAAGAAGTAGTGAATCGTTTGGCGGCACGCCCTGGTCATAAAAACTATGGTCGTCTATCAGTGATGGCGCAATACTATTGTACAGTGGTACCTGTCCTTGAAGTGCCACCAGAATCATTTACACCTGCACCGAAAGTAGATAGTGCAGTAGTGAGATTAATCCCGCATCAAACCCCGCCGGTACAGGTTAATCATTTACAGGATTTAGAACGAGTCGTTGCGCTTGCATTTAATCAACGCCGAAAAACTATCCGAAACAGCTTAAAATCAGCGATTGATGCTGACGGATTGACCGCTATTGGGATTGATCCCGTTTGGCGAGCAGAAGGTCTTTCATTAGCGCAATTCGCCTTGATTGCGAATCATGCAACGTTTAACGAAAATGAATAGTACGAGAACCCAAGATGCAAACAACCTCTGATATTGTTATTGAAGTTAACACGCAGTTTATCGGGCAGCATACAGGTGACAATGTTATAAGGTATGCGTTTACTTATCACATAACAATGACGAATATAGGTCTTGAACCATTGCAATTGCGCAACCGCTACTGGCTAATAACTGATGGTAACGGTGACACTCAAGAAGTGAGCGGTGCTGGCGTGGTTGGCGAAGAGCCCGTTATTGCACCAGACGCGAGTTTTGAGTATCGTAGCGGCGCGGTATTAGACACCCCTGTTGGTACCATGCAAGGCCATTATGAATTCGAATCTAAAGATGGGGCTCTATTTAAAGCGCCTATCAATGTTTTTTCTTTGGCCGTTGCTAATGCCCTTAACTAATATGAGTTGTTGGTAACCGATGACTGATTATGTCGTCGGAGATATCCAAGGATGTCTAATTGGTCTGGATAAACTCCTCACTCAGATAGGGTTCAATCCTCACCAAGATAAATTAATTGCCGTGGGCGACTTAGTTGCTCGCGGTGAAAACTCCCTCGGTGTCCTCGAATTATGTTATTCACTGGGTAACAGTTTCACATCGGTATTAGGCAACCACGACTTACATTTATTGACAACACAAGCGGGGCTAAAGCAAGTAAAGCCAAGTGATAAGCTTACGCCTTTACTCCAATCAAAAAAAATTAATCAATATATCGACTGGCTCAGACAGTACCCTCTCGCTTATCAATATGATGACAATACATTAATTTGCCACGCAGGACTTTATCCAAGCTGGTCATTCGCACAAGCGATCGGTTATTCTGATGAAATTCAATGTTTGTTACAACAGCCCGATTTCGCTAAACAAATTAATAATTTATATGGTAATCAACCCTACTCTTGGCATAGTAAATTAACTGGAAAACAACGCCTACGGTTTATTATTAATGCGTTTACCCGCATGCGGTATATCACCGTACATGGCGCATTGGATTTTAATGCCAAAATGCAACCTAATCTAGCCCCAGCGACCATTAAACCTTGGTTTGAGCAGCACAACCCTAATTTGTCAGAGCAGCAACGTGTATTATTCGGACATTGGGCCAGTTTACTTGGACAAACTAACGACCGACAATTTATCGCTTTAGATACCGGCTATGTATGGGGTAATGCATTAACGTGTTTTAATCTGACTAATAATACCTGTATCGAAATAAAAGCATAAAGTTCCTTCGTATATCGCCGTTATCATTGATAACTAGTTTGCTGTTGTTGCGGATGAAGTCCGTACATTAGCAAACCGGAAGCAACATTGTAAAGTCTGAGCCGCTGGCTATAGCGTCTATTCAAACAACACGCGATGCAGTTGTTTGACGATCTCATCACTATGTTGTTCCTGTACAAGGAACGACATATTATGCGGATTAGCGCCAAAACAAATCATGCGTAATTGATAATCTGATACAGCACTCAAGATCTTACTGCTAACCCCGACCGAAGTTTGCATGTTATTACCCACCACAGTGATTAAATCAAATCCTCGTTCTACCGTTACGTCACAGATATCTTGTAGTTCTACAATCGTTTCACGATTAAGTCGCTCTGCAACTGAATTAGGCGGGTTATCTAAGGTAAATGACACAGAGATCTCTGACGTTGTCACCAAATCAACACTCAATTCATGTTTGGCGATAATTTCAAACACTTTGGCTAAGAAACCTTGGGCATACATCATTTTGGGAGTTTTAACTGTGACCATGACTTGCTCTTTACGGCGAGTAATAGCGCGGTAAGGTGGCTCTATCTCACAATCGCGAACGATAATAGTCCCGCCTTTTTCAGGCTCCTTGGATGAACCAACAAACACTTTAATATCTTGGCGTAACGCCGGTTCCATTGTCGCAGGATGCAATACTTTGGCACCAAATGTTGCCATTTCAGCGGCTTCTTCAAAGCTTAGTTCAGGTAACGGTCTAGCTTTATCGGTAATGCGCGGATCAGTGGTATACACACCAATCACATCCGTCCAAATTTGGCATAACTGCGCACCTAGCGCTTCTGCTAATAATGCAGCAGTAAAATCAGAACCACCACGACCGAGTGTTGTCGTGCGACCTTGATCATCCGCGCCGACAAAGCCTTGTGTCACTTGCACATGACTGATAATTTTAGGTGCCAAATGTGCTTTGGATAACTTTTTTATCTGGTCTAGATCAGGACTCGCAGCACCAAAATTAGAATCGGTACGCATGACTTCCTTCACATCAAATACTTGGGCTGGCACATTGTGGACTTTGAGTACATCAGTAAACAATAACGATGACATGCGTTCACCCATCGATAATACTTGTTCTTTAAGCATATCATTGGTGCGTAATGAAGGTTGTTTGGCTAATAAAGTCAGCTCAGAGAGTAATGCTTCAAGCGCACTGGTGCGTTGCTCACTTTTTGGCAAGTGCTTTTCAATAGCATATTGAATATCTGAAATGGCATTGATAATACTATCAATTTGAGTCGCATCAAGTTCATCATGACATAATGAAACAAGATAATTGGTTACGCCAGCAGAGGCACTGACGACTACGACGCGAGTATCACTTTGCTGTGCAATAATTGAGGCGCACGCGCTCATTGCTTGATAGTTGGCAACGCTGGTGCCACCAAATTTTGCAATCGTTAAAGCTGAATTCATGTTGTGTGTTTTCCGTAAAAATTGAGTCGAATCTGTCGTGGTGCTTGGTACTCAATTAACCCCATCTTAGATTTTTATTACTTTTGTAATGGGTTACTAACACTAGTATAAAACGATTTAGTTTTTTGGCATAGCAGAAATAAACCTAACGCTATCTCCAGCCTCGATCTGATGTTGTGCAAACCACCCAAGATTCATCTCTATGGCATAACGCACCGCAACGTCAGAATGATGGGCTTGTAAAGTGTGTGGCTGCATTTGTTCAATATTAATAATCAATCCTTGAGCGCTAATATAGGCTACATCTAGAGGAATATTGGTGTTTTTCATCCACATCCCGACATAACGACTTTTGCCAAAATCAAATAGCATACCGCAGGCAGCACATAACTCGTTACGATACATTAATCCACGAGCACGTTGTTGATCATTGGCGGCAAACTCTAAGGTATAAAGTTGATTGGCTAGTTTGACTTTGGCTTGACCGAACTGCACCATTTCAACACCGTCAGGTAAATACGGTGCAGGTGTCGAATTTGCCTCAGCATCAGGTGCCGCGCAGCCCAATAGTGGACAAACACTTAACAACAAAATAGCACGAGTAGGCACAGTCACATTAAACCTCATGGGGATTTATTGGTTTTAATAACCGTAATAATAACAAAAAAGCCAACTAAGTATTACCTTAGTTGGCTGTTTATTTTTTACTTTTTATAAAATATTAAGCAATATTCAACGCAGGAATAATCGACGCTTTGGCCTTTTCTTCTGCAGCTTTGAATGCTTCAATGCGGTCAAAGTTTAAGTATTTATAAACTTCACCCGCCATTGAATCAATCTTAGACGCATATTCCATGTATTCTGCCGCTGTTGGGATCTTACCAATAATTGCACCTACCGCTGCCATTTCAGCAGAACATAAGTACACATTAGCGCCATCACCTAAACGGTTAGGGAAATTACGTGTTGATGTTGATAATACCGTTGAACCGGCTTCTACACGTGCTTGGTTACCCATACACAATGAACAACCAGGCATTTCAGTACGCACACCAGCACGACCATAGATGTTATAGAAACCTTCTTCCATCAAGACGGCTTTATCCATCTTAGTTGGTGGAGACATCCATAAACGTGTTGGTAATGTACCACCGAACTGCTCTAGTAATTTACCTGCCGCACGGAAGTGACCAATGTTAGTCATACATGAACCGATGAATACTTCTTCAATTTTAGTACCCGCAACGTCTGATAGTGTTTTGGCATCATCAGGATCATTTGGACAACATAAAATTGGCTCTTTAATATCGGCTAAATCAATTTCGATGACTTCACAGTATTCTGCGTCAGCATCGGCTTGCATTAATGTAGGCTCAGCCAACCATTCTTCCATCTTACGTGCACGACGCTCTAGTGTACGTGGATCGCCATAACCTTCAGCGATCATCCAACGTAACATAGTGATATTAGAGGTTAAGTACTCAGCAATTGACTCTTCTGATAATTTAATCGTACAACCTGCCGCTGAACGTTCAGCAGACGCATCTGATAATTCAAACGCTTGCTCAACTGTTAACTCTTTCAAACCTTCAATCTCAAGGATACGGCCAGAGAAAGCATTGACTTTGCCTTTCTTAGCAACCGTTAATAAACCTTGTTTGATTCCATATAAAGGGATCGCATGAACGAGATCACGAAGTGTGATACCAGGCTGCATGTCACCTTTAAAACGCACCAAAATTGATTCAGGCATATCTAATGGCATAACGCCAGTGGCTGCTGCGAAAGCAACTAGACCAGAACCTGCTGGGAATGAAATACCCATAGGGAAACGAGTATGTGAATCACCACCCGTACCCACTGTATCTGGCAACAACATGCGGTTTAACCAAGAGTGAATGATACCGTCACCTGGACGTAGCGATACACCACCACGATTCATCATGAAATCAGGTAGCGTATGTTGTGTATCAATGTCCACCGGCTTAGGATAAGCAGCCGTGTGACAGAAAGATTGCATCGTTAAATCTGCAGAGAAACCTAAGCAAGCTAGATCTTTTAGCTCATCACGTGTCATTGGACCGGTGGTATCTTGCGAGCCAACTGTCGTCATTTTAGGTTCACAATATGTGCCTGGGCGAATACCCTCAACACCACATGCTTTACCTACCATTTTCTGCGCAAGAGTATAACCTTTATCAGAATCAATAGGTTGATCCGGCTTACGGAATAAATCCGTTGGCCCTAGCGCTAATGACTCACGCGCTTTGTCTGTTAAACCACGACCAATGATTAGGTTAATACGGCCACCGGCACGTACTTCATCTAATAACACATCAGATTTATATTGATATTCAGCAATCGTTGCACCGTTTTTAGTGATTTTGCCCGTGAAAGGATAAATCTCAATCACGTCACCCATGTTCATTTGTTCAACATCGGCTTCAAATACTAATGCACCCGCATCTTCCATAGTGTTATAAAAGATCGGAGCAACTTTAGAACCGATACAAATACCACCACCACGTTTATTAGGTACACCTGGTAAATCATCACCAAAGAACCATAAAACTGAGTTAGTTGCTGATTTACGTGACGAACCCGTACCAACAACATCACCCACAAATGCCACTTCATGACCTTGTGCTTTAATTGCTTCGATTTGTGCTAATGGACCGATTTCGCCATGCTTTTCTGGGGTTAAGCCATCACGCGTCATTTTAAATGCTGCTTTTGCATGTAATGGAATATCAGGACGCGACCATGCATCTGGCGCAGGAGATAAATCATCCGTGTTAGTTTCGCCAGTCACTTTAAATACGGTTGCGGTGATTTTTTCTTGTAGTTCATCACGTGAAGTAAACCATTCTCCTTCAGCCCATGACTCCATAACGTCTGTTGCAAATTTATTACCGGCTTTATGCTTCTCTTCCACATCATGGAACGCATCAAACATTAACAATGTGTGCTTTAATTCTTCAGCAGCAAGTTCAGCTAAATCAGCGTCATCTAACAAATCAACTAAAGTGACAATGTTATATCCACCGTGCATGTTACCCAGTAACTGAACTGCAGCATCTTTCGAAATAAGTGGCGAAGTGACTTCGTTTTTAACGATAGCACTTAAAAAACCCGCTTTTACATATGCAGCTTCATCTACACCAGGAGGAACACGGTCAGAAATTAGTTCGATTAAAAACTCTTCTTCGCCTGCTGGTGGATTTTTTAATAATTCAACTAAACCAGTGACTTGTTCTGGATTAAGCGGCTTCGGCGGGATCCCTTCGGCTGCGCGCTCTGCGACGTGTTTACGATATTCTACTAACACGATAATGTCCTCTTTTTCGTTGTGAATTTACGTTTTATACAAAACGCCAAATTAGGTAATGATAATTCCCTGAAATTATAGCGTTTTTTTGAAAAAAAATGAATGAAACTTTGGTTTATATCCACAATACTGGTCATTCACAGTAGTTATGTATTTGTATCTTACTATATTTTAAACGATATAATCAGTTCTCGATATTGCTGGATCAGATATTACGCCTAAATATGACGTCCATAAAATCAAGTCAGAATCAGCAATATAGACTATTATGTATTTTAACCTATCTATCGTTTGAATAAACCCTACATTGGTCTAACGGCATCAAGACTCCTATTTTATGGCTTATTGACGACTCTTTAAATGCAATAGTTCGCCATGAACACCATCACTGAGTACGATGATTTCCCCAGATGGTAAGGTCGTAATATCCCGTAAGCGAGGTAAAGATGAGGTCACGATTTGTGTTTTAGTCTCAGTGACTCTCACGGCATCGAGTTTCACTTGTGACTCATAGACACCATCTTTTACATTCACAGCAATAATACCTTTGAGTTTAAGACTAGTCACAATGAAGAAATTGTACAACTCAGGAAATAACGCTTCCTCATAGCGAATAAATCCAGAAGGCGCGATAGAAGGAGTCCAATCCACAACGGGAGCCGTCATTCCTGGGTATTGGCTAAAAGGTGTAATTTGTGCCCCGGAATAATCGATCCCTTTGGTAATAACTGGCCATCCATAATTTAGACCCGGTCGAATTAAATTTATTTCATCCCCACCAGCGGGCCCATGTTCATGTGCCCAAATAGCGCCATGTTTATCAACTAATAGTCCCTGAGGGTTACGGTGCCCCAAAGAATACACCCATTGCTTCATTATATTAGGGTCAGATCCAATTAATGCCGATTGATAAAAAGGATTGTCAACCAAAGGATCGCCGGCGAGGCTCATACGTAGGATTTTACCCAATCCTGACGCTTTATTTTGGGCCTGTTCACGCCAATCAAATCCATCCCCAACGGTAACCAAAATGCTGTCATCGGCTAATTGTAACAAACGCGCACCATAATGAACTGGTGTCGACTTAGCGGGGCTGACGGTAAAAATAGACTCACTGGATATGAGTTGCCAACGATCTTCACTATGCACCCAACCTAAGGTGATTCGTTGTATGGCTAAGGCATTATGACTATCATTTCCTTTTGCATAGGTCACGAGAAGGTGTTTTTGTGTTGCCGTTGATTCAGATAGTATTAGCAAGTCCATTAACCCACCCGGCCCCGCTACATAGAGTTCTGGCAATCCTAAATCAAGAGTTTGGAAATTGAGAGGTTGCGGCTTCTGGTATAAATTCAAAGGGGTAGTGACCACTACTTGTCCTGACATTAACGTGACCCACAAACGCGATTGTTGATCGGATTTTACCGCCCAAGGCATATCAAGTTGTGACAATACAGGGTAAAGTCCATATTGATTTTGACTCAACCCTATACTCGTTGCATGCACGGCCTGACTTAACCCGCTCATGGAACACACCAGCAGCATGACAATCGAATATTGCTTCACTTTACAGCTAGCTGTGCTTAACATTAAAAATTGATACCATTGCATCATCACATGTCCTTGGTGAAATTCAACTGAGTAATTAACTGAGTCAATAACTTAATAAAAAACTGAGTAATAGGATACCTTGTTTATGCGCAACATCACACTTTGGCCTTGGTGGCGTTTTACACGTGCATGGTTATTAACATTTACCCTTGCAAGTATGGCACATACCCAATTTAATATATGGCAGTTAGGTAAAGTAGATATTGCAGTTAGCCTGAATCAGCGAATAGCCATGACAGGGCAAGATTGGCTAGGTCTACTCCCCACATATGGCGTAATAATCGCGGGAGGATTGTTACTTGGGTGGTTAATTTGTACTGCAATATTACACTTTACCCACGCCCAAGGCTCAATTGTACAGGCTAGCTATGTGCTTGCTGGCGGGCTCACTATCGGCGTTATCCACACCGCAATGTACCCGATATTACAAGTTACTTTAATTGCTGGCGCACGAGATTTTGGTTTACTGTTGCAAATATTATGCGGGCTAATCGGGGCATGTTGGTTTGTCTATCCGATAACATCCCGCCCCCTACAATATAACTCAAACTAATAATGTAAAATAATTGTAAAAATAGATTGATCTCAGGCACACTATACCTATCAAACTTAAAATAATATATAGGATCCTTGTTATGTCGAACTCTACCAATTTCATTCCTGAAAACATATCGTCAATTGGTGATTTTGTTGAAGGATTTTTCACACAACACGCCGCTGTTCCTGCCTATACCGCACTAGGTCAAACATACAGTTACGCGCAAATAGACGCAGCATCAGCGCAATTTGCGAGTTATTGCGTCAATCAACTTGGTCTTAACGTTGGGGATCGGATTGCAATTCAATTACCCAATGTGTTGCAAAATCCGATTGCGGTTTATGGGGCTTTTCGCGCAGGTTTAGTGGTCGTCAATACTAATCCGCTTTACACCCCTAGAGAAATGAAACATCAATTTAATGATTCAGGGGCAAAAGCACTGGTTATCTTGGCTGATTTTTTGCCTAAATACGATGAAATCGCTGAAGATGTAGCCATTGAATCCGTCATTATTACGTCTGCAACAGAATTACTCATGCCTAATACTGCACCGGAGCATACCGAACATGTTCATTTTACTAATGTATTAGCCCAAGGTGCACTCGCTGACTTGCCACCGAGAACAGGCATTGATATTAATGATGTTGCCGCATTGCAATATACAGGTGGCACTACTGGCGTGTCTAAAGGTGCAGCATTATCCCACAGTAATATTATTTCCAACTGCATTCAAACTTTAGGTCGCTTAGGTGATAATTTTGATATCCAAGCTGAAATGGTTGTTTGTCCTTTACCCCTGTATCACATATATGCATTTACCGTTTGTATGATGGCGTTTGCTTCGCGCGGTGCGCACACCTTGTTGATCCCCAATCCACGCGACCCTGATGCCTTTATTGCAGCAATTAAGCCGCACCAATTTACGACCTTTGCCGGTATTAACACGTTATTTGTTGGATTAGCATCTCATCCTGACTTTAAAACCTGCGACTTTTCTAAACTTAAGTTGACTATTTCAGGGGGTACCGCACTGACACAAGCAGCCGTTGACGCCTGGCGCAGTGTAACTGGCTGTGAAATCACAGAAGGGTATGGTTTATCTGAAACCGCCCCTGTTGCGGCTTTTAACGAAGTTGGCAATGAACAATATGGCACGGTCGGTTTACCCGTCGATGGCACTGAAATCGCCATTTTAGCCGATGATGGTTTACAACTTCCACAAGGTGAGTCTGGTGAAATTGCCATCCGAGGCCCTCAAGTAATGCTCGGTTACTGGCAGCGACCAGATGCAACAGCTGAAGTCATGACGGCTGATGGTTATTTTAAAACAGGCGATGTTGGCATCATACTAAATAATGGCTGTATTAAGATTGTTGACCGCTTAAAAGACATGATCATTGTCTCGGGTTTTAACGTCTATCCTAATGAGGTTGAGGAAGTGCTCACCCTGCATCCTAGCGTGTTAGAAGCAGCTGTCATAGGTAAACCTGACGACAAAACAGGTGAGCGCGTGTGTGCATATGTTGCATTGAAAAACACCGTCGATACGGATGACATTGAAGCGCACTGCCGCAAATTGCTCACCGCGTACAAAGTACCAAAAGAAATTCATATATTAGATGAATTACCTAAATCGAGCGTGGGTAAGTTGTTGCGACGGATGCTGCGTGACTAAGTAATATTTTTAGTATTTTCATTATACACAATACACTGGATGTCATATAAATGACGTCCAGTGTTTATATGAGTTTTGCGCAAATATTCAAACAGTCTTCTCATCTCAATATCTTCCAAGGATGCAGTAACACTCGACACATTAACAATCAGATGTTTGGGTGAAAACAATGAAGTGTAAGTATGACTAAATTGAGGAACCGAATACGTATCTTGATTAATAAATGTTATATAATTAACCACGCTATTGTCATGTACTTGTTGTGATACATAACGCATACAAGCAGCCATAATGTCTTTTTGATTCGCCACATAGACGGACCGTTCTATTTGGCATTGAGCAAACAAACTAGATAAATTAGGCTTACCATTAGAACCTTCTAACAGCCCATAAGGGGTATTAGGCTGTTGCTCTAGCGGTAGCATAATTTGGTACGCAAAGTCATATTGAGTACTAAATATCTCAACCACCAATTTTTTATCAACATACGCAATGAAATATCGTAAATCGATACTAATTCCTGGCATTTTTTTCAACATTATTTCCTAATACTCCACGATAACATCTCAAAAATATTTATCTTTTCGGTACATTTTTTTGGGAGAGCAACCGAAGCGGTGTTTAAACGAGCGAGAAAAATGTGCAATATCTGCATAGCCTAATTCATAGGCAATATGGGTAATACTTCCGACCCCGTTGAGTACTAACTGTTTAGCTACTAATAGTTTTTCTTCGCGGATCCATGCACAGACAGAGCATTGATAAATAGTAAAAAAAGCATTGGATAATATCCGCTCATTGGTATCTAGTTTTGCGGCAAGTACATCCAAAGTACCATATTGACTATAATCAGATTTAATCATATCCACCGCGGATTTTACTAACATGTAATCATGTATAGGAAAGTGTCTTTTATCAGGTAAAGGCTGTTTTAAACTGAAAAAACTAGTTTTAGTATCGAGTTTATGATCAACACGTTGTAATTTTTTATTTAGCTGCGCTAAGCGTAATATTATTTTAATTCTAAATAATAATTGCTTCAAACTTATCGGCGCTTCAAATACATCCACCACCCCTTTATCAAGCAGCATAGTGCGGTAATTTTTATCGGTAATAGCACTACATACCGCAATAGGACAATGGTTAATAATGTCGAAGGCATGCAATTTATCTAAAAATTCAACACAGCTTAAGGTCTCAATTTTATCACTCACCAAAAGCACGTCAACGTTATCATTCATGACTAAATCAATGACGGATAATGGGTCCGTACAATAAGTTAATTCAATCTGATCAGATGCTTGTGAGACAAGTGGCACAGTAATACCGCATTCATCATAAATTAAAACGGAAATCTGTAAATTCATATAGTATCTAATCCTACTTATTTACAGTATTTTATAATATGCATGGGCATCTTAATTGTATCCAATGACTGTTTTTTGAATCAAAACCAATGCACATCAAATATATTAAACATTAAGTATAGGAGCGATATACGAAAAACGACAATTGAGATTGTCGTTTTGGTTGGGGAGTAAGGGGACTGATTGAAGATTAACGCAGTGTAGGTAACCAAATTATGATGCATAAGCCCGAAGGTATAGCGTGCTCCGCACGAATATGCCCACCATGATGTTTGATTGCTGCGGCAGCGATTGCCAAGCCTAGGCCAGCGCCATTATACGTTGCAACTTGATTGCGCGTGCGATAGAAGGGCTCAAACAATTGTCGTAACGCTTGTTCATCTACTCCTGCTCCGTCATCACAAATGCAAATATTGACCCCTTGCTGCTCTTTATGTAATGCCATTTGTACGTCAATTGTCACTGAGTGATCTGCAAAACGCAGCGCATTTCGCAAAATATTATCCACCGCACTATTGAACAACTCGTGCTGAGCTCCGATAACAACGTCTGGTAATAGACTGACATGGAGGGTTTTACCCATGGTCGAGGCTTCAAATGTTGCATCTTCAATCAGTGGTTCCAATAACGTTGTCAAGGCATATTCAGCAACCATAACGGTTTCTTGGGTATCTACTTTAGCCAACGTTAATAACTGTCCAATCAAACTATCAATGGCGTTAATTTCTTTATCTATACGTTGTGTGTTTTGTATTTTTGTTTGTTCATCAGCAGCCACATCCAATAACGCAACCGCCAACTGCAAGCGAGTTAATGGGGAACGTAACTCATGCGACACATTAGCGAGCAATTGCTGCTGACTATCCACTAAAGATTGAACCCGAGTCGCCATTTGATTAAAATCTTGGGCTAATTGTCCAATTTCATCCTTACGATGGCTCAATCCAGTGATACGTGAAGCTAAATCGCCAGCCGCAATCTCTTTGGTCGCTTGGCGTAATGAGCCAATTGGTTTGGACAAACTCGTCACCAAGGCTGCACAAAATAAAGCACTTAAAATCAAAGCAACGATAAGCACAATAATACCTACATTAAAGTCCTCTTTAACTTGCTCTCGTGGGAGTATACGACCAATAAAAACGTGGTAAGATTGCCCATTGCTCGAAATCACAATCGGACCAATAAAATAGCTGTTATGCAAACGGATACCCCACGCTTTTGGTTCATCTAATAAAGACTTAAACGCATGCCAATCGCGTAACAACGGTTGCGGAAAACTCAATATTGGCTGGTTTTTTCCTTGAGGATATGCCACAACAAGCGCGCGTCCAGGTTGCTGACGATTAACCGCTTGCCTAATAGTTTTACCTTGCTCGAGGCGGCGTTCAATTCGCTCAGCATATGCCATTGCGCGTTGCAGCTTGATCTCATCGACTTCATCCAAAGAAACATTTGACACTAACAACCGTGCAAGTAAAACGCCACTGCCCAGCATGACTAGCGTCGCCAACCAAAACCAAATAAAAATCCGACCAAACAAGCTATTGCTCGGGTTTAACTGACGTAAATTCATTCAACGTTATCCTTTAGGATGAACATATAGCCGGTACCACGAATTGTCTTGATGACATCATTAATATCGTGCTGAGCAAGTTTTTTGCGTATATTGCTCACATGCATATCTAGGCTGCGGTCAAAAGCACTTAACCGACGTCCCAATACTGCTTGGCTTAAGGCTTCTTTGGTCACGACTTTACCCGGTTGTAACATCAACTGATGGAGCAAATGTAATTCTGTGCCCGTTAGCTCAACCGGCTGCTGCGCCACCAACACGCTATGCTGAGTCACATCTAAAGTAATTCCATTTAATATTAATGGCGCGGAGTCATTTGATACTTGCGTGCTGTCACTACCTAAGCTTTTATCGACCCAACGTCGTGTTATCGCTTTGATCCGCGCAACCAATTCACGGTGATTAAACGGTTTAGTTAAATAATCATCGGCACCTAACTCTAATCCCAAAATACGATCAAAATCATCGCCTTTAGCCGTTAACATAATAACGGGTATACCTGAAAACCGGCGGATCCGGCGTAAGGTTTCAAACCCATCAATGTCGGGCATCATGACATCCAGTAACAACACATCAAAGGTTTGTTCACGCAGGGTTTCTATTCCTGTAATAGGGTGATTACACACCGTCACGTCAAGTGAGTGCTGGGCTAAGTATTCTTTTAGCATTTCCGTTAATACGACATCATCATCAATGATTAGTAATTTATGCATAAAACACCTTGCTCAAAAGTCATAGTCACATTGTGCTATATAATTAACTGAATTATATTGTTTTTTCGTCGTGGCGCACATCAATTTAGCTATCTTTACACAAGCTTTACATTGCATTGGCGTTTCTTTGCAAACCTATTGCTAAGATTAAAGGGTCATAAATTGTTAATCACCTAAAGGACACTACCATGTCAAATATGAAAAAAATAGTTACCGTTGCTACCACGTTGATGTTTTGTTTAGGCACGCAAAGTGTATTAGCACAATCTCAACAACGCGATCACCAGCGCGACCATGAACGCTCTGCAATGCAAGAGCTGAATTTATCGGACAGCCAAAAAGAAGCCATTCAGGCCATTCGTGAACAGGCCAAAGAAGGCCGTTCTTTGTTCAAAGGCGAACGTGATGAAGCACTAGAGTTAATGCGTCAAAGTAAACAGTCAGGGACGTGGGATGCAGCGACAGCCCGTAGCTTGGTGCAAAGTAAACTTATCAATAGACAAGCTCATCAGCTCGCTAACGCACAAAACAGACAGGCTGTATTTGCGGTATTAACTGCGGAACAACAAGCAAAATTTAACGCCAATCAAGTAGCAAGACATATGGTTCGCGATCCACTCAAGCGCGAACAAAAACGTCTTAAACAATTGTTACGCATGGCAAATAAAGTCAGTGCAACAGAAGCTCAATTAGCACAGTTAACGACAATCAATAATGATGCAACCACTGCAATGCAAACCTATCACAATACGGTGATGACACATAAGATGGCGGAGCGCTCACTCATTCAAGCGGCAGAGTTTGATACACAAGCGTGGCAAGCATTGCAAGACGAATTCGCACCAACAGCAATTGAGATTGGTGTATTACGCGCTAAAACAAAATTCGATATTCAGCAAGTATTCAACGCTAAACAACAAAAGAAATTGCGTAAAATGAAGCAGCGCATGGACAAAAGAAACAGAAAAGATAGAAAAGCCGATATTGACGACAACATGTAATAGCGTTAAGCATGCGTCTATTTGATTCTTGGTTTCGTTCAGGTTGAGCAATAACAACCACTCGCATCGGTCTCAATAATCGGCTGATGCGAGTGGTTATCGGCTTTTGAATATCAATGATGCTGTATCGGCAAGTTGAGTCGGTTACTCGATAGTAAATGTGTCGCTATTTTAGCTCATAGTCCATCTTATTGGTTTATGCCATGTGCGGTTAAAATAAACGCATATTCTTCTGCAATGTCGAGTAAACGACCATAACGTCCAGAATTAGCAAAATGGCCTGCGCTCATATTCATGCGCATCACCAATAAGTTTTTGTCCGTTTTACTATGACGCATTTTAGCCGTCCATTTAGCTGGCTCCCAATAGGTTACGCGTGGATCGTTTAACCCTCCGGTCACCATCATCGGCGGATATTCACGTACTTGTATTTGGTCATATGGTGAGTAAGATAAAATCGTTTCAAACGCTGTTTTATCGGAAATTGGATTACCCCACTCACTCCACTCGGGGGGGGTTAAGGGTAAACTGGCATCAAGCATCGTATTAAGCACATCGACAAAAGGCACATCCAAAATCACCGAACGCCACATATTTGGTGCCATTGTGATCGCTGCGCCCATCATTTTTCCACCCGCAGAGGCCCCCATAATGGAAATATTGCCGGCATGAGTATATTGCTTATCCACTAAATGTTGTGCCACATCGACAAAATCATTAAACGCATTTTGGCGTTTTTCCATTTTGCCATCGAGATACCATTGATACCCCATTTCATCGCCACCGCGTGTGTGGGCAATCGCAAAAGCAAATCCTCGATCGAGCAGACTCAAACGAGTCGTGGAGAAATTCGGTGACATACTGACTCCATATGCACCATAAGCATAAAGTAAGAGAGGCGCTGTGCCGTCTGGCTTAAATGATTTATGATATACAATCGATATGGGGATCTGTGCACCATCACGGGCAGGTGCCATGACCCGTTCAGTGACATAATCACTTGGCGTATATCCAGATGGGATAGCTTGTTGTTTGCGTATAGTTTGCGTTTGTGTTGCAACATCAATATCAATTACTTGCATAGGCGTGATCATTGATTCGTAATTCACTCGCAACGTCGCCGTGTCAAACTCAGGATTGGTGCCAAGAGACACATCGTATACGGTCTCGGCAAAGTCTACATCATACATCGGTTGCTCATCATAAGGCATTACTGCTATCGCCTCTAATGCATTACGACTCAGGTGCAACACAACACCAAAATTAAACGTTTGTAGCGACTTTAAATATTGCGTGTCACTCCCTTCAAGCAACGTCTGCCACTTGGCGTAATCGAGCTGCGCAGAAGACACCGCCGCTAAACGGGAATTAACATGCGTATCATTGGTTAATATATAAAATTGCCCGTGAGCATGATCGATTTGGGCGTTGAATCCTTGTTCACGAGAAACA
>Ga0257120_1000113_pt1 | contig 61577 bp, 63 predicted proteins | sample SI106_10metaG_FD_190153 | JGI IMG/M metagenome (GOLD analysis project Ga0257120, IMG submission 190153) | Marine microbial communities from Saanich Inlet, British Columbia, Canada - SI106_10 | ecosystem: Environmental > Aquatic > Marine > Inlet | place: Canada: British Columbia | collected...
AGAAATTGCAGTGCGACTGGCCGATGGCGCGGTTGACCAGGCCGAGACCTTTAAGGGCAAAATGGCCGATGGCTCCAAACTGCCAGATTGGATTCAAGTCGACCTAAGCACAGGCCAAACCAAAGCCTTACCGCCGCAAGGTGCAATGCCAGTTGAAATGGTTGTGATTGCCAATGACGGCGCAGGTAATGAACGAACCATTAATCTGATTCTGAACCCCGCAGCCCTGTTCGAAGAGGCCAAAGATGCACCTCTGTCGGCACGCGAAACGGATCAAGAACGTCGAGAGTCCCGCCAATCGGAGCGTCAAGAACGTCGAGAAACCCGCCAAGCGGAGCGTCAGGAGCGTCGAGAAGCCCGCCAAGCGGAGCGTCAAGTCCCCCTTGAAGCGCGAGAGGAAAACACGCTGGAGCGCAAAGAAACTCGCGCCGTTCGAGACGCGAGTCGCAATAACCCTGAATTCAGCGTACTGACCGATGGCAGTGTGCGTTTCGTGGAAGGTCTTACTGCGGTCGGGGAAGGAAGCATGGAGTTAATGCGCATGGTGTCCGCCTCGGAATCTATGACCATTGAAATCACTGATACGTCGCGTATTCAAACGACACGCTATGAAGTGCGCCAACAAGATGGTGCGCCAGCTCCAGATTGGGTTCAAATCGATGCGGCAACCGGCGCGTTGATTATCGAAGCCCCCAAAAACACGTCGACGATTAAACTTACGCTGGTCGCCTTTGATGGCACTCAACAACGCAGCGTTGACTTAGATATCAACCTCGATAAGATGCGGGGAGATTTCCTCGTCGACGAAGTCACAACAGAATCGGAAGACACTCAAACGGACGAGCCAGCGGCAGCTTCGGAGACAACCGTCGGGCAGTTCTTGCCGCTCGATAAGCAAATAGATGCGGCTTTGACCGATACTGATTATGGCCAGGACCTGCAAGCAACCATTCAAGAGCGGAGTTGATGAGATGGGTAAATATTGGCTTCGCGCCCTCGCTATTGCCTTACCTCTATTTCACCCCGCCACCCTGGCCGCTGAAGAAGTTTCGGCTCGCGGCTTAGTAAAGGCGAAATCTCGCGCCGTGCTGGCAAGTGAAATAGGGGCTGTGGTGAATAAGACCCCATTTCGCAGTGGTGATAATTTTGAAAAAGGAGATACGCTCGTCGGCTTTGACTGTCGCTTGCTGAAAAGCCAAAAAGATAAAGTAGCGGCTCAGACCGAAGCCTCTCGCGCGCAATTGGCAAATGCCCGCGACCTAGAAAAAATGCGATCCATCGGCGCCCTAGAGGTCACTCTGGCCAAAGCCGATTATGCCAAGTCGCGGGCCGAGCTGGAGATTGCCAGACTGAATGTCGAACGCTGCACCGTAAAGGCGCCCTTCGACGGTTCTGTTGTTCAACTTTTGGTGAATGAATATGAAAGTATCGATTTGCGGCGCAGTCTTATCGAAATCGTTTCCTCTTCTGCGCTTGAGGTGGAAGTCATCGCGCCGGCCAACTGGCTGCAAAAAGTAACGGCTGGACAAACCGCACGTATGGAAATAGACGAATTGGGCATTTCCAGTGAGGTGACCATCCTTGCCGTCGGCGGTGCCGTCGACCCGGTCAGTCAGACAGTGCTGATCCGCGCCAGTTTCAATTCCCTCCCCGAAGATGTTTTACCTGGCATGAGCGGCATGGTGCGCCAATGATAGACAACGAGGCTGCCGATTTAGGAAAACTGCTCACGCTGGAGCAAGAAGTGCGCCAGTCCAGAGACGTGAGAAGCTTAATCGCGCTTATGTGTAATCTCAGCCGCGATATGGTGGACTTCGCACAATCGGCTGTTGCGGTCACAGGTCCAAGCGGGAAAATTCGCGTGGCGGGATTTTCTGATATCGCGGTTATCGACCGCACAGCCCCCCTAGTCACTTGGTTGGAAAGCCAGTGTAAAAGCCTCGACGCAGACACCCATATCCTTTGCCCGAGCGCGCAAGACCGAGAGACCGTTGCCGACCTGATTCCCGAAAATATTCTTATCTTGCCGCTTCGCTCTGCCAGCAAAGGGCTTTTGGGCGCGTTTATCGTCACGCGCTCGCTCGCTTTTTCCGAAAGCGACAAAACTGTTTTGAGCCATCTCGCCTCTGTCTATGGTCATGCCTTGGCGTCCCATAACAACACGCCGCTTTGGGTGCGCCTTCGCGCCCGCCTGTCGGGGCGTCGAAAATGGGCCATCCTTGCGGCCTTACTTCTTATTTTGATGCTTCCAGTGAGTCTGACCGCCGTGGCACCCGCTGAGATTACCGCCACTGAACCGTTTATTGTGGCCGCGCCCATGCAAGGGGTTGTCGATAGGCTGTTGGTCCAACCAAATGAAAAAGTCATTCGTGGCACACCCTTGCTGCAATTGGTGGACGTCGAGTTAAAAAGCGATCTCGAATTAGCGCAACGCGCATTTAGGGTTGCTGAAGCCGAGTTGTTCCGAGGCCGCCAGCTCGCTTTTTCCAGCTCCGAGGATAAATCACAACTTGCCGAACTAACGGCCCAAGTGGAGTTGCATCGAGCGGAAATGAATTTCGCCGAGCAGCAGGTGTCGCGTGCCACCGTTCGCGCGCCCAATGGCGGGTTAATTATTCTCGATGACCCGCGCAAATGGCAAGGTCGACCGGTGGTGGCTGGCGAGCAAATTCTAAAACTAGCGCAACCACAATTTGTCGAAGTCGAAGTGCTGATGCCGGTATCCGATGCGGTAACCCTTGTCGAAGGGAACCGCGTGGATATTTTTCTCGATATCAACCCGTTGCAACGCCATCGCGGCACGGTCACTCGCGTCCCCTATCAATCGAGCATTACGGAATCTGGCGTTTTGGCTTACGCCGTACGCGCCAAATTAGCCGCCGATACGAGCCTGCCACGAATTGGCTTGCGCGGTTCAGCCCGCGTACATGGCCCGCGAACAACCCTATTTTACTTTTTGTTTCGCCGCCCCATCACCGCCATTCGCCAAATCTTAGGGGTATAGTATGGTTATCCCTCTGCTCCGCCAAGATTTACGCTTGCTGCCGGGGGGCAAGGATGAGGCTGGCGAGAAAGAATGGCTGCTATATGACCCCTTGCGCCATCAATATTTTGCCCTAAGCCGCACCGCTTTATTACTCCTGCGCTATCTGCCAAAAATCGATTCTCTGGCCGAGCTAAAAACGGTACTTTCTAAGAAAGGCGCCCAAATCGATGATCACGAAGTGGCGCAATTTTTGGACTTTATCCGAGACAATTTTCTTGTCGTCGGTAGCAACATGGCGCATGTTAAAAAAATCTCCTTGGCCCAAGAAGCCAGGCAAACCAATTGGTTTATGTGGCTGTTGCATAATTATCTATTTGTAAAAATTCCCCTCATCCGCCCCGATCGCTTCCTCGATGGCCTCTTGGTCCTCACCCGCCCCTTGGCCAGCCCGCTGGCGCGCGCCGCCATATATATTTTAGGCCTGTACGGGGTTTTCGCCTTGTTTTGGCAGTGGGACAGCTTTGTAACGACCTTTGACTATTTTTTCAATTGGCAGGGGTTGATTTACTTCGGTCTGGCGCTCGCCGTCGTAAAAATTACGCATGAACTTGGCCATGCCTTGGTTGCCAAACATCATGGACTGCGTGTCAGTTCTATGGGCGTTGCTCTATTGGTTCTATTTCCGGTCCTCTATACCGACAATACCGATGCTTGGCGTTTGACCGACCAAAGAAAAAAATTGCAAATTGTTATGGCGGGCCTCTTAGTTGAATTGCATATCGCTCTGCTTGCTTTGTTTAGCTGGAGCCTCTTGGAAGATGGACCGGCACGCAGCGCTGCCTTCTTTCTTGCCACGACTAGCATTCTGGGTTCCTTGCTGGTTAATCTTAGCCCCCTTATGCGCTTTGACGGATATTATGCACTGGCCGACTTTCTAGGTATGCAGAATTTGCAACCTCGCTCATTCGAGCTGGCTCGTTGGCAGTTGCGACAATGGTTGTTCGGCCTGCCAGAAAACCCTCCCGAGCCGTTTCCCACCACCAAACATTATTTCTTAGTGTTTTACAGTTTTGTTACCTGGATCTACCGCTTTTTCTTATTTCTCGGCATTGCTCTGCTGGTCTATTTCTTTACTTTCAAACTGTTGGGGGTTTTTCTCTTTGCCGTCGAGATTATTTGGTTCATCGCACGTCCAGTATATGCGGAGGTTAAACGCTGGTGGGCGCGGCGCGCCATTTTCTCCTGGAATCGCCAAACACGGCGCACGTCTGTGGTATTTATCACCTTGATGATTCTGGCATTCGTACCCTGGCGGACATCCATCACGGCGCCAGCGATCGTGGAGAGTACGTTAAAAATGTCCATTCACCTGCCAGACGCGGCGCGAGTTTCCAATCTCCATGTGACCAACGGGCAAAGCGTCCAAAAAGGCGATAAGCTTTTATCGACTGTCAATCCAACGCTTGACCACGAAATTGGGCTGGCGGAACGCAAAGCCCGCCTGCTATCGCTGGAAGCTACTCGCTACGCGACTTCGTTAAAAAACTTGCGCGATAAACTCGTAATCGAACAACGCTTGGCCGAAGCACAATCGCGCCTGAGAGGTCTGCGCAAGCGGCGGGCGGCAATACAATTGCGCGCGCCGTCCTCAGGTCGGATTCAATTTACACGCCATCTCGCGCCCGACCACTGGCTTGAACCGAAACAAGAATTATTTTTTATCTATGAGCCCCGCCAAAGCCAAATCGTCTCCTTTGTGGCGGAAGCCCAAATGCACCGTATTCAAAAGGACGCGGAGGCAAAATTTATCGCAGAGGATGGCGTGCGGGGTGGGTTTGCGGCCCGCCTTATCGGCATTGATGACACAGCAATTGAGCAATTGGCTTATCCGGAACTCGCTTCCACCCATGGTGGTTCCATCGCTGTCCATGCCGAAGGCGATGGCCCCCGAACGGTTGATGCATATTACAAATTACGCGCCGAATTGCTCAATCCGCCAAATTCAATCGGGTCCAATATTATCGGCCGTTTGCATATTGAAACGGCGCCATACGCCCCGATGGGTGCGCTAGGAAGGGCCATCAGCGCCCTCTTGCTGCGTGAAAGCGGATTTTAGCATCAGATCCGCAGGCGCGCCTCAATTGCGCGTTATAAAAGCATCCCGAACGCCAACGCGTTCAAGCGCTTGCATAATGGATGGCACATCGTCTGACGAGAAAGCAGGAATAATCACACGATACATAGTTGGTTTGCGTCGTTTAGTTTTGCGGACAAAGGACTGTAAGCCAATCGTGTTTCTGATTTTATCGACAAATTTTTGTGCGTTTGCCCGAGACTTTAGCGCCTTTGCCTGAACAAAACCGATAGATTTGTTTGTCGTTGCTTGCGCCGTGTTTGGTGCTTTGGTTGTTGTCGAACCCCTTAGAGTTTCCAATGGCTTAATTAGTTTAGGTTCTGGCGAAGCTGAACGCGTCACAGGTATGGTTATTGGCACAGGCGCAGCGGCGGATCTTTTCTTTGCCTTCGCGGATACAGCTTCCTTTGCATCATTCAATTCTAAAACGAAGCTATCTGTAATCCTTGTTTTCGGGCCTTGCGCAATCACCCTCAAGTGCAATTGCATTTTCTCCACTGGAGGTACACCTGAAATTTTTCGCAAATTACTATCGAACGAAATCCAGTCTGGCAAGGCCGTGCCATCTTGCATGCCGATCGAGTATTTCACCGGCCGTCCGATATCAAAAGTATTGGCAGAAAACACGAAACCATTTGCCCCCAACATTGGGTTCTGGTTGGCAATCGGATTGGTCACCCGCTGGCCCTCCCCCACGACGCTTTTATATTTCAGGCCCCATTTTTTCAGGCTTCGCGTAATAGCATTGCTCAGGCCTGCAATACTCATATCTTCCAGTTGACCCGGCACAACATCGAGTCCAACTGACGCGTAAACTGTGCTGAAACTGTTTTGCAGTTCGGCAAAGGCAATATCTCGACGTAGATTGGCCAGGAGTAAACTGGCTTCTTGGCGGATCACTTCCAGTTCGCCAAATTTGGCGACCTTTTGAGCATCCCGTGTTTGTTTGGTTAACCGCCTGGAGACATCCAGATATTCTTCCGCCACTCGATAGTCTTGACGCGACTGAACAAAATTCATATTGGCGATATGGACTTGTGAGACGACCGCCATGGCCATCGCCAACCTTCGCTCCTCGGCCACATCGACGCCTGCTTTTGCCACCTTACGGTTTTTCGGACCGCTGAAGGCCGACATCAAATTATAGCTTACCTGCGCGCCCATTTCGACATAGTCATTGTGTTTTTGATAATCACTATCATTGCTGTTAGCTGAGGCAGTCAGGCTTAAGTTTGGCATCATTGACAACAGAGCTGCTCTGACTTCACTTTGGCTTATGCGCTTTTGATACCGCGTTTCCATCAACTCTGGGCGGCTCATTATCGCTGTATTTTCCATCAGCGAAATGGTCATCGCAATTTCTGGAATAATATATTCAACTTTCGCCAGCGTAAATTGCTGCCCCGGAAGAAAACCCATAAGTTGCGACAGTTCCAGTTTAGCCGTCATCAGAGAGCGTTGTTGCGTGTGCAAGGTTCGACGGATTTCAAGCAACTCTTTTTGATAAATTAAAGCCTCCAGCGGAGGAGTTAATCGTCTTTTCTCAATCCGGCGACTGTCGGCCAAAGCGTCCTCGACGCGGCGCAAGAGAGGCCCCAACTCATCGAGTAGATTATCTGCGGCAATCGCTCGCCAGTAAGAGGAGGTGACTTCGCGCACAATATTGTGAACGACTTTGCGTTGGCGCTCGATGGCGATCATACGGCGGTCAGCACTTTGCCCCGCCCGCACATAGGACAGGCCGAAATCTAAAATATTCCAAGTAAAAGCAGCACTGGACGAAGATTGGTTCTTATCCTGCGACACGCTGTAACTTGGTGAGCTCGGCAAGGGGTCAGGCTGGTTATTTGTAAAGGTCGTGCTGGCCGAGGCGGCATAATTATCTCGCCCAGAATAACCCGCGCTTAATGTTAACGCAGGCAAAATATTGGTTTTAGCCAAATCGTATTGACGCTGACTGAGTGCAGCTTCCATTGCCGCCAATTTATATTCCCTATTGTATAAAATTGCGCGAGCAATGGCTTGATATAGTCGGAGAGGCTCGTCTATTGGAGCGGCAACCGAGCCCAATTGGCTCAAATCAGAACGCAATTCATTCGAGACAACATCTTTATCTAACGGCTCTGGGACGCGCGCGCACGCGCTAAAAACTAAGAGCGACAATAATATCATTGTCTTATGCATGTAATTGCCTTCCAAAATACTAAATGAATATATGTCACAAATTAGTGGCTTACTTCAACCAATAAATGCCAAAATTTAAAAATAAACACGGGCTCAAGCCAAAATGCGAGTTCCCAACTGACACATTTGGTCACCTTTGAAACTGATTTGTTTACGCGAACAAAATTTTAAGATAAACAATGTCTATGAAGTTTGATCGAGAAAGCCCTCAGCAAATGCGCTCCAAAGAGCGCGTCGAAACTGTTTTAAAGGCAACCCAAGAAATTATTGCTGAACGCGGCTATAGCGCTCTTTCCCTGAGTGCAGTTTGCGAGCGGGCAAACATAAAACAAACTTCGATTTATCGCTATTGGCCTAACCAAACTGCCCTCTTGGTCAGCTTAATTAGTTTTTTCGAGGATGATTTTAATAGACAAATCAAACTTCTAGAGGAAGAGGCGTTCGACATGCCTTGGAAAGAGGTTCAAAAAGTCTTGTTGCTCAACCTATCGGATTATTGTTCTAAAAATCCATGGGTATACGGCGGTTTGGCTGCTGTAAGGGCAGAACTGGGGATTGCTGAACGCCATGAGCAAACCTTAGTTTTCTTCGCGACGCGCTATGCGCATTTGTTAAAAATTGGTGGTTTTGCAGTACGTGGCGAAGAAGAGGCAGCTGTCTCGCGCACCTATGTTCTGCTTCTTGACAGCTTCATGTTTGCTGTCGGACGAGCCGACGGGGCCCCAAAAGTTATCGATACCATCATTAACGAGTATTACGATGTGCTCACAAGTTATCTCGAAAGCAAAATGCAGAAGAACAACGCCTGACTTTTATTTCGGCGTCATTGGCTGATACTCGGTTTCGTGAATACGGCATTTGTTAACTGAATTACATCCATCTGCAGTTTCGCTAGCCAAGTTCGAGCGCACCAGAATACTATGCATACCATTTGGCAAGGCCATATTCATAAGTCCCACCCCGGGTATATTGTCGTTGCCCATATCGACGGTTCTTAAATTCGTCTCATTAGTTCCCGTCGCATCAGAAACAGACAAATAGCAGGAGCCTGAAGCCTCGCATGGACCGTTTGTATCGGTGAAATTGAAATCCCAAGTGACGTCAAAGCCGCCAGCCTCAATACCATCAAAAGTGCCCGCAGTGTTTAATTGCCCTGCCTCAGTTCCGAAATTAACCGTCAATTCATGGCTATAACTCGCGTTCAGCACTTCTAAATAGGCCTCGCTGCCCGTTTCGTCATAAGCATCCGAACTGGAAAGCGCAAAGGCTTTTTCCAGCCGCAAAGTGCCCACCTGAAAGCGGTCAAAGAAGGACTCCCAACTGCTTCTATTATCGAATTCAAAGTGCTCATTGAACACCAGTTCATTTTCCGTATCCATGGAGGTTGCAAACGCATCGCAAGCTGGGTCACTGGTGCAATCGTGCACCAATTCAATTTCATGGAAACGGTCATAGGTGGCGCCGTTTTCTGTAATGCGATAATGCAGGGTAATAACACCTGTATTGGTGGCCTGCCCCCCGCCACTCGCGGCGTCAATGGAAACCCAGCTAATGTCTTCCAAATATTCTTTATGGCTGATCAAATTTTGCGTCGGGAAAGAAACCGTATCGCCTACCTGAAAGCTGTCGCGGGTTGCAATGACGCGCTTTTCAGCCCCGCCTTGCGCAACGGCGACAGAAACCGAGCGCTCCACTTCTTCCGCGCCGGTCGGCGTAACCCCAATGACCAAGGCATAAGTGCCGGCCTCATTCGTTAGACTTGCCCCTTTATCCAGCAGCAATTTGTCGCCCATGATTTTGAAATTGCCATTTCCCCCACTTATAATACGATAGCTCGCGGCGTCCGCGGCTCCTGAAACAGACAGGCTTCCGACTTCTACATCGACCAAGCTCGCCTCGGGCGCTAACGAGGAAATGAGGTTGCGACAGAATTGCTCTCGGCCATTATCGACGAAATTAGAATCAATCGAGGCGCCCAAATAACCGTTCGTGCTGCCATTTGCGCCACATCCCCAACGGGCAAAGAAGACCGCGCCTTTGTCGCCAAAATCAAGAGCCGGATAATCATTATAGCTATTGATGAGCAAGCCGTTATCGACGGAAATCGCTGCGTCCGAACTGTCGGCAACCAGGTCTCGTGTGAAGTCAACGCTTGCGAAAAAGCTACTGTCATTATATTGCCCAAAACTTGTCACGCCTAATAGAAGCGCAGAACCACTGCTTTCTACGGGGCTCAAATCTTGCGGCATGCTACTCGCCGTGTTGCGACCGATATATTGATAGCCATCCACATTGTTGTGATAAATCGGCATGGCAGAATTAATCGTTCCCATATCCGGCTCTTGTCGGCCAATCGACAGTATTTTTTTGCCATCACTATGAATGAAATTTCGATAGGCGGCTACTTCCGCTGGCGTGAAATTATGGTCGTTATCATTGCTGCCAAGCCTTACTAAAATCGCGTCATAGCTGCTCAGGTCAATGTCAGATGATTGGCGGCTGGTATGATTGACAAACCCATTGTCATTAAAGCTATCGGGAAATTTCTCGCGTAACAGGGCATGCGTCACATTATATTGTGACGGCGCGTCTTCCTGAAAATAACTGGAGGAGCGAACCAATAGATTGGCATTTGAACTGAAGAACGGGTTTGTTGTCAGCGTGCTGGTGGTTGCAAAATGAAGCGAGATATTTTCATTTTCGGCTTGTACCTGCTGATCGTCTTCCGCCAGCCCCTCAATTAGCGAGCCAACGATCGTATCAGCAACGGCAATTTCAACCCCCTTCTCCCCATCCGCGGCGCCAGCAACAGATAGCGAGGCGGAGGGGTCAGCTGCACCCTCAGCGCTTTGCGCCGTCAAATCCCCAAGGCCGGAAAGGGTCGGGGCACTCTCGTCATCGGAAGAACCAACCGATGCGGTTAACGCGGCATCAAAGGAGCTCTCTTCTTCGTTTTGAGCTTCGCCCCCGGTTGGCGCTGTTTCGTCCGCTGCTGTGTCTTGATCTTGTGTGTCATTTTCACCGCCCTCGTCTTCCTCAGAAGCGGCGTCCCCCTCGCCCTCTTCGGAGGTTTCACTGCCAGCAGACGTATCCTCTTGCTTTTCTGGTGGCGGCGCAAGGATGGCATTAATTTCAGCCAACGGTATTTGGCGTACCGCGCCCAAAAGACCATCGCTGGTAATGTCAATACCAAAGCCTGGGCGATTGATAATCTGATTGCCCGTTTGCGTTGCGATTTCCATTTCACCAGAGAGCAAAACAAAAGTTGTCCCCTGTGTGCCATGCGTGGCCAGAATTTCGGTGCCCCGAATGCCAACGGTCGCCTCGCCCGCTGTAATTTGGATATTTTGAGGTTGGCGCTTTGACAATTGTCCAGAAACAAAACGCAAGCCACCTTGCATCAATTTGGCTTGAAGGCGACCCTCGCCAACTATCGGGTCATAAACGAATTCATCAAAGACAATCTTGGAAGCTGGCGCCAAGGAAAATACGCTTTCGTCGCGCAGCAAGACTTGGGCGCGGGTTGTCTCGCCGGTTTCCACCTCATCATTCATAAACACGTCGTCACCGGCGGCTAAATCGCGGCCGATGGATTGCGTATAGGCTTGCATGGGGCCAGTGGAAACGGCCACCACGCCGGACACAGATTTACTGGCATGGGCGCTGCCGCTCCAAGCCAGTAACATAACGAGGGCAATGATGGGACGCATCTGTCTCTCCTAAAAGTTCCGACGCAAACTAAGCTTCAGTTCGCTCAGCGTTCGGGTTGAGTTGGGAATATTCGAGCGTGTGTCCGCCGTAAATCCGCTTAGGGCCAAATCGATCGCGCCAAGATGCGGCGGCAATTTATATCCAAGACTAGCGGTCAGGCGCGTGCGTTCGTCTTGCCGAATTTGAGTGCTGATCAGCGTATTGGCCCCCTCATATTCTGTGACCAAAAAGTCTAAGGATAGCGAAACATTTACCCTAGCCAAACGAGTGCGCAGACCGACTACGGCCGATACGGATTGCGCCGAAAAATGTTTAATCTCTGCCGAGCTTTTGTCGCCCAGCAAGCTGGTCGAGACCAAGAGAGGAATCGACAGGCCAGCAATCGGGCGAAGATAAGTTGCCGACACGCCCAGCGTTTCATTGTCGCGCTGCTTGCCCGCACTGCTGCCCAAATACTTGAAATGGCGGGTTTCACCAACCCGCAAGCTGGTCTGCAAATTAGCATTTTGTGGCAGATCCACACTCAATCCAAAAACGCCCTGCTGCCCTGCATTATAGGGATGGCCGCTGACATCAGTAGCATAGGCGCTATAGTTAAATTTAAATGGTAGCTTGCGCTTCTCGCTGTATCCGAAGCTGACGAAGCCCGTTAAGGAGTCCGCTGTATTTTGATCTAAATAGTCTCGCCCAGCCGCGCCAAAGGCGGTCGTCAGGGTGCGTTCGCGATAGGTCGGCAATTTGTAAGACAGCGACACCATGCCATCGTAATCAATAAAGGCTTCCGTCACCTCCTTCGACGTATTGGCAATCGGCTGATTGTTAAACAGCATAATCGGCCCTTTTGGCGCCGCCAAAGCGTTGTCGGCCGAGCCGCCGGCAAGCCCTGCCGAACCCGAAATGGACAATCGTCGCTCCGAGCGTTCCAAAGCTTCTTTCAGCTCCAAAGCTTTGTTGCGCATGGCCGCAGAAAGCGACTTGTCGGCCAATAATTGTTGCAAAATAAGTCGAGCATCGGCGCGGTTGCCGAGCTTCAATTGCACTTCCGCATAGAGCACTTTGGCCAGCTTGCTGCTTGGGTCGAGCAATAAAATGCGTTGCAAGGTGGCTGCCGCCCCTTTGAAATTGCCGCCGCCCAATTGCTGCTGCAAGTAAGTCAAATTAATCTCAATATTGGTAGGGTCCGCAAACAACTTATCTCTTATCGTTTGAGCCTGCGCGGCGAATGGCGACGCTAACATCGCAACCAGCAGGCCCGGCGCCATGGCGCTGCGGAAAAAGCAATGGAGGTTATGGACAAACACTGCCTGCATCCAATGGCTTAGGACATGACCACTCTGGCAAATGAGCGCCCACGAGAATATTGCCGTTTTCATCCCAACGTTTACTGGCCTCTACCTCGCTCTCATAATTTGCTGTATCGACAGACCCATCGCCTTGCTGAAAGCTATGGGTGACACAGCCGTTGGGGCTAAGGCACGAACACCGGTGAATATAAAATTGGGAAGTTTCCGAAATCGGGGAGCAGGCATTGGCGCATTGCAAGCCCAATTGCCCCTGCTTCAGCTTGGCCACATTCAGCGGAAGGGCGCGGGCTTCTCCATTGGTTCCTGTTGGCGAAGAACTATTAGCCCATTGTGCCTCCAAGTGGAGGCTGACAGCATAGGGAATCTTGTTGTCAAAGGCGTTTTTATGGGTCGAACTTAACGAGCCGACCGCTGCGGCGACATAGGAAATGCAATCATCCTCGCGCGTGATGATGTTGTTTCTGTCCGTCGCCAAAGCGGTTCGGCCATCGGTCATTTTATTATCAATCACCATAACGTCGCGGGAAAAAGCGCGGTCAATGGTTATCGCATTGCCCAGCGTCACCTCCTTTTTGCTTCCGTCGATATAGCCCTGATACCCAACGACGCCTACGGCAGCGATGATGCCTAAAATAGCAACCACAACAAGCAACTCAATCAATGAAAACCCACGCATAACAACTCTTTGATACATAATCCTGTGACTTAAAATTGGCACAGATTTCATTTTCGTGAAAGTAATTCTTGTTATTGCGCAGCCTCATCAGTGCAAAGGCGTGTTGTGATTTCATCGCCATCTATCAATGTCACATAAATGTTACCGTCAGGCATTCTTTCGGTAAGGTCATATTCATCTGACCCTGCACCAGCGCCTACGGTGATTGGCGATAAACTAGATGTGTCGTCGTGAGTGCTGCCCACTTGTATAACTCCGGTTTCTTCGTTCTCCAAGTTATAGGAGTATGAAAACTCCGACAAAGAGCAATTTGTTATTTCCACACTCCCAGCATTTGCTGAGTTTATGACAAAAAACGCACCAACTACCAACATTCCATATTTGATTTTCATCTGTTTTACTCCTTAGATTTCTTAAAACTTAATTAAGAGGCTTTGTTTTTGTAGACATCACCCGAGTGGCGAAGGCTTTGATGTCATCATCATTATAATTTGCACAATTTGAACTCCACCCGTGCCATTTTGCCAGCCCAGAAAGGTACGAGCCTGCGGTCCTGCCCCCCTGATGAAACACTTCTACGGGGGCAGCGTAAGCCGGTTCACCGGCTCGGCAGAGATTGTCCCCGCCGACTTGGGGAACGGGTATGATGATACCGGTCATTCTTTTTCGGTGTCTTTGGTGATAAACCTCTGTTTCGAAGGTTAAACCTCCAGAATATAGATGCATGTCACCGTCAAGACGATGGGTACCATTGCCTGCCGTTGGTCCGACATAATCGCTTTTGCCATTTTTCGGATTGGCGCCATTTGCCAAATTGGCCAATGTCAGGGTACCTTCCCAGCGATCAAAAACAAGGCTTCTTGGATCTGTGTTGCATCTCCAGCCACACGTCCAGTCTTTATTTGCTTCGAGAACGGCTTCGTAAGCTGGAGTGCCTCGGCAAGTGTAACGTCCATATGTATTATTATGACGCTCCCCCGCCATCTCGCCGCAGTGACTTTCGGACTTAGACTGCCCCAAGAGACCGGGCTTCCAGCTATAGCGAGGCTTGCCGACAGAGGTGCTAGCGTAATCCGCCACATCTCGATTGTTATTATAAATCGCAGACGCGACACTGGACTTATCACCCTGCCAGATAGACACTTCGTGAATAAATGACGAGCCCCTCAACGGCAAGTGACGCCTTTGTTTTGTGGCATAATGCCAACCGGGCTGAACCGTGCCTGCGATCCCAATTGCAGCAACTGGCAAATTGTTAGCCTCTAGTGCTGCATTGCCGGTCTGAGAGTTGACTGTCGGTCTCCAATTTGTTTCAGGAGTGCCAATCGGTTTATATCCTTTGTTCCTAGTTTCAAATGAAAATTCGTTTAAGCCCACGCGTCGACCATTCAAATACATTTTTACAGGCCAATTGTCTTTTTTTGTTTTGCGACGCTGGTCAGCATCAACCGCAAACATGACCGTGTGCCAGCGATTTCTCTGAATGGGTGCTCTTGTCTCGAGGTAACTACCATCCGATCCCAATTGCAGGCGGATAGTGTCCCCAACTACATGCAAGCTGAGGCCGCTTAGATCTTTGAAATACCCACGATTGCCGCCCCAGAAGAAAATGGTCTCTTTAGGCGACGTGTTTATCCACTTAAACTTTTTATAATCATAATACGGGTTGTCATAACCAGTGGAGCCATGAAAGAAGCGCGCCATAATGGTGTAATCTTGGTTAAAAATATTTTGCACATCCTCGGAAACAAATTGGAAGTTGCCATTGGTGCCAACATTGGAAGCCATGCTGGTTTCTTCCTGTTTTTCTTCAATCGGAATAATCATAGCCAGACTGTCAGACAAACGGCCATCGCTTACTTTTACAGTCACGCTGGCCCTGGTGGGTCGCGAGGTGGCATCGCCATAGGCTGGCGACAAACGGATTTTGCCATCGAAGGATCCAATGCTGAATAAATTCGCATCGGCGCCTTCCAGGCTCCATTTCAAAATATCGCCGTCCGGGTCGGCCGCCCCTAACGTGCTGACAACCAAATCGCCTGCGCCATTAGCGGTGGAAACCATGGATGGCGTCCAGTCAGCTGGCGTAAAGACCTGTGGCGCGCGGTTCGGGTCCGCAAAGGCAAGCTTTAACGTCTCTTCGGCCGTAGCCTGCCCGTCCGACAGTTGTACGGTAACCGTTGCCGAGCAAATATCGGGTCCGGCCGAGGCAACGCCTCCCCCGCTGGTGGTGGTATTGGAAGACATCGTCAGAACGCGCATAAAGTCTCCAATATTCGCGGTTCTGGAGCGGAAATGCAAAACGCGGCTGTCAATCGGATCAATCCATGCAATATCTTTGCCCGTTTCGAGCGCCAGCTTGTCTTGCTGGCTTTTGCGGCTGTACAGCGCGCCCGGCTTGCCGAGCCCGCCAATGGTGCTGTCAAAACCGCTGTCCGTGTAATACACGCCGACGATTGGATTGGCGAAAGTAATAACCGCTTCCTTATTCGAGAAATCAACCTTCGCGTTATTTTGATAAACCAGATAACTGTTTATCGGCGTTATGCTTGAATTAACCTTTGCCGATCGCAATGCCGGGATGTAGACACTGGAACCATTGGTCACATCATAGTATTCCGCGCTACGCGCCTCAGTTGTGAAGGATCCGCCACGATGGCCCGAGCGCTCGAGGAAGACGTGGTATTTTCCAGTTGTGGTGTGTTTCCCGCCCGTCTTCTTGCTTCTAAAGTCATTCGACGAGTGGTCTTCGATAACATTGGCATTTGTGGAAACAATACCGGAGGAAGCCCGGCCTTTCACTTGGGCAGACGCCGAGGCTTGCGCCGCTGATTGACACGACAATGTATCGCTTTCGCCCAAACCGTTATGGCTGAGGTCGCCTGTCTGCGCATTAATTGTGAAGATGGCAGGGCTTGCAGCGATAAGAGACCAAGTCAAAGTGTCCTCATCTGGGTCGCGCCCTTCCAGCATGCCAACCGCGACATTATTGCTATGAGGGTTGAGGTCGCTTGCAGCAAATCCGGCAGGAACAATAATTTCTGGCGGGGTATTCACTTTCTCAGCTTCCAATGGAATGGATAAAGCTTGCTCATCGCTCAGGTGCCCGTCGCTGACTTGCACCGTAATCCGAATGGTTTCAGGCCGTTGCTCCAGCCCTGCCAAACCGTTTTCTCGCGCCAGTGTCAAAACACCACTTTGTGGGTTAATGGCTAAAATATCTAGGTCACTGGCGCTGATCGACCAAGTCAGAACATCGCCATCAGGGTCAGTCGCCGCCAATTGATTGACAAGATTTGTGCCCTGCTGGGTGTCATGTGGAATAATGGAGGGGGTCCAATCGGCTGGTAAAATAATTTGCGGCGGTCGGTTTAGATCTTGCAAGGCGATCTGCAACGTCAAATTATCGCTCAGCGCGCCATCGCTTACCTGCACCGTCAAAGAGACGCTCTCAGGCTGCTCTGAAGGGGCCTCGCTGGCTTCGGCAAGCGTCACAACGCCCGTCTTCGCATTTATGGAAAACACGTCGAGATCCATTGCCGTAATCGACCAGGTCAGTTCATCGCCCTCGGGATCTGTAGCGCGTAAAACGGAGATAACCGTATCGCCCGGTGAAGCGGTCCCAGGAATTGCGGTCGGTGACCAATCGGCTGGAACGATAATTTCTGGCGCCATATTATAGGCAATCGCCTCGTAATCATCGCGGTCGAGGTCAGAGCAATCTTGTGGAGACGTTATCGGCACGCCCAAAGAGGCACGACAAGCCGGCGCATTATCATTGTCATTTGTCGCCATCATGCAAAGCTGGCCGTCCATTTCACTGGCAGCATATTGATGAGCTTTGCAATTTGCAGCGTCCGTCTCATCCCCGCCATACGCATCTACGGTATCGACGTAAGTCTCCATTTCGGTCAGATTTTCAAAGCCCAAACCGAGAAGGGTCAGTATTTGGGGAACAAACGGACGAAACTCCGAGGCATCTACTTCCTCACAATTGCTTCCAAAGAGGCGCTGGCAATCTTCATCGAAACTATCATTATTGGCGAGCACCCAGACGCTGGCATCGGCTGCACTGGCTTCATACCCCAATGCGGCAGCCGCCTCCATATCCTCTACCGAGCTGAAGCCGATAGATTGCGCCTGACCATCCGGACTGGTTAGGCCTTGGTCACCCGAGCGCTCACCGATACCGGAGCCACTGGAGACCCATTGTGCGGATGCCATACCAGCAAGAAACTGCATACAAAAAACAAGAACAACAAAACGGAACATGGAAACCTCAAACACTATCCTACGCAAAGTGAAACCTTATCAATAAAGGCGACGCTCTGTCATTAAAAAGTGAATATCCATCATTGTCAAGAACTTGCCATAAAATAGCAAGTAATACGCAAGCCAAAGGGCGCATTTCGAAGCACCTTTCAGGCCCGACGGAAGGCGCCAGCAAGACCGGATACGAATGCAGATTTCACAGATGCTTGAGGGGCGCCGGCTTCGCAGGACACAAAAGGGATAAAGTATAAATCGAACCATTATGGGAGGGGACAATCGATAAGTGACGGTTTTGACGACAGTCCAAGCTCGTACCAAAGCGCGTTTGATCAGGGCAAACGCAACCTTCGTTAAAAGCCGCAAAAAATTGACGCGTCATCTAAACATTGTGACGTGGCTTCAGCGGCCTGCGGATGGGAGGCGCTTAAAGCCTCTCCGGCGACACAGCGGCGCCATCTAGGCGAAATTCAAAGACCCCATCATCGCCACAATTATCGAGTTTGCGCTCTAGCAAAATTTGACTTTGAGACGATAAGAGCCGGCTAGCCAGATCGCTACCATCTTCGGCAGTAAAGCTTTCCACCGTCAGCACCTCGCCATAATGGGTGGTCAAAAAACCCTTGTTGAAAATATACCAATCATAGATTTGCCCATCGGTCGGCTCGGTTTCGCGCAGTAATTCGCCATCCACGGTTACTTTTACCTCGCGTTGCCACCCGCAAATATAGCTGTCGCCGTAATTAAAAATCACATTGCGAAAAGCGATTTCCGGCCCATCGCCCAATTTAGGCAATGTCACTTGAGGTTCAATCAAAAGGTAAACCTGAGCGCCCGTCTCCGCCGCGCCTGAAATTTTGCGACCTTCTATGCGATAGGCGGTGCCCGCCTCATGCGGCAAGGGCTGCCAAGAAAAGGCGTGGCTAGGAAACAGAAGAAACAGGCAGGCAACCCAGCCGATTTTCGAGATCCGAATAAAATCCGGATCGCTGCTCATATTTTCTCTACTCGATCGTGGCGGAAATTATCGGAATAAGATTTAGCTCTGCGTTGGCGCGGATGCGGTTGATCGACTCGCGCCGCAATTTCTTTGGCGGCTGCATAATTTTGTGCCTCTTCCAACGAAGCAAATTTTAACTTTACCTGATTGGCCGTGCCGTCAATCGAGTTCCATCCGGTAAACGCATCTTTGCTGCGCGCCCCCTCTGGTGCAAATTCCAATACCCATTCTTTGGTATTGGCCATGCCCGACGACATAGCCGATTTCGCAGGTTGATAAATTCGCGCACTCATAGATGTCTCCTTGGCACGAGGCATTTGCCTCGTCAAAAATCAGGCTCTGGGTTTGGCTAAGTGTATCGCTAAATTTGCCGCGCTTTTCAAGCAAGCATTATCGAATAGCCAGCGGGTTGATAATCGCCTGCACCGCGCCTTTCAGCTTCGGCACGCCCAGCGAGAACATGAACTCGGTTGCGCCATCCGCCACCAAATCATGCGTCACCATATTCTCCAGAATATAAATGCCATATTTACTCAGCAGCAAACCATGCACGGGGAAAATCCGTTTAGGGTTTTCGCTCGGCAAAACCTCCAACGCCCAGGTGTCGGCGCCAATGGCCACCACGCCCAATTTGGCTAAATAATGCGCCCCGCTAATGCCCAAGCCTGGCTCGCCCGGCACGAGGTTTTTATTGCCCTCATTGGCCTTCATATAGCCCGAGTGCAATAGCACCACATCGCCTTTGGTGATTTTAATGCCTTGGTTTTTGGCGGCTGTTTTTATGTCTTTTTCCGTATAGGCCGTGCCCATGGGCAGCGGGTTTTTACCGAAATGTTTGGTCATATCCAACACCACGCCACGCGTGACAAAGCCCGGCAAAGCATGTGTGCCAAACTTCAACAAGCCGTCTGGCGACACCACTTCAGAAGCGGGCGTATCATTATAATAGCGATGCTCTTTGCCAATATGGCCAAAGCCATCGATTTGCGAGCCAATGCCGATGGACGTCACCACCGTGTCATCATTGGAGATGAGTTTATCTGGCCCCATGGGCGCGCCCGAGCCGTCATTGAGTTGGTGTACAATCATCTGAAATTTGCGCGGCCCATAGGCTGGCGTATCGGGGCCCGTTACCATGCCGAGCTGATAGACTTTGCCTTGTTTGACCAATTTGGCCGCCTGTTTGGCTTTGGCTGTGGTGAGATAATTGGCGTGACCCAAAGTGTCTGACTTGCCGAATTTCTGCACGAAATAATCATCTGCCAGAGCCGGCGTTGCGGCTAGCGCTAAACAACCAAGCACGAAAGCTGTGCAGGTTTTTTGAAAAAGAGACAAATGCATAATCAAACTCCTATTAGTATCTCGCGAACTGGCATATCGCTTCCATCCACTTAAAATTGCCGTTAAACTCTTGCATGAAACAAGTCTCAAGAGCAACACGATAGGGTCACATGAGTTCACTAATTTCCTTTTTTCAAGCCGTTCTGGCCAAGACCCTATTCTTTGCTTACCGACTAGTGGGCTTGCGCCTTGGCTCTTATCTTGGCGGCCGCTTGGGACTTTTGGCCGGCAAAATATCGCCCGATGGCCAGCGCGCCGCTGACAATCTCGCAAAAGCCATGCCCCACCTCTCTGAAGCCGAGCAAGAGCAGGTGAAGCTTGCGTGCTTTGAGCAGGTTGGCCGCGTATTCGGCGAAATGGCGCACTTGCCCAAAATTGCCCGCGAAGCCGACAGCCGACTAAGCATTGAAGGCGCAGAGCATGTCGAAGCCGCCCTACCCGATGGCGGACCGGCGATTTTTATTGGCGGTCATTTTGCCAATTGGGAAGTCGTCATGCTGGGCATTCAACGCCTTGTGGGCGACACAGGCGCGCTCTATCGCGAACCCAAAAATGTGTTTATGCGCAAATGGCTATTGAACCAACGAGACGCTTTTATGCCGATTAAAATTCCGGCCGGCCCCGAGGGCTCGCGCGAATTGCTAAAAACGCTCAAGGGCGGCACCTCGGTGGCCCTGCTCATCGACCAGTCCCTACCCCAAGGCGACCCGATTACCTTTATGGGCCGCAAAACGCGCGCCCCATCGGCCGCCATGAAGCTGGCGCGGCGGTTTGATATTCCGATCATTCCAACCGTTGTGCGGCGGCGCCACGATGGGCCCGACAAAACGCATTTTGTGCAGCATTTCTTTCCCGCCTTTCGCGTGGCCCAAACCGACGACACAAGCGCCGATATCGATGCAGCCATGCGCCAAGCCTATGACTTGTTCGAACAATGGATTGAAACCCGCCCCGAAGAATGGCTTTGGCCATATAATCGCTGGAAATAGGCATAAGCCGCCCCCAGATAGGCCCCCCAGTTGGTTTCTCGCGGCAACTGGCTTATAAGATGATAGTTAACACCACAACGTCCCGCAGATTTTTTCAGCTTTAGGGTAGATAGCCATGCAGCCGATATATTTCATTCAAGCCCAAATTGTTATGGTTGTTCTCTCGCTATACCGACTGGTGGGGGTGCGCATCGGCTCGTATTTAGGTGGGCTCTTGGGGCGTGGGCTTGGCAAAATTGCGCGCGAAGGCTCGCTGGCCGATGACAATATCGCCCAAGCCATGCCGCATATTTCAGCCACAGAGCGCCAAGAAATTCTGAAACAATTCTGGGAACAATTAGGCCGCTTAATCGGCGAGTTTCCGCACATGGCAAAAATTGCCCGCGAAGCAGAAACACGGATTTTGATTGAGGGCGCCGAGCACGTCGAAGCGGCCATCCCCGATGGCGGGCCCGCGATTTTTGTTTCCGGACATTTTTCCAATTGGGAAATGACCATGATTGGCATTCGCAGACTGGTCGGCCGCACGGGCTCGCTTTATCGCCACGCCAATAATCCCTATATGGAAAAGTGGATTATCGGCCAGCGCAAAGCCTTCATGCCGTTGCAAATTCCCAAAGGCTCCAAGGGCGCGCGCGTTATGATTGAGGAAATTAAAAAAGGCACTTCGATGGCTTTGCTGGTCGACCAAAAGCTTGGCAGAGGCGACCCGATTACCTTTATGGGGCGCGAAACCAAAGCGCCATCGGGGGCGGTGAAACTGGCGCGACGGTTTGACCTTCCCGTTATTCCTACGGTAATACGCCGCCGCCAAGACGGCCCTGACAAAGCGCATTTTGTGCAGCACTTCTTCCCCGCCATTCGCGTCGACAAAACCGATGACGCCCAAGCCGATGTCGATGCGGCGATGCGCAAAGTTTACGATTTAATCGAAGGTTGGATTGAAGCCAACCCGCAAGATTGGCTGTGGGCGCACAATCGCTGGAAAGACTAACTAGCCGATTTTACCCTCTAGGTAGCTGCCGTAAAGTTTTCTGCCACGGCGGCGCGCGCTGGTTTTGCCCACGGCATAGCGCAAGAAGGTTGGCACATCGCGGCGCTGCATAGCATGACGACTTAAAATCTTGCCCGGCGCATGTGGCACAGCCACTTTGGGCGCTTGCAAAATATGCTGCGCCACCAAATTGCCGAGATTATAATCTTCCAAAACCCGCCGCCGCGCCTCGATGATGGCGGGCAAGCGTTTTTCATATTCCTTATCGACGATGGCTTTTTCAATCGTCGCCAAAGCGGCTTCGCTATCGAGGATATCGAGGCGGATAAAACTCTCTTGGGGAAAATACGCTTCCAAGTTCGAGCAGCCGACATAAAACGGCAGGCTATGGCCTAGAAAAGCATCCGATAGTTTTTCCGTCCAATGGTGCGGGCCAATGTGGTTTTCGACCGCAATATGATAGCGATACGCATCTATGCCCTCGGCCTTATGCTCCACAAATTGATAGCCTTTGCCGTAGACATCCACCTGCTCGCCCAACCCTTCTGCCATCTCCACTAGGAACTCGGCACGGCGATGGTGCAGTGTGTGCTTTTGCGCTTTTGGCGAGCCAAACATAGACACCAATCCGGTCTTCTTGGGCACGCTTGGGTGCGCGTTGGCTTGCTCTAGGCCGCCATAAAACCAAACCCCGATGGGCGGCATGTCTTGGCGATTGCGATGGCGCAAAGTTTCGGGCTCATGGCTGGTCAACACCATGCCAAATTGATCCATATAATCTTGACCATAAAATTTTACCGATGATGGCTCATAGGTCAAAAGCACCGTGTTCTCTTGTGGGCAAGACAGCGTCTCGATGCCCAGCGATAAGCGCTCATCGGCCCGGCGCGGCAGGTCGTCGTAAACCACCAGCCAATCGTAATCGCGCGCCTCAGGGTCTAGCACCCATTCAATGTCGCTGGCGTGCGTCTGCGGCAGGTCCAGGAATTGGAACGCAAAAACGGTATTTTTGGATACAAACTTTACACGACACTTACTCATAACTCACTCCTACCGATTATCAGAGATCGGAGCAAGTTTTGAATTTAACCGTGGCTAGCGGCGTCTTTTTTGCAACCCTCGAGGTTCTGGCTTCAGCGAGTCCCAGCAAAGCCCTGCACTGGTCACGGCTCGGCTCAAGGGCGGCGTCATGGTGAACGTATATTTGTCATTCGCCGCAATGGTCAGCTCGCCAATACGGCTCGGCTCATTGTCGACTTCCAATTTCAACCGATAGATGCGCTCTTCCCCACGGGTTTCTAGGCTAGACGAATAATGGCCAACCATTTTCATCCATAAATGAGAATATTGGCGGCGCTCGAAACTCGGATGGGGAATGCCCAAATAACTGATTAAAAAATCGCCGGGGGCGCGCGTTAGAATAACGAAATCATACAGCGACTGTCCGCTGTCCCAGTCAAACTCACCGTCGGAGCAATACATGGTCTGCGTCGGACGCCATCCAGCATCCGCTTGATTGTTACTTTTGTTTTGTGCCTCTGTGGCCATCGGCGACAGTAGCAGAGCTATCAAAGCTAAAGATAATTTTTTCATGCGGATTATATAACCCGTTTAACGCAAAGATGCAGTACCCAAATTGTCTCAGGCTTGCCTTATTGGGCCTGACAGACAATCTCTTCTCGCTGTTGCGCACAGGTGATTTTCGGCGTGTTTTTGCGCAGTTTCGTGTTTCGGCTAAGCGCCGCTTCGAGGTCTTCCATGTCGACATCATATATCTCGACCCGCCCTTGCAAAACCTTGCGACCGGCTTGCGCGCGAAGCCTGCGAAGGTCTGGCTCGCGCTGCGCGCGAAAGCCAAATACCGGTTTGCCAAAACGGTCGATGTTCACGTCGTTGGCGCCACCGATAATGGCCGAGGGAATGCCTAAATCTTGCGAAGACACGGGGGTGGCCAAGGCCAAACAGACCCAGCTCAAGATAGCTATCGTGACACGGTGAGACATAGATAAAGCGTAAGCTCAGACCTCGGCAAAGACAAGATGTGTCTATTTTTTAGCGAGGCGGCTATAGCTCGCCAGCATTAGACAACCCGCTAGAATGCCAACGTTCTTGGCGAAATTCTGAGTTTCATGCGCGCCTTCGATGCCGGTGTAATTCCAGAAATCATGCAAGGAAAAATTAATCACCACAATGTAAGCGGCGCAACCATAGGCCGCCAACCAAACTTGCTTATTGGCCAAGAGCAATCCGCCCAGAACAATATTGGCAATGCCGGCAATAAACAAAAGCGGCTCGGCCAGCGGTATATTGTGTTTCACCATCAGATCGACATGCATCTGCCACGAGCCAAATTTGGCCAGACCCGGCAAGACAAAATAAATCCCCAGCAAACTACGTCCGACCGTCAGGGCCACTGTATCTATTTTCTTATTCATTTTTTCGCTCCGTTTATGAATGGTTTTTTAGGGTTTGTGCTTAGCTAACCTGCTTGGTAAAGCGTCACAACGCAGGCGCCACCCAACCCCAAATTATGTTGCAGTGCCGTCTTGGCGCCCTCCACTTGGCGCGCTTGTGCTGTGCCGCGCAATTGATGCGTCAGCTCATAACATTGTGCCAAACCCGTGGCGCCCAAAGGATGGCCTTTCGACAGAAGCCCGCCCGATGGATTGGTTACCACTTGGCCGCCATAAGTATTGTCGCCATCGGCAATAAACTTTTGCGCTTGGCCTTCCCCACATAGCCCCAAGCCCTCATAGGTAATCAGCTCATTGTGGGCAAAGCAGTCATGCAATTCGACGACATCAATATCTTGTGGGCCAAGGCCCGCAGCCTCATAGACCTGACGCGCCGCTTCGCCCGTCATGTCATAGCCGACGAGTTGCATCATATCATGGGCTTCAAATGTGCTCGGCGTATCGGTGGTCATCGATTGGGCAATGATTTTCACCCCTGTCGAGAGGCTGTGTTTTTTGGCGAAAGCCTCCGACACTAAAATAGCCGCGGCCGCTCCGCACGTTGGCGGGCAAGCCATGAGGCGGGTCATCACACCGGGAATCATTTCTGGCGATTGCAAGACATCGCCTGCGCTCAATTCTGTGCGGAACAGAGCTTTCGGATTGTTTTTCGCGTGGCGACTGGCCTTGGCGCGAATTTCAGCAAAGTCAGAAAGCTCGGTGCCATATTTGTCCATATGGCTTTTTCCCGCGCCGCCGAAATAGCGCAGCGCCAAAGACGCCTCACTGTCGAAAAGATCGGCACATTCGCTATCGAACGCATCAAAGGGGCTGGGACGGTCTTCCCAAATATTGCCCAAAGCGCCCGGTTGCATTTGCTCAAAGCCCACGGCGAGCGCGCAGTCCACAAGGCCACTTTGCACCGCTTGGCGCGCCATGAACAAAGCCGAGGAACCGGTGGAGCAATTATTATTCACGTTAAAAACAGGGATGCCCGTCATGCCGACTTTATAAATAACTTTTTGCCCGCAGGTGCTATCGCCATAAACATAGCCCGCATAGGCTTGCTCGATATGGGAGAAATCCAACCCACTGTCGGCCAAAGCCTCGCGAATGGCCGCCTCGCCCATAATGTCATATGTGTCGGAGGCGCCTGGCTTGCCAAAGGCCACCATGCCAACACCGGCGACAATCGTTGGTTGAATATGGGTCATGTTTCGCTCCTAAAATTCTATCGATAGCCTAGGCACAATTAGGATAGGAACCAAGCCCGTTTTCACAAATTTTGCGACCGGCGCGAACCGGCAAATAAAGCTTGGACGATTTATGCTTTCGCGCTTGGGCGTGCGGACACAGTGGCGTGCCAGCGTTTAATATTAGCATGTGCCTCGCTCGGTTCCACGCGCACCCATTTGGCAAAATCTACCGCTACCAGCGCGGTGATGTCGGCCAAGGAGAAATCGTCCAGCGCCACGAAATCGCGCCCTTCTAGGCGCGCGTTCAGCGTATCGAAATAATGCCCAAGGCGCGTGCGTCCGCGCTCGGCCAATTGTGGAATTTGCGCATAATTAACCGGCCCCGTGGTGGCGCGGTCCTTCATGCCTTTGGAAGAATTGCGCAAGGTTTCGGCAATCGCGAAAAGCCCTTCGAATTCACTTCGCGCATTCCAAGTCGCAACCAAACCTTTTTCGGTTGGCGTCGTGCCCAAGAGCGGCGGATTGGGCTGGTAGGCTTCGGCCCATGCGGTGATGCCAGCGTTTTCGGTCAACACCGTATCGTCTTCCAAACGCAGAGCTGGCAAAGTGCACGTGGGGCTGATGGCGCGAAACGCCTCGCCCAATTGTTCGCCCGCCGTCATATCAATTTGCACGGTCTCCAGCTCAATGCCTTTTTCATGCAGAAAAATTCGCGCCCGACGCGGGCTTGGGGCTGGGGTGTAATCGTAAAAAGTAAGGCTCATCGGATACTCCAAAATTTCAGCCGACGCATCCCCGTCTGCCTATGAGGCCTAAGCTCACACCGATTCACCCAGCCAAGCAACGCCCGCCATATCCATGGCCGCCACCGACAGGTAGACGAAAACCCGGCGAGCGACCCATAATTGTGGTTGGAAGCGAAGCCAAACCTGCATTACGATGCAGGCGATGGCTCGCCGGTGCTGGCCACAAGCAACGGAGCCATGGCCAAATGTTAGCGATTATAGGTGGAACAGGACTTTATCAAATTGAGGGGCTTAAGGTAAAAGAAGAGCTCACCGTAAGCACGCCTTTTGGGCCGGCTTCGGCCCCTGTGATGAAAGCCGAGTATGGCGATCGCGAGGTGCTGTTTTTACCGCGCCACGGCCGAACCCACGAACTTTTGCCGCATGAAGTGAATTACCGCGCCAATATTTTTGCGCTCAAAAAGCTAGGCGCTCGGCAAGTGCTTGGCTTTTCAGCCGTCGGTAGCCTGCGGGAGGAAATTCGCCCAGGTGAATTTGCCATTCCCTCGCAGTATTTTGACTTTGTTAAAGGCAACCGCGAGCGCACTTTTTTTGGCGAGGGGGTCGCCGCCCATGTCTCCACCGCCGAGCCCGTCTGCCCAAACCTAACCGCCTGGGTGGCCGGCAAAGCCAAACAAATGAACCTGCCCCTCCATTTAGATAAAACCTATGCCGGGGTGGACGGCCCACGCCTTGGCACCAAAGCGGAAAGCCATTTTTTACGCGGCGCAGGGTGTGACCTTGTGGGCATGACAAATGTGCCAGAGGTCTTCTTGGCCCGCGAAGCCCAGCTTTGCTATGCGACCATTGGCATTGCCACAGATTACGATTGCTGGATGGATGACCCAAGTCAGCACGTCAGCGTCGCGGATGTTATTTCACGCTTTGGCGACAGCCTAGCCCAAGCGAAAGACTTATTGCTGTCCTTGCTAGAAACGCCGCTGCCCGAGGCGCAAGCAAGTTACCGCGAGACCCTTGCAACGGCTCTGCTGACGCCGCCCGAAGGCATCCCAGACGAAAAGCGCGCGTTGATGGAAGTGCTATGCGCGTAGCTGTGCCCCTGTCGGTTATCATTCCTTTGGCACCGCACGAGCCAAAACCGACCGCCCTCCTCGACGCGCTGCCGCCTGAAATAGAAGTCATCCTGTCGCAAGAGGCAGGCCGTGCGGCGAGCCTCAACGCGGGGGCTGCGAAAGCTACGGGCGCTTATTTATGGTTTGTGCATGCCGATTCCAGCCTGCCCGAGGACGCTTGGCATAAGCTGCAAAAAGCCATTGCCGACCAGCCACAGGCTTTGCATTATTTCGACCTGGCCTTTGCCGGAGGCGGCTGGCGTATGAAGATAAATAGCTGGGGGGCCAACCTGCGCTCGCGGTTTTTTGGCTGCCCTTTTGGCGACCAGGGGTTTTGCCTCGAAAAGCAGCTGTTTGACGCCCTCGGCGCCTACCCTGAAACGGCGCCTTATGGGGAAGACCATTTGTTTGTATGGCAGGCGCATGGGGCTGGCGTCAAACTCAACCGAGTGGCGACAAGGCTGACCACCAGTGCGCGCAAATATCAGCAAAACGGCTGGCTCAAAACCACCCTGCTGCATCAATTTTTATGGCTCAAGCAAGTGGTGCGCGTGAAATGGCAATAGTGCGAGAGACACGCCGCGTGGAGCGGATTGGCTTGGGAATTTTTGCCAAAACAGCGGCGCTGTCTCCCGTGAAAACACGTTTGGCCGCCAGCATCGGCACATCAGAGGCAGAGCAGTTTTATCAGTTGAGTGTTCTGGCAATTGAGCAATTAGCGTTGGCTTTACCCCCCGCCATCTGCCCGCATTGGGCCATCGCGGAAGCCGATGGGTTGGACCACGCGCAATGGCAAAACCTGCCTCACTTTTGGACGGGGGATGGCGATTTGGGCGCCCGCTTGCATCAGGTCTATTGCAAATTACGCCAAAGCCATGGCGCCTCCATGTTGATGGGAACCGACAGCCCGCAATTGACACCTAGCCTGCTCGAGGCAGCGCAAAAGCATCTCGTGCAAAACCCCAACGCCATCGTGCTTGGCCCGTGTTCCGATGGTGGGTTTTATCTATTTGCTGGTGGGGTAGACATTCCGCAATCTTGCTGGACTAACGTAACCTACAGCGAAAGCTCGACGCTCCAGCAATTGGTTGGCCAGCTGGGTCAACTGAATTTGGAAATTCACTATCTACCCGAGCAGCAAGATGTAGATGTGGTGGCAGATTTGGTTCGGCTGCGCGAAAGCCTGGCCGCTGAGGCGAGCTTACTCTCGGCTCAAAAACAATTGCTAGACTGGTTAAACCGAACAGCTACCGCCACCTAAAACGCAAAATTTTGCACAATGCGCATGGTTCAGTTTCACCCGCTCACTGGCTTGCTTCAGCGTGGTGCCGATTTCAAATTCTTCTTCATACGGCAGTAAAGTGCAGGCCAGCACAGTGGGTTTTTCGGCCCCTTTGCGCTTCACCACCATGCGCGAGGTGGCGCACATCATATCGTTCGGGTCTACGTTCAAAATGCCCCAGCAATCGGTTGTGATTTCGGGCACTTCCGCGCCTTCATCCATCTCGGGAAACAGCATGAGTTCTTTTGGGTTTTGGGCATCTACGCTCACGTCTAAGGAGTTAAAAAGCCGGGCAAACCCATGGCGCAAATCGTCTTCTTTATCGTTCCAGCGCGTGCGGCCTGCAACATCAATGGCAAAGCCATGGGCGGACAACCATTGAAGCCCTTTCACCATAGGGGCCCATGTGTTTTCGCCACGTTCCTCTTCATGCAAGGCTTGGCTAAAATGGTCGACCGAAATCCGCAGCACCATTTGGCTGCCATAGCGCGACAGCACGTTTAGCAAAGCTTCGCGTTTATGCTCCATAGGCTTCATGGCATTGGTTAACACCAAAAGCTCAAAGCCGCGCTCCAAAATCAACTCGATGATTGGCATAATATCGGGGTTCATGAAGGGCTCGCCGCCGGTGATGCCAATTTGTTGCGTGCCTAAATCCTGCTCTGCAATTTCATCCAAATAGCTCCGCACATCGGCCAGCGTTAGATACACCAGCCGATCATTCGTCGGGCTAGATTCGATGTAACAATGGTCACACTGAATATTGCATAAAGTGCCTGTATTGAGCCAAAGCGTTTCCAGCTGGGTCAAGTCAACCCAAGCGCGCGCCTCGCCATCAGCGGTAATATCCGGATTTGCAAATTTCATCGTACCCACTTGCGTTTATCTCAAAAGGAGCTTGTATCTTAAAGTTTCAGGCTGTCATTTACCAGTTCTGCTTTTAACAAAGGCTTGGGATGGCGAAGATATACCTTTCGTACAATGTTCGAAAAGTAAGGGCGCGAAAGCCTGTTAGTCAGCCGGGTGCCTCTCGTAAAGGGCAACCAGTTCCATGCCCAGCACATCGGTAAACATGCGAAACGGGTGGCGAATCCACCGGGGCATTATCTACATTTTGGCCGGAATACTGTCGACATGCTCGCGGAATGCCGGACCATACATGAACCGGTGTTTTTCCCAAAAGTCATATGACTTTGGCAATAAATACTCAGAGAAATATCCTCTGAACGCAAGCCAGACATCATCTTCTAGCTGGCCTTTGTGGAAATTGTAAAACGCGACCTCCCAGATATTGTACAATTGCTGCAGCAAAAGCTCTTGCTTCATATTATCCAATTTGCCTATGGGGTAGCGAACCCCGTCCATTGTGTCTTGAAAAACCTTAGCCAGTTGGTCGTCCTTCATAATCTCGACGTTCAGGCGCATCGCCGTGTCAATCAACGCCAAATGATTGCTAGCCTTCGAGCTGCGCGAGTTTTCGCTTATCTCATACCCGACAAAAAGCAACGAGACGATAATGAAAATAATACCGATACGCTCTGAATGTTTTTCTAAGAAATCATTAAACATTTACTCAAGTCTCCAAACAAATACGCATGACGGCCTTAGACGTCTTAGATTCGGGGCTGCGGGGCGGCCTAAGTGGCCGAAGCCATGAACCGCTGAATGGTCTTAATCGCATCCGGCGCAGAGCCCAAGTCGCAATGATCCACACCCGCAATTTCTAAATATTCTGCATTGGGAATGCGGTCGGCCATATAGCGCCCCATCCGGGCCGGAACCGCCAAGTCGCCAGAAAAATGGATGACCAAAGTTGGACATTGCACCTCTTTAAGAAGCTCGCGCACATCCAAAGTCTTCATATATTCGACAATCTGCTTCAACGACCGCTTGTCAGACAAAAGCATTTCAAATCCTTTGTAAGTGTCATCGTCGATGACATCTCGTGAGATGCTCGGAAATAATATGTCCCGCGCCGTCGCTTCCCCCCATTGCTCGCCCAATAAATCAAGCGCACTGTCCGATAGTCCAATCGCATAGTCATCGGCACGGGTGAACTTGGGGGTTGTGCCGAATAAAATGAGCCCACAAACCCGGTCTGGGTTTTCGGCGGCGAATTTGACGCTCATTGGGCCGCCTTCTGAAATTCCCATCAGAACAAATTTATCGGCCCCAGAGGCATCGGCGACAGCATGGATATCTTGCACCCGTTCTTGCATGGTCGCCACATTGGCCACCGGATCGGAAAGCCCCTGCCCGCGCTTATCAAAATTGATCACACGGCTGAATTTCGCCAAAGCCGCCATCGTGCGCTGAAGCGGCGGAAGGTTGGCGGAAATATGCAGGTTGGAAATAATGCCCGGTGTCACCAATAAATTTGGGGACGATTTGCCATGCGTGCTGAAGGCAATGTTCACGCCATCGCAATTGGCAAATTGCACCGGATGCGGCGACGGCTTACTCAGCTCGGCAAGCGTCAGGCGGCGCCCGCCCGAAGATTTATAAAACAATTGAACGAGAAAGTTTCTGCCGACCGTGGCAAAGGCGCCCAGAATAACAAAAGCGGCAGCTATGCCACTTAATACTTTTTCATTTTCAGAAAACCACTGCCACATATCCATACATATTACTCCTCAACGCAAATTAACGTATCGCAATCGCGTCCGGCGAAGCAATAGGCAATCCCACAAGCGACAGCCCAAGGCGCGCGCCACGCCCGTCCAGCGGCCTTTAATTGGCGGTTGCATTGCAAAAGCAAAGATATAAAACTGGGGCATCTGCAAAAACCACAGGTTTCAACTCTATGACCGCCGAGGCAAAAGCCAAACTCCCCCGTCGAAATGCGCGCTCTCATGAGGCCATTTTGAACGCGACCCTCAAGCTGCTTGGATCGTCTGGCTATATTGATTTTTCGATCGAAAAAGTTGCCAGTGAGGCCGGTGTCGGCAAGCAAACGATTTATCGTTGGTGGGACTCGCGCGCCGATTTAGTGCTGGAAGTCTGGCGCGACCGCTTGCTGCCCTCCCTGCCTGACTATGATGAGAGCGTGCCGCTGCGCCAGTTTTTAGAAACCTCCATGCTGGCCTTTGGAGAAGTTATAAGCCGCACCGATTGCCGCCAAGCGGCGATTTGTATTTTGGCGGAAGCGCATCGTGACCCGAAACTTTATCAACGCATGGCCGAAGCGGTTTATCTGCCGCGCATCGTTACCATTCGAAAAGCCTTTCAAAAAGCCCAAGACGACGCCCTTTTTGCCAAGGATGCCGATATTGATGTCACCATCGACGAGCTATATGGCGCGGTTTGGTACAAAGTCCTCATCCGTTTTGAAACCATTGATGCGCCCTATATTCAAAAACTTGTGGCCCAAGCGCTGGGCCCTTTGAAGTAAAATTACCGTCTATTTTTCTAGACAATACGCACCGTCTCGTATAACCTTATGGTTAATCTGGGAGGGTTTATTGTGCAATTGAAAGTGAACGGCGTCTCGCGCCAAGTGGCAAGCGAATGGCAGAACGAAAACCTGCTAGACGTTTTGCGCGAACATTTCGGTCTTGTCGGGTCCCGCTATAGTTGCGGCATCGGCCAATGCGGCGCCTGTGTGGTGCATGTCGATGGCGCGCCGCTATCGAGTTGCTTAACCCCGGTTGGCGATGTCGCCGACAAAGATATTTTAACCATCGAAGGCCTCGCCTCCCCGAACGGCGACTTGCACCCGCTGCAACAAGCCTGGATGGACGAAGATGTTCCCCAGTGTGGCTACTGTCAGTCGGGCCAAATCATGCAAGCCTTGGCGCTGTTGCAAACCAACCCGACCCCCACCGACGAAGATATTGATGTTGCGATGAGCGCAAACATTTGTCGCTGCGGAACCTATGAGCGCATTCGCAAAGCGATTAAAAGTGCCGCCACCGTTATGCAAGAGGTGGGCTAATGGCTATTCTCTCGCGTCGTAAATTTCTATTCACCACCGGCTGGGTGGCCGGCGGACTTACGGTTCTTTATGGCCTTCGAAATCGAGCGCTCACCGTGGCACCAACGATTATTTACCCCGATAAAATGTCGGCGGTTTCTTGGCTGCAAATTGGCCCCGATGGCACTTGCTCGATGTATTTTCCACGCATGGAAATGGGCCAGAATGCCAATACGGGCTTGGCGCAGATTGCCGCCGAAGAACTCAACCTTGAGGTAAAAGACATTGTCGGCGTCACCCCCAGCACCAGCGACGTGGCGCCCATTGCGTTGACCGCGGGCAGTATGTCGCTCACGGTGTTTTCGCATCCCACAGCTGTCGCCGCTGCCACATTGCGTGAAAACTTGCGCGCCCGCGCCGCCGCCAAACTCGGGCAACCCTTGAGCGCCATTTTGGACGATGCGGGCGGCTTTAAAACCACGGACAATGAGACAATCCCCTATGCCGATTTGGTCGAGGCGACGCCAGCTCTGGTCGAGTTTGACGAGACCCAACCCCTGCCCGCGCTTTATACTTACGATGCGAAACGCAAAAAGAAACAAGTCGGGCATGCGGCCAAGCCTTTCGACATGCAGGCTTTGGTTACCGGCGCACCGATTTACGCTGGCGACATTGCCATGCCAGATGTTTTATACGGTCGCGCCATTAAGCCTCCGGTTCGAAATGCCCGCCTGGAGAGCCTCGACACTGCCGGCGTCAGCTCGGTGCCGGGCGTGGTGAAATTAGTGCGCGAAGATGATTTCGTCGGCGTGGTGTGCAAAACCCCAAGCGCGGTCGATGCCGCCATGGCAAAAATCAAACCAACGTGGAAACTGCAACAACCGATTGATCAACAGACCCTCGATGGCCTCCTGGATGTCGACGCGCATATGGCCGAAGGCGATTTGGAGCATCTTTACGAGGATGAAAACCACCGCCCCGATGCCGATTGGGCTGTTGATTTGCGCTTCGATGTGCAAGTGCAAAGCCATGCCATGCAAGAACCGCGCAGCGCCATAGCGCGTTTTCGCGACACCTCGCCGAGCCTCGAAATCTGGACCGGCACGCAAGACCCATGGGCGATAAAACGGCTGGCCGCTCTCGACACTGGATTGTCGCAAGACGAAGTGGTGGTTTACCCCCAACGCATGGGCGGCAGCTTTGGCGGTCGCGAGCATTATGAGGTTGAAATGGATGCGGTGCGTCTCGCGCGCGCGGTAAAGCGTCCGGTCAAAGTGCAATGGAAGCGCGAAGATGAGTTTATGACCAGCCGCAGCCGCCCGGCCTCGGCTCATCGGCTGCGCTTGGCGACCGATGCCGATGGCAATCTATCCGATTGGTGGCATGGCTATAGCACGGGCCATATTGTTTTGGCGCGCGAGCGTCTGCCGGGTTGGTTATTGCCGGTTATGCGATTGGGCGAAGACATGGGTGTCGTGCGCGGCGCGGTGACCCCCTATACGGTGAAGCATAAGCGGGTCGAATATAACGATGTCGATTTACCCGTCGACCTCGGGGTATGGCGCTCGTTGAATGCCGGACCCGCGGTTTTCGCGCGCGAGTCGGCTATGGATGAGCTGGCCTTGCAATTAGACAAAGACCCGGTCGACTATCGCTTGCAACAAATGGGGGAACAAAACCCTCGTCTGCAAGCCTGCTTGTCGCGGGTGCGCGAGCTGGCTGAAAAACGTCCCCTGCCAAAAGGTAAAGGCTATGGGCGAGGCTTTGCTTGCGGCATTTACGAGCATCGCTGTTTTGTCGCGGCCAGTGCCGATGTATACATCGACGCGCAAACCCAAACCATCAAAGTCGAGCATATGTGTTGTGTTGAGGACGTCGGCCTTGCGGTTAACCCGGGCCAATTGAAGGCGCAAATGGAAAGCAATCTGGCGTGGAGCGTCGGCATGGCTTTGCTGGAGCGATTGGAAGTGGGCGAGGACACCATTCAAAGCTCTAACTTTGACAATTACACCGTGGCGCGCATGTCGGATATGCCGAGTGTTGATATGGATATTATCGACCAACCCAGCATTCCTCCGGCGGGGGCTGGCGAGGTTGCGATTATTGCTGGCGTGCCAGCGATTGCCAATGCGGTGCGTCAAGCGAGCGGCTTTCGGGCTCTGCGCCTACCCATTTCTTATGAAGATATCAAATCGAGTTGAGGATTTTATAATGTTGCATTACCTATTAAAAACCACCGGATTAAGCCTTTGTCTTACCCTTGGGCTTGTTGTCTCAAGCGGCCTCTCGGCCATGGCCAAACAGCCAACCAGTGCCGAAAAACAGGCCAAAGGCATGCAGTTGGTTACAAAATTGCTGGCCGGAACCTCGGCGGGCTCAGTGCCTTTGCCGGCTAAATTCGGCAAATATACCGTCGAGCATTTGTTCGGCGAGGTGTGGCAAGGCACCGATATGAGCTTGCAAGAGCGCTCGTATTTAACCTGCGTCACCTTGATTGCGTTGAACCGAGAAGCCGAAATGCGCTTACATTTTGTTGGCGCCAAAAACGTCGGCGTGCCGCGCGCGCGACTAGAGGCAGCCATTGCCCATCAAGTGCATTACGCTGGCTGGCCCGTGGGCATGACCGCCCTCAAGGTTTTGCACGAAGTCTGGCCGGTAGAGCCGAAAGGAACCCAAAAATGACCCTACGCCCTCGTCTATTTGTTAAAACTTTGTGGCTCAGTAGCGTGCTGCTGACAAGCGTCGCAATGTCCCCTGGCCAAGCGCAAGAACCTGCGAGCGTTTACCATACGGTCATCTTCTGGATGAAACCGGGCACGCCGGACAGCAAAGTGGCGGAAATTATCCGCAACACCAAAAGTTTCGAAACCCTTCCCATGGTCGAACAAGTTCTGGTCGGCACGCCGATAGAGAGCGAGCGCAAAGTGGTCGACGATAGTTTTACCCTCGCCTTTACCATGACCTTTAAGGACGAAGCCGCTTTGGCCGCCTATAACGCCGACGCCAACCACAAAAAGATATCCAGCCAAGTTACCTTGCCCCACGTTATGCGTGGCGTGATTTACGATTATAAGTCACAGTAAAGGCTGGCTTTATAGCAAACGGCGGAAGCATGACGCGCAATCTCTTTGACACCAATGTCTTCGCACATTTAGCGGACTGGCAGGCCCAAGGCTTGAAGACCGCTTTGGCGGTTTTAATCGGGGTCGATGGCTCTAGCCCTCGGCCAATTGGGGCGCAAATCGGCGTCGCCGAAGATGGCCGCAGCGTCGGCATGATTTCTTCCGGCTGCGCCGAAGAAGCCATCATCGCCGAAGCGATAAAAGCGATAGACACTGACACACATCACACCATCCGCTATGGCAAAGACAGCCCCTATTTAGATATCGTGCTGCCGTGCGGCTCGGGCTTGGATGTTTTCATCTCCACCCGTGGCATTCGCGAGATGACCCAGGCGGCGCTGCAGCTACACGAGACCCGCCAAATCGCCTATGTGCGCTATGACGCAATGGCCGATATCTGCGTCGAGGACGCGCCCACACATAAATCCATCGCCTATCCGCCCGATTATCGCCTGCATGTCTTTGGGGCCGGACAGCAATTGCTCCAGTTCGCGCAAATTGCGCAGCTCGCTGGCTATAAAATAATCGCCCATAGCCCCGATGCCGCCGCTTTAGAGGTTTTAAAATCGCAAGGGATGGAAGTCGCCAACATGACCCATCAATCGCGCTTTGATCCGACGGCGTTTGATGCCCATTCGGCCGTCCTCACCCTGTTTCATCAACATGATTTAGAGCTTGCAGCGCTGCAGGCGGCGTTAAATTCCAAGGCGTCTTTCATTGGCGCTTTGGGGAGCCGAAAGACCCATGCACAACGACAAGCGCATTTGGCGCAAACCCCAACAAAGCGACCGTTTAGCGATATTTCTGGCCCCATCGGGCTGGATATTGGCGCCACGGACCCGGCTGAAATCAGCATTTCTATTCTGGCGCAACTCATCGAAAGGCGTCGCAAAGCATGACACCGCCTTGCAAAATCGCCGTGCTGTTTCTCGCCGCCGGCCTGTCGCGCCGGTTTGGAGACAGCGATAAACTGCTGGCCGATTGTGGCGCATCCGGCACGCTCATCGATAGCGCGCTGGCGCCCTATCAAGAGGCTCCCTGGCTGAGCCAAAAGATTGCCGTCACGTCGCCCCATAGCCAAGTCAGCGCGTCTTGCTTGGCGGCAGGTTTTGAGATTTGCATCAATCCGCAGCCCGAAAATGGCATGGGCGGTTCCATCGCTTGTGGCATGGCTGTGCTGCAAAACGCCAGCCATGTGCTCATCGGCCTCGCCGACATGCCGCGATTGCAAAGCTCGACCCTAGAAAAAATATATCATGCCATCGACGACACGGGCGCCTCGATTGTTCTGCCAAGCCATGCGGGCACACGCGGCCATCCCCGCCTGTTCGCCGCGCGCCATTTTGCTGCCCTTGCGCAGTTGAAAATGGACACTGGCGGACGCTCGATTATTGCCGCCTGCCCCACTGTGGCCGACGTCGCGGTCGATGACGCAGGCTGTTTGTTCGATGTCGACACCCGCCAAGACCTGACAGCGAGCCAAGCCGCATGGTAGCCCTCTTACCTGGTTTGCCTTTATGGTTTTTTCTGACGGCGCTTCTCTATGCGATGGTCGGCTTTGGCGGCGGCTCGACCTATACGGCGCTGCTGGCGATGAGCGATACCCAAGTCTGGCGCATTCCGATGATGGCACTGCTGTGCAACATCACCGTGGTCGCCATCGGCAGTTGGTTGGCCATCTATCGACGCGGCTTTGACTGGCGCGCCGCCTTGCCGTTTTTTATCGCCTCGGTTCCCATGGCTTTCCTTGGCGGGCTGGTGCCATTGCGCGACGCCACTTATCTGACGCTATTGGCGGTGAGTTTATTGCTGGCCGGCTTGCAGCTTTTGCTATCGCAAACCAAGCCAGCCGCCGACAATACCCAACACCAGACCGCCATCGCGCTTGGTGTTGGCGCTGGGCTTGGTTTGCTGTCGGGCATGGTGGGCATTGGCGGCGGCATATTTCTGGCGCCCATTTTGTTTCGTCTGCGCTGGGCCAACGCCAAAGACATCGCCTCGCTGTGCAGTGTTTTTATTCTAGTTAACTCGGTGGCTGGCTTGGCTGGTCAATTGGCCAAACATGGGCCGACGGTCGTGCCCGACATCCTTTCGGTTTCGGCGCCTTTGCTTGTCGCCGTGGCGATTGGCGGCCTGTTGGGCGGCCGGGTTCTGTTGGAGCGTGTTTCACACAAGCGAATGCGCCAAGGCACCGCGTGTTTGATAATTTTTGTCGCCTTACGACTTCTTTGGCAGGTATACTAAAGCCCATGGCCCAATTCCCCCCGCTTCAAGATAGTTTTGGCCGACAGGTTACTTATTTGCGTTTGTCGGTTACCGACCGCTGCGATTTGCGTTGCCAATATTGCATGTCCAATAAAATGCAATTCCTGCCCAAATCGGATTTGCTGAGCTATGAAGAATTGCAATTTCTGTGTGAGGCATTTATTCGTCGCGGCGTCCATAAGATTAGAATTTCTGGCGGCGAACCTTTGGTCCGTAAAGATGTCATGCAGTTGATCGCCGGCTTGGGCCAGCTTCTCGACAACAGCGGCCTGCAAGAGCTAACCCTGACCAGCAATGCCACGCAATTACCCAAACATGCGACCGCTTTGGTCGAGTGTGGGGTGCGCCGCGTTAATGTCTCCCTCGACACGCTGGATAAAGATACTTTCGCGCGCCTGTCGCGCCGCGACGCCCTGCACGATACGCTGGCCGGCATTGACGCAGCTTTGGAGGCCGGGCTGAAAGTTAAAATAAACACCGTGGCTTTGAAAAATTACAATCAAGCCGAGCTGCCACACTTAATTGATTGGGCGCATCAGCGCGGTATGGATATTTCGATTATTGAAACCATGCCCATGGGCTTTATCGACGAAGATAGGTTCGAGCAATATATGCCGCTGTTGCCGCTGCAAGAAAAATTGGTCCAGCGTCTGGCCATGCAACCGAGCGACCATCGCACAGGCGGGCCAGCAACTTATTTCTTACGGCCCGAGACCGGACGCCACGTCGGGTTTATTACCCCCTTAACCAATAATTTTTGTGCCGGATGCAATCGGGTGCGGGTGACTTGCACAGGCGAGATTTACACTTGTTTGGGCCAGGACGGCAAAATGGATTTACGCCAAGCCATCCAAAGTTTCGATGAGACTGTGCTGCAAGAAAAATTAGATGAGGCGCTCCTTGCCAAGCCGAAAGGCCATGACTTCGAAATTACCAAAAGCGACGCCGCCCCGGCCACCCAACGCCACATGTCGGTAACGGGAGGCTAGGTCATGCAGGTGAATTTATTCGGGATTTTAGCCGATTTAGCTGGCCAGCGCTGCCTCCCCGAGACACCCGACGAGCTGGCGACGGGCCAAGCCTTGCGCGAGTATCTCGCCCGGCAATACCCGCAAATGGCCGAACAGCTTTCGCGCCCCAGCACGCGGTTGGTTTTGAACCAAGAGATCGCCGATTGGCAAATGCCGCTCACGCCCGCCCTCGATATTGCGATTATTCCCATGGTTAGCGGCGGATGAGCGATCGCTGCGTTCGTTTGGCCGACACGCCCTTCGATGTCGATGCCGCGGCAGCCGCGTTTCGCCAAAGCGTGCCAAGCGCCGGCGCTGTGGCTAGTTTTATCGGACAGGTCAGCCCTGAAAGCGGGGATAATCCGGTGGAAGCGCTGTTTCTCGACCATATGCCCGAGGCCAGTTTGGCCTCGATTAAGAAAATTGCGAGCGCCGCCGAGGCGCGCTGGCCGCTATTGAAACTTATGATTATTCACCGTGTCGGCCGCGTGGAAACGGGCCAACCGATTGTCTTTGTGGCCTGCGCCTCTCGCCACCGTCGCGAGAGTTTTGAAGCGGTCGAGTTTGTTATGGATTTCCTCAAATCCGATGTCCTGCTATGGAAAAAAGAAATTCGCGCCACTAGCCAAACTTGGATCGAACCCAAGACACAAGATTTCGCCGATAAGCAAAGATGGGAAACCGAAATATGCACGGAATAAACCAAGAGCTAACTTTCACGCCGGTAAACATTGCGGTGATGACCGTCTCCGACACCCGCACGCTAGACACCGACACCTCCGGACATTTACTGGCCGAGCGGGTCACCGAGGCGGGCCATCATTTGGCTGCGCGCTGCATTGTGACCGACGATAAGGAAAAAATCGCCGCGCAAGTGCAAACCTGGATCGACGACAAAGAGATTGATGTGGTGATTTCAACCGGCGGCACTGGCCTGACAGGACGCGACACGACGCCCGAAGCCATCACCCCTTTGTTTGAAAAAACCATCGAAGGCTTCTCGGTTATTTTTCATCAGGTGAGTTTTCAATCCGTCGGCCTGTCGACTTTGCAATCTCGGGCCGTGGCGGGTTTGGCGAAAAACACCTTTATCTTTGCCTTGCCGGGTTCCAATGGCGCGGTCAAAGATGGTTGGGATAAAGTCATAAGCTTACAACTCGACAGCCGGCACAAGCCCTGCAATCTGGTGGAATTAATGCCACGACTGGACGAAAAATAGAGGTTTCGATGAGCGATAAACTGACCCATGTAGATACCGATGGCCGCGCCCATATGGTGGATGTTTCCGACAAATCCAGCAGCCAACGCCTCGCCCGCGCGCGTGGCTTTGTGCATCTTTCCGCCGCCACTTTGGCGGTCATCCACGAAGGGCGAAACAACAAAGGCGACGTCCTATCGGTCGCTGAATTGGCCGGCATTATGGGTGCCAAAAAGACTTCCGAGCTTATTCCGCTGTGCCATCCGCTGCCTTTAACCAAGGTCAAACTCGCGCTTACCGCGCAAGAAACCGGCATTGAGGTCGAGGCAACCGTGGGCTGCCACGGCGTCACTGGCGTGGAAATGGAAGCCCTCACCGCCGTGTCGGTGGCTTGCCTGACCGTCTATGACATGGTCAAGGCGATCGAAAAATCGGCCAGCATTGGGTCGATTGAATTGATCGAAAAAACCGGCGGCAAGTCAGGCGACTACCTGCGAGACGCCACATGATTTCTGTTCAACAGGCTTGGGATGAAATCGCTAGGGTGGCGCCTTCGGGAAAAATCGACACCGTCGCTTTATCCGATGCCGCCGGGCGCATTCTGGCCGAGCCGATTCTCGCCCAACGCTCTCAGCCGCCTCGCGATGTCTCGGCCATGGATGGCTATGGCGTCCGCTTCGAGGCGATTGCCGAGGGTCAAACCCAATTCACGGTGATTGGCGAAGTCGCTGCCGGACAGGTTTTCGATACCGCCATTACCTCCACGCAAGCGGTTCGCATCTTTACCGGCGCCCCCGTCAGTCCCGGCGTCACCCATGTCATCTTGCAAGAAGACACCGAGCGCGACGGCGACCGGATACAATTAACCCAGCCGCAAGATAAGCCGAGCCATATTCGAAAAGCCGGCCAGGATTTTAAAGCTGGCGAGCTACTGCTGCCCGTCGGCAAACGATTATCGCCGGCCGATGTGGCGCTGATTGCCAATGCCAATTATGCAAAACTCGCGGTTTTAACCAAGCCGCGCGTGGCTTTCATTGCCTCTGGCGATGAAATCGTCGCGCCCGGGCAAGCCCTTGGGGCGGCGCAAATACCCGATAGTTTGAGTGCCGCTTTGGCCGCCATGGTCGAGATTTGGGGCGGCACTTGGGTCGCCAGCTGCCGCACCCCCGATGATCGCGCGCGGTTCGCCGAGGCGGTTCAAAGCCTCCCCGAAGCCGATATTCTCGTGCCGATTGGCGGCGCCTCCGTTGGGGATTATGATTACGCCAAACAAGTCTTCTACGGCTTGGGTTTTACGCCCGTATTTGAGAAAATTGCCGTTAAACCCGGAAAACCTTGCTGGTTTGCCAAAAGCGACACGCATTTGGCGCTCGGTCTGCCGGGCAACCCAAGTTCGGCAATGGTGACGGCGCGGCTGTTTTTGCAGCCTTTGATGGCGCAATGGATGGGGGCCGCTGCATCGCAAGATTGGATGACGGCGCGCCTTAGCCATGCGCTTGCGGCCAATGGCGCGCGCGAAACCTATTTGCGCGGCACCTGGAAAATAGATGAAAATGGGGTCTTGCGCGTACAAACCTCGCCGCGCCAAGACAGCGCCTTAACGCAAGTCTTCGCGCAAGCCAATTGCCTGCTCCGTCGCGAGGCGCATGGCCCCGGTTTAGAAATCGACGATAAAGTAGAGCTCTTGCCCCTTTGAGCCAGTTTTGCGCGGTTTCTAAAAAGGCTGTCGCCGGTTGCCCCTCGATAGTTTCCACGCCCACCGCTCGGCCAAACGGCCTTTCGAGGTTTATATTTTCTCTACGCGACCATAGCGAAAATTATCGGAATAAGATTTGGCGCGGATGCGGTTTGTCGATGCGCGCGGCAATACCTTTAGAGGCGGCATAGGTTTGGGCCTCTTCCAATGTAGCGAACTTTAGCTTCACTTGATTGGCCGTGCCATCAATGGAGCTCTAGCTGGGAAAAACAAAAAAACCCTGTTTTCGAGAATTTTCACATCTAAGTGGCGAATAAGTGGTGATATTTACATATAGAAATATAAGGTTTTGTTTTTATTACTTAATTATGGTCGGGGCTGAACTACTCGACCACCCATTTATCATTTAATAACAATAACTTGCATGTTTGTTACGCCAATCGTTACGCCAATTACTTTTTACCGCGCCGCGCTTCATCAAGCAGCCGGTCAATGTGCTTGTTTCATAGCACGAATAGCTGCTCGACTTTCTTGTCTATATGGCGCAGCCGTTCATCCTGCGTGTCATTCCGGCTTTTTTGTCTCACTTATCTCTAGCGAGTTGAGAATGAAAGATTGCAAAAGCTGATAGCAGTTCATCTGAGTAGCTTTTAAACACCTCTTCATGCCAAACGATATAAGCGCTTAGCGCTTCATCCGTGAAACAAAAGCCTAAAGCAGATTTTTTAACAAACCCCGAATCCATGCCTGAGAATAATGACTGCTTTGCAGAGTTGCGAGAAACATTTAACCGTCGCATAATTTGCGAAATCTTAATCATGTCCCCTGATATTGAGGCACTCATAAGCAATAAAAGCAAATCGCGATTGAACGTATTTGATATAACCCAAGATGATAAATTCATCTCTTTTGGTCTTGAGTGCAACTCAACTTTTAACTTGCGGTCTTGTTTTACGCTCTCCGCTCTGGATAGAATTGACAATTCAAGTGTTTTATCGATTGCCTCCTCGACGCTTAGGGTTATCGTTCGGGTAGATAAGCTGTCAAAAGCCTCCGATAGCAAACAGGCACTTTCTGAATCTATAAGCCTCCATTCGTTTATATAACTTAACTTATAAATCTCAAAAAAGTGCTCTGTAATGGATATACAATTATTTTCATCCAGTTCAGCAATTCCCAAATCAAGAGCTTCTGTAAGTATTTGTTTGAGAGTGTTTCGAGTTACCGAAATTTCAAAGGCTAACTTTTTTTGATTGTATTCCTCTCCAGAGATTCTCTGCGCTAGCAAGACCAGAGCAAAATCACGTCGAGCTCGAGAGTGAAAGCACCAAGACCTCCAGCTTGTCTGCATACCTGGAAGCCTTAAACCTGCTCGGCCTGGATCATCGGTAAGAAGCGACGCTCGATAGACAATAAGTGACGCAAATGCATTATAATATTTGGAAATTGACATGAAACAACTTCATACACTTATGAAGGTTTTACTAGTGGCAATTTCTGACAGTTGTAATTTTGGGGCCCTCAGGAGACCCAAATGCTTCTTGCGTATTAAATACGCCATACACGAGCACAACAATTAATTTAATTTTAGATTAAGCGACTGGATGTCGAAGATTAATAATAGTCGAAAAAAACTTACTACATTTGTCGCCAGATTACCTGCGTCAAGCAGTCGATAGGTAGTTGTTGACTGCGCTAATTGCTGCGCTAAATGGCCGTCCACTCCAGTCCACTCGAATGAAGTTTCATTTATCGCTGATTTCTCGAAAAATGGCTTTTTACTGCGGTCAACAAACAAAATACGCAAAAGTAAACTTTGGTGAGCCCAGAACGACTCCACTTCCATTTTATTATTTAATAACAATGCCTTGATTGTTTGCGGCGCCAATCCCTTTTGTCCCGCCGCGTCAGCGCCGTCCGACCTCTTCCATGAATGAGGCTATAGCTGCCTCGACCCGCTCAGGATGTTCCGGCAAAATCGCATGACCGGAGTTTTCGATCCGCGCCACCCGAACCCGCGCGCCAAATTCCTGCTCTAAGAGATCGGCCGTGTGCTCAGGTGGGGCGATTGTGTCTTGCATGGCTTGAATAACGAGGAGCGGTGCTGACCCGCCATGCCACCACGTTTTAGAGGGCGTGTTGCCGGTGGCGCGAATCTGCATCCGCGATGTGGGGATGTTCCAGCCGCGCACCCAATAATCGGGCAACGCATTGTCGCCGGCAAAAAAGGCGTGGCGAATGTATGGTCTACGCCACGCATCCGGCATCCATACCCAAAAACTGCGCAACAGCGCCTCGCGGGTCTTCGCCTCAATTGCCACTTTGCCGCCCGCTGCAATCAGCACCGTGCCCAAAACCGAATCGGCATGTTTTGTCGCATAGGCGCGCGACACCCGATTGCCGAACGCATGACCAATAATGACATGCGCGTTTAAATTTGCGTCGGCTACGATGGCGGCCACATCATCGGCCAGATCGAACAGATCGATTGCCTCTTGACCGAGGCCGCCGCGCGTGCGCATGCCCCGCGGCTCGACCAAAACCACGTCATGGCCGCGTGCCTGCATGGCTTCGGCCAACTCATTGAAATCGGAAGCCGAACGACCGAGCGACGGCACCATAACGACGTCTGTCCCGCGCCCCGCCCCGGCCGCGCTCAGTTTCGAATAGACCAGCGGGACGCCGTCGCGCAACACAGTCCGCTGTTCGCCAGACGTGTCGCGCGGCGTGGCATTGTACAGCGCCTGCACAATCAGCAGCGATACGCCGAGCGCCGCCGCCAAAGCCACCGAAATCTTTTTGTTTGCCATCTTGCCCCCCGTTTTTCCGCAGTCAGCGTAAACCATCCACCGACCGAAAGACAGTCGGCAATGCGCGAAACAGAATACGAAAAAAGGATGTTGGTGAGCCCGGAACTGCTCAACATACGTTTTATCGTTTAATAACAATATCTTGCTTGTTATGTCCGTTCTATTTGCCGTTCTATTTTTTACCGCGCCGCGCTTCATCCAGCAGCCGGTCAATGTGCTTGTTCCATAGCACGAACAGCTGCTCGACCTTCTTGTCTATCTGGCGCAGCCGCTCATCTTGCGTTTCGTTCCGGCCCTTTAACTCGCTGATCGTGCGGCTAATCCAAACGACTAGAATGAATAGCGCTGTTATCTGCGGCCACCACTTTGTTATTACTTCAGCGCTCATCGCGTTTACCGGCGTTTTTGTTTCTCGTCGCGAGGGACGTAACGTTTACCATTAAACTGTTCAATCATCGGGTACGCGAACTCCTTTTTGGCGTCTCCGCTTCTCAAGTTTAGCAACGCCGGATAGAGGGTTGTTTGTTTTGCTATAATGATTGAAGGAAAAATTAGATGCTTTCTCCTATTTTTTCGATAGGATTATGTTTTAAGAGGGGAGATCAAAATGGATATGAAGCAAGAGCTGGCTGAAGCGCTGGTTGACCCGAAAACTTATAAAGATTTCGACAAAATTCATGATGTGTTCACGCAATTGCGCACCGACACACCCGTCGCCTTGGCTAAGCCGAAGGGCTTTGACCCGTTTTGGTTTATCTCCAAATTTGAAGATGTGCAGGCTGTAGAAGCTGATAATAAAACATTTCACGCGGGTGACTCGCCCACCATTTTGGTGGATGCCAAAACTAATCAGCTGACCATTGACGAAATCGGCTCGCCGCATCGGTTTTTAACCTTGGTGCAAATGGATGGCGACAAGCATAAAGCCTATCGCGACCTGACCGCCTCTTGGTTCGGGCCGCGCTCTTTGCGCAATCTGGAGCCGCGCATTCGCGAGCGCATGCAGCAATCGCTCGACAGTTTTCTGGCAGCCGGCGGCGCGTGCGATTTCGCGCGCGATATTGCCCTGCTTTATCCGCTCCGCGTCATTATGGATGTACTTGGCGTTGAAGATGAGGCGGAAGAATTGATGTTGCGCTTCACTCAAGAAGTTTTCGGCTCCAGCGATGCCGAGGCCAATGCAACCGGGCAGGTTTATGAAACCGCCGAGCAGCAGCAAAAAGCCGTTTCGGAAATCGCGACGGAAGCCTTTGACTATTTTATGACGCTGACGCAAGAGCGCCGCAAAAACCCGAAAGATGATTTGGCAAGCCTTTTATCCAATGGCACGATTGACGGGGAACCTTTAGGCGAGGTAGAGACTTTCGGTTATTACGCCATCACCGCCACGGCGGGCCATGACACAACGTCGGCCTCGACATCCAGTGGCATGATTGCGCTGTGCGAGAAGCCCGATTTGCTGAAACGACTACAAGACGACCCGTCTTTAATACCGGGCTTTGTAGAAGAAACCATTCGCTGGGAAAGCCCGGTAAAGCACTTTATGCGTAGCGCGACGCGCGATGTACAAATTCGCGGCATCGACATAAAAAAGGGCGAATGGATGATGTCTAATTATGCCAGCGCCAGCCGCGACGAAGATATTTATGACAACCCGTTTGAGTTTGATGTTACCCGCAAGCCCAACCGCCATATGGCGCTTGGCTATGGACCGCATGTTTGTTTGGGACAGCATTTGGCGCGGCTTGAAATGTGCATTTTCTGGGAAGAATTATTACCACGCCTCAAATCGGTTGAACTGACCGGACCGGTGAAGCGCGTCGGCGCAAGCTTTGTATCCGGCCCGTTCAGCGTGCCCATTGCATTTGAATTGTCTTAAAGCCGCCCCAATTTAGCGTCCCGCCGCCCTGTTCTTCCAATGTCAAACACGCTTGAGCGCGTTTTGCTTCCCCACCGGGGCGAACCAGACCAGCTGGTGTGCGGTTTTAAGCGCGATCCTTACGAAAAGTTTAAGCAGTGGGCTTTTGACATGGGGATGCCGGAATTATCTGCTCACGTTTTTAGGCATACTTGGGCGTCACACAGCGCCGAAGACGGATTAGACATGAAAATAATTGCTGCGTTTCTTGGCGACACAATCAAGACAGTCGAAGAAAATTACATGCACTTGTCGCCAGATTACCTCCGCCAAGCAGTCGATAGGTAGTTGTTGATTACGCCAATTCTTACGCCAATCTTGCTTAAATTGGCGTAAGTCTGTCGATTTTGTCGATTTTTGTCCACTCCAGTCCACTCGAATGAAGTGTCATTCATCCCTGATTTTCATGAAAAAGTAAGAAAACTGCGGTCAACAAACAAAATACGCAACTATACGATAATGGTCGGGGCTGCAGGACTCGAACCTGCGACCCCCTGGTCCCAAACCAGGTGCGCTACCAGACTGCGCCAAGCCCCGACTGACACCTGCTTAATAGAAATGTCTCTGGGTTTCAAGCAAAACAGCTATCTATCTTCTAATAATCTGAAAATAGCCGAACTTCGGAAAATTAAACTATCCATGGGTGGCTCTTCGCCTTCCCCAACCCAAGCATAGGCATCGACAAAGGCGGTCTTGCGAGTCGCTCGGGTGACTTTGGCCGTCCCTTGCAGCCAGTCGCCGCTTTTGGCACTGCGCAAAAACTCCGTGTTCAGCTTAATCGTCACCGAGGCGCGCTTCACCTCGCGAAACACCGAGGTTGCCGCAAGGCCATCCGCGAAGGACGATAGAAATCCGCCATGGACAATGCCGCGGCTGTTGCAATGACGCTCCAGCAACCGCACCCCTTGGCGAAACGTATCTGGGCGCGCCCAATGGAACCAAGGCCCATTATGCGTCGTAAAGGGCCCGCGTCGCACGCTTAAGCGAAACGGTTCGGGTGGCTGCAAAGCCGCTAGGTCAATTTCAGAGAAGTCAGACATGGGTTTTGAGTGCCATATGCGGTTGCCGAGCGCAAGCGCAAACGCTTCCCCTCCCAACAACGCGGGCGCTGATTACTCGCTGCTCTCGGGTGTCGACATATCCACCAACGGTGGACCCGATGGATCCCCAGTTGGCTCTCCAGTTGGCTCTCCAATTGGCTCGGGCGCATCTTGAGCTGTGTCTTCGTGCAAAACCATCTGGCTTTCGCTGGCACTCGACTGCAACCGCGCGCCACTATCAATGCGCTTCACATCGGTTGCCATCAGCCCCTTCGGGCCATTGCCATATTTCACCAGAATATATTGCCCGGGAACCAAAGCCTCAATCTCGGCTTTTCGAAGCACTTCCATATGCACGAAAATATCGTCGCCATCTTGTTCAACATTGACGAAGCCAAATCCGCGAATGCGGTTGAACCATTTCACATGGGCTTGCTGAAATTCGCTGATGTTGGAAATACCCGCCAGCACGCTGGTTGGTCTTGGATTGCCAATCGGCACTTGGGCGTCGGTATTATCGATCGCTACAATCCGGTCCGCTTGCAGGCCTTGGGGCCGCTCCACCACGGTGCATTTAATGCGCGCCAACGGATATAGCGTATCATACCCCCCGCGACGCAAAGTCGAATGATGAACTAAAACGTCTACACCGCCAGCATCGGGGACGACAAACCCATATCCTTTGACAGCGTCAAACCACTTTACAGTGCCCTCGATGAGCACGGCTTCTTCCGCTGAACCATCAGCGGTTTCTACAGAAAACATTGCAAAACCTCTATTATTCTTATTGTTTTTATTACTTTAGGTTTACGCCTTTACCACTGCTCGCTAACACAAATTGACCACTAGAAAAGGCAAAAAAACACCTCTTCCTTCCCCACTCTATCAAGCTATGGCGAGACGGGTATGAGTTTCCAAAACGCGTTTAGCTATCGAGACTTACAAGATTATGCAGCGTCGGGGTTATTTCTTCGTTAAGAACCAAAGAGGCCGAACTGTCTAACTCTGTCGGCTCGCGGTTGAGAATAACCAACCGCGCGCCGTTATGGCGAGCCAACACCGGAAAGCCGGCGGCTGGATAAACTTGCAAAGAAGAGCCAATGGCCAAAAATAAGTCGCAAGCCAAACTGGCCGCCTCAGCGCGTTGCATAGGCGCCTCCGGCATCGCTTGACCAAAGGAAATGGTAGCTGATTTGACGATGCCCCCACAGACGGAACACGCGGGCGCGCGGCTCATTTGAGCCGCTTCAAACTCGGCCCGAATGACATCCATGTCTTGGCGCGCCTCGCACCCAAGGCAAGTGGCGTAGGTGCCATTGCCGTGAAGCTCCACAATATGCTCATCGGCGATACCGCTATCTTGATGCAGGTTGTCGATGTTTTGCGTAATCAGGGTTTTTACTTTTCCGCTTTGCACCAATTTGGCGATGGCCTTATGGCCGTCATTGGGAAAGCTTTTCCCCAGCTCATCCGCCATGGCAAATTTGCGCCGCCAGGCTTCGATGCGGTTTTCTTCGCTGGCCATAAAGTCTTGAAACATAATCGGCGCCATACGCGTCCACACGCCGCCGGGACTGCGAAAATCTGGGATGCCACTATCCGTGCTCATGCCAGCCCCCGTGAAGACCACAACATGCTTGGCCGCTTCCACCCATTGACGCAAAACAAGGCTCATAGAATTAGCTTGGCCTTATAAAAATCGATCGCTTCCGACATCGCCGCCAACCGCAACGCATTGTCCTGCAGCAGCGTAAAATGATCGCCCTCATATCCGGTCAGGCGCACCAAGGGGCCACAGCGGCGGGCAAAATTATGCGCCGCTTCATTGGATACTATTTTATCTTTTTTCCCAATTTGAAGCAGCATAGGCGTGCGCAAAGCATCGGTCAGCAAAGACGGATTATTGCGCTCGAACGCGCCTTTCAAAAAACTATCGGGATGCAGTTCATTCTTCCAGGTCGGGCCAGCCAAATCGGCATAGGCACGAGCTTCCGGTGAGCCCAAGACGGCGGGCTCAGCGGTCTTCACAGGCGCGATTTGCAACATCTCTGCCTTGCCTCCAAACCAACGGGTTTTGGCGCGCTGGACAATCGCTTTCATCAGAGCTTGCGACTGCGCGCCGCCGCGTTGGTGATTGCCAACATTAGCGGATAGAACCGGGTCGATAAGCGGCACTTGGGCCACCACCGCCCGAATTTTCGGGTCGCTATGCGCCAAGTGAATGACATGTCCGCCCGAAAACGAAATGCCCCATAAACCAATGCGCTCCGCATCGACATTGCCATGACTGCGCAGGAAATGAATCGCGTTGCGCCAGTCTTCGCGTTGACGAGGCACGGAGATAAATTGGCGCGGGGCGCCCTCGCTTTCGCCAAAGCCGCGATAGTCGAACACCAAAGCGTGGAAACCAGCATCGGCAAAAGCTTGCGCATAATCGAACAAGCCACAATCCATGGTGCCGCCGAGGCCATGCGCCAGAACCACACCGGCCCCATTGGCGGCTTTGGTTTTCGGCTCATAGAGGCGTCCACGACAAATGTGGCGGGAAGATTTGAACTCTAAGGGGGTGATCATGGCGCACTCTTATTAGCTAATTCAGAAGAAGGACATTGAAACATGAAGCCTCGCGCAGCGCTACTGTTTTACTCTGGGTGCGACGCTAAATAACGCGACAGATTGACCGCACTGACCTAGAGTGAGCCAAATCAGATGGAGGCAAAGGTGAAATATTTACATACAATGGTTCGGGTGACCGATTTAGACGCATCGCTAGAGTTTTACTGCACCCATATGGGGCTGGAGAACTTGGGTCGCTATGACATTGAGGATGGCCGTTTTTCGCTGGTTTTCCTCGCCCCTCCTGGCCAACCCGAGGCGCAGATTGAGCTGACCCATAATTGGGACGAGAAAGAGGTCGATGAAGGCCGCAACTTTGGTCATTTGGCTTATCAAGTCGATGATATTTACGCCACTTGTGAAAAACTCAAACAAGCCGGCATTGCCATTAATCGTCCGCCGCGCGATGGACGCATGGCCTTTGTGCGCTCCCCCGACAATGTGTCGATTGAGCTATTGCAAGCCGGCGATGCCCTGCCGCCGCAAGAGCCTTGGGCCTCGATGGAAAATATAGGTAATTGGTAAGACACTTGGTAAATTATCTCTTCCCACTGGCCGTACTCTTGGTTTTGACGACCCTCGACATGGCCCAAGCGCAAGCCCAAGCGCAATCGCGGCGCCAAGACCCGCAAGATATCGTGCGTCAACGCCAAGCTGCCCGCAAAGCGCAACACAGCCCCTATTGGGATGGTTTCGTTTTGAAACACGAAGGCAATTGCGCGCAAGCCATTGCCAAATTGCAGCCTTTGGCCAAACGCGGGTTTGGCTTTGAAGACGCCCAAACCGCGCTCGGCGAATGCCACCTGACGCTCGCTGGCCTGCCTGCCGAAGGCGGCACAGCCCCGCCTCGTGCGCAAATGCTGGCGACGCAAGACTATGCGGTGGGCGTCGAGTGGATAAGCAAAGCGGCCAAGGCTGGCCATTTTGGCGCCCAAGGCGTTTTGGTGAGCCTTTATGCGGCTGACCTGGGGCCTACGACAAATAAAATTGACGCCGCCGAATGGGCCCATCTTTATCTTACCAACCCGCAAAGGCTAAACCTCGGCGCGCCTGTTTTGGTGGCTTTTGCCATTGAAGAGCTGGAAAAAAACATGTCGCGTACACTCTGGCTGCAAGGCAAAGAACGGGCTCGAAATTGGGCCCCGGTGTTCGACCCGGGTCAAAAGCAGTCGCAAACCAGCCCGACCCCACAAAAAAAATAGGCGAACAAATAAGAGAACAAATAAAAGCCATAATCCGGCTTCACGTTAGCTTTGACGAAATTTAAAACCAATAAATCTCAAAAGGAAAAAATATGTTTCGGATGGTCTTCCTCGTTAGTTTATTCAGTGCCCTCGCCGCGCCAGCTATGGCTGCGCAAAAAACCGCTTATTTTGCTGGCGGCTGTTTTTGGTGCACGGAAGCTGACTTTGAGAAAATTGACGGCGTGGGCGATGTCATCTCTGGCTTCATGGGCGGCAAGCAAGCCAACCCCTCGTATAACGATGTTGCCTATGGGCGCACCACGCACCGCGAAACCGTAAAAGTACCTTACGATGATGCCAAAGTCAGTTACCAAGAGTTGCTCAGCGCGTTTTGGCGGATGCACGACCCATCGGATCCCAATGGCAGCTTTGTCGATCGGGGGCGCCACTACGGCAGCGCGATTTACTACACCGACAGCCAACAAAAACGCCTCGCCCAAGGGGCTTTAAAGGCGTTGAGCAAAGCCGATAAATTTAGCCGCCCCATTGCAACCGAGATTGCCAAAGCAGGCGCGTTTTATGCCGCAGAAGGCTATCATCAGGATTACTATAAAACGGCAGGCTATAAATATACCTATTACCGCTTTCGCTCGGGCCGCGATAATTTCATCAAGAAATATTGGGCCAACGACAAAACCCTCTATCAAGCCAGCAAATAGGCTCTTGGGCGATGGGGTAACGATTTTGGAAAACACCAAGTCATGGTACGCCCTAGGGGAATTGAACCCCTCTTTCCAGGTTGAAAACCTGGCGTCCTAACCGATAGACGAAGGGCGCTCCATGAGCTTGGTCGGCATGATATATCCTTAATCGAGATGCATTTCAAGCCCTTCTAGGCGCCTTTATGCAATTGCGACATCATGGACCATAAATTGCACATCTCGACGCCCATTCCAGTCGTCGGCGCGCAAAAATCCAGCCACATGCACGGGGCCGCGCGCGGTTTGTAAAACCATGCGAACTTCTTCGGGTACCGATGCAAAAGCCATGGCTTTTAAGCGTCCCCCGCCCTCGCCTGAGAACGTGCAGCGCACATGGCCATCCCCAACCACCGACTGATGCACAATCCGCACGGAAGGCAACACCACGCGCGGCTCGTTATTGCCGGCGCCAAACGGCCCTGCCCCTTGCATTTGTTCCCATAGCTCGCGCGTCGCCCCTTTCGGGGTCAAGGTCGCGTCCAAACGCAATTGGCGTGGCGCATCCAAGGCCATACTGCCCAATTGTTCGACCAGATAGGCCTCAAAGCCCGCCACTTGGCTTTCGTGCAAAGTCACCCCCGCCGCCATGGCATGGCCGCCACCCGCTTCAATCAGTTTCAAGTCCACCGCGCCAGCCACCAGACGACCGATATCAACCGAGCTGACCGAGCGTGCCGAGCCTTTGCCCATACCATCTTCATCAATGGCAATGACAAAACTTGGGCGATGATATTTATCCTTCAAGCGCCCCGCCACGATACCAATGACGCCCGCATGCCAGCCTTTGCCAGCTTGCAAAATAAACGGCCCTAAGGCGTTTTGTTTGGCCAATCCCAATTCCACTTGTCGCATGGCTTCTTCTTGCACATCGGCCTCAATGGCGCGGCGTTGGGTGTTAAAATCATCGAGCCGTTGCGCCAAGCCAATGGCTTCCTCTGGGTCGGAGGTCGAGAGCAGACGTACGCCTAAATCTGACTGGCCGACCCGCCCGCCTGCATTGACGCGGGGGCCCAATTGAAAGCCCAATTGATAGGTGCCCCAAGTGCCCTCAGCACGCGAGACTTTGCCGAGCGCTTGCACACCCACATTGGCACCGGTTGCCATGACTTTCAGGCCTTGGCGCACGAAAGCCCGATTGACGCCCTCTAAAGGCACCACGTCACAAACGGTGCCGAGCGCTACCAAATCAAGCAATTGGGTTAAATCTGGCTCGCTTTTGCCTTCAAAGAAACCCTTCTGGCGCAGGGCACGATTAACCCCGACGAGCAGCATGAAGGTAACGCCCACGGCCGCCAAATGGCCAAGCCCGCTGACATCATCCGCGCGGCGTGGATTGATCAGCGCGAAACACTCTGGCAAGCCGCCACCGGTTTGGTGATGATCGGAAACAATAACTTCTTGTCCGCGCGCTTTGGCTTTTTCCAATACGCCATGCGCCATGGTTCCGCAATCGACGGTGATGAGCAGCTTATAGCCTTCGTCATCGAGCTGCGCCAAAGCCGCATCATTGGGGCCATAGCCTTCTTTTTGGCGATCGGGAATATAGGCGCGCATCGTGTGCCCGCACATCTGCCAATAGCGCAGCAAAAGCGCCGAGGACGTGGCCCCATCGACATCATAATCGCCAAATACCGCCACTGGCTCCGTATCGATAATCGCCTGCGCTAGGCGCTCGGCCGCTTTATCCATATCCGCCAAGCTGGAGGGGTTGGGCAATAGGTCGCGTAGTTTGGGGTCGAGATAGGCCGGCGCGACATCGGCGCCAATGCCGCGCGCCACCAACATACGACAGACAATATCGGGGAGCCCATGCAACTGCGAGAGCTGCAAGACTTGCCGATCATCGGTTTCGCTCAAAGACCAAAACTGCCCCGCTGCCGAGCGTGCCACCCCTAAAGCGGCGCGCTCTGGCGCAGCAGATGGGTCGGAGGCGCTAGTCATTGAGGTGGAATTTATCCGGGTCTGTATGGCGCGCTTTGATCCAACGAATGGTGCCCGTAGAGGAACGCATCAACAAAGTATCCGTCCAGATCTCATTGCCCTGCTGAACGATACCCGTCAGCATAGAGCCCGTGGTCACACCGGTTGCGGAAAGCACAACGTCGCCGCTAGCCATTTCTTCGGCGGTGTATTTACGGTCGAAATCTTCGATGCCCATTTTGCGCGCGCGTTCTTTTTGACCTTCATCTGTGGTCACCAAACGGCCTTGCATTTGGCCACCTGTGCAGCGCAAAGCGGCAGCGGCCAAAACGCCTTCCGGCGCCCCGCCTGTGCCCATATATATATCAATGCCCGTCGAGGGGTCGGTGCAATGAATAACGCCCGCGATATCGCCATCGCTAATCAGGGTTACCCGTGCGCCAGCCGCGCGAACCTTGCCAATCATTTCGGCATGGCGAGGACGGTCTAGAATGCATACATTAACCAAGCCCACGTCGACGCCTTTGGCTTTCGCCACGGCTTTTACATTGTCGGCCGGGTCGGCATCCAAATCTACCGTATTGGCAGGATATCCGCCGCCAATGGCGATTTTATCCATATACACATCCGGCGCGTTCAACAGGCTTCCGCCCTCGGCCATGGCCACCACGGCGAGCGCATTGCCCATGCCTTTGGCAGTCAGGGTTGTGCCTTCTAGCGGGTCGAGCGCGATGTCGACTTTCGGGCCATCGCCCGTACCCACTTTTTCGCCGATATAAAGCATTGGTGCTTCGTCGCGTTCGCCTTCGCCGATAACCACTTCGCCATCAATGTTCAGCGCGTTGAGCTCACGACGCATCGCGTCTACGGCTGCTTGGTCAGCTGCTTTTTCGTCGCCGCGACCAATCAGTTTTGCGGCTGCAACCGCGGCGCGTTCAGTGACGCGTGCCAATTCCAAAGTTAGGGAACGATCAATTTTCTTCGATGCCATTATAGTCTCTCCTACATTTCTTCCGTAAAGACTGGCAGCGCCAGAACTTCGTTACAAATATCTTTTTGGGCTTCTAACGCGCCCACGGCGGCTCGCAAAGCCGATATTTCGCAGTGATGGGTAATAAAGACCACCGGCAGAAAACTGTCACCTGCTTGCGACGATCTTTGCACAACTTCTTCTATAGAAACGCCGTTTTCTGCCAGAATTTGCGTCGCCTTGGCCATGCTACCGGGCTTATCGGCTAGGGCCAGACGCACGTAATATTCACTGTCGGGTGCATTTTGCGTGGCTGATTCTTTCATGCCAGAGGTTGGCGCGCGAAATAGAGCCCGTCCAAAGCCTTGCACAATGTCTGAAATATCGCCCAACACGGCCGAGGCCGTCGCGCCGCCACCGGCACCGGGCCCTTGTAAAAATATCGACCCCACGGGTTCGGCTTCAATTTTAAGCGCGTTCAACTCGTTGGAAACTTGCGCCAAAGTGGTGTTCTTTTTCACCAGCATAGGCACCACTTGGTGAAACACCCCTTGGGCCCCGCGATGTTCTGCCATAGCCACCAGACGGATGACGCTGTCGAAACCATCGGCAAAGGAAATATCTTGCGCGCTGATCTGCTCAATGCCCGTCAGCGACACATGCGCCATATCGGGCGCCACATCGAAAGCAAGCGCCGAGAGGATCGTCAGCTTCTGCGCCGCATCGGTGCCGCTCACATCCAAAAACGGGTCGGCTTCCGCAAAGCCTTTGTCTTGCGCTTCTTTCAAGGCTTCTTCAAAGCCCAATTTGGCGACTTCCATACGGCTCAAAATATAATTGCAGGTGCCGTTTAAAATACCCGACAGGCGGCTAATCTCATTGCCTGCCATGCCTTCGCGCACGGCCTTAATAACCGGAATGCCACCTGCAACCGCTGCCTCAAAAGCCAAAGGCACGCGCGGCGATCCGCACGATGCCTCAGATAAGCTGTCGGCATGGGCTGCCAGCATGGCCTTATTGGCGGTCACGACAGGCTTGCCGGCTTTTAGCGCCGCTTGCACCAAATCTAGCGCCACACCTCCCTCGCCGCCCATCAGCTCCACCACGACATCGACATCGTCGGCCGAGGCCAAGTCTTGCGGGTTAGAGACAAAACGTTGGCCCGATAAATCGACCCCGCGGTCGCGGCTCGCATCGCGTGCGCTCACTGCCGTTAGCACAGCACCAGGCACCGCGCCCGACAAAAGCCGCGCGGCGACTTGCGACCCGACGGTGCCAAGCCCTGCGATACCTATGCGTTTATCAGCACTCATTTTTTCGCCGCAGCTTTATGCGCATCCATGAAACGCTTCAAATTACGACCGGCTTGGCGAATGCGTTGTTCGTTTTCTACCAAGGCAATGCGCACATAATCATCGCCATATTCCCCAAAGCCAATGCCTGGCGAGACGGCAATATCCGCCTCTTGCAAAAGCAAAGTTGAGAACTCGAGCGACTTCATATGCGTGAACGGCTCAGGAATTTTTGCCCAAGCAAACATCGTCGCTTGCGGGGCCGGCACATCCCAGCCCGAGCGATGAAACACATCGACCAACACATCGCGGCGCTCTTTATAAACTTGGCGAATGTCATCAATAACTTCTTCGGGACTATCCAAAGCCGCGGCAGCCGCCACTTGAATGGGCGTGAAAGCGCCGTAGTCGAGATAAGACTTAATCCGCGTCAGCGCGCCGATGAGGCGCTCATTGCCAACCGCAAAGCCCATGCGCCAACCCGGCATGGAGAAAGTTTTCGACAAGGAGGTAAACTCAACCGCCACATCTTTGGCGCCTTCAATTTGCAAAATCGACGGCGGTGGATTGTCGTCATCGAAATAAATTTCGGCATAGGCCAAATCTGAAAGCAAAATAATGTCGTGCTTTTTGGCATAGGCGACGACTTTTTTATAGAAATCCAAATCGACCACTTGCGCCGTTGGATTGCCCGGATAGTTCAACACCAAAGCCTTGGGCTTTGGATGGCTATGCACCACGGCTTGATCTAGCACCTCAAAAAAGTCGGTGTCGGTCTCATTGGGCAAATGCCGAATGGTAGCGCCCGAGATAATGAAGCCGAAGGCATGAATGGGATAGGTCGGGTTCGGGACAAGAATAACATCCCCTGGATCGGTGATGGCTTGCGCCATATTGGCAAAGCCCTCTTTCGAACCCAGTGTCGCGATAACTTCTGTGTCTGGGTTGAGTTTTACCCCAAAACGGCGCTCGTAATAATTGGCTTGGGCTTTGCGCAGGCCCGGAATGCCTTTGGATGCCGAATAGCGATGGGTGCGCGGATTGCGAACCGTCTCGACCAATTTCTCGACAATATGTTTCGGCGTCGGCAGATCTGGGTTGCCCATGCCGAAATCGATAATATCTTTGCCTTGCGCGCGCGCCTCTGCTTTTAGCTTGTTAACGCTCTCGAACACATAGGGTGGCAGTCGTTGAATGCGGTGAAATTCGTTTTCCATCGTCGTCCCATTACTTAGTTGAAAGTCTTCTTTTGACCGCGAAATACGGCAAGAGAATGACGTTTTACGGATAAAGCGGCTGTTGCAATAAACCTGCGGTTTCGTCAAAGCCAAACATTAAGTTCAAATTCTGCACCGCCTGCCCGCTGGAGCCTTTTACCAGATTATCCAAGGTCGAGAATAAAATTACCCGTCCGTCAATCCGGTCATCAAAGGCCGACAGCAAACAATAATTCGAGCCCCGCACATGGCGGGTCGCTGGCGTGTCGTCTACCACGCGCACAAATGGCTTATCGGCATAAAAGGCGTTCCATGCCGCCTTCATATCCAAAGCCGTAGCCCCAGACGCGACCTTGGCATAGATCGACACATATTCGCCGCGGTTCATTGGCACCAAATGCGGCGTGAAATTGACCCGCACGTCCTTTTGCCCTGCGGCTTGCGCGAGCTCTTGTTCAATTTCTGGCGCGTGCCGATGGCCGCCGACGGCATAGGCGTTCATGCCCTCTGCCACTTCCGAGAATAGGTTTTGTTCTTTTAAACTGCGGCCCGCACCGGTGACGCCCGATTTCGCATCGATAATCAAATCTTGGGTTGTTACCAAGCCAGCCTTCAATAAAGGCACGAGCGCACTCAGCGCAGCCGTAGGGTAACACCCCGGACAAGCCACCAACCGTGCTTGTTTTATCTCGTCGCGGTAATGTTCGCTCAGCCCATAAACGGCTTCGCCCAAAAGCGCCGCATGGTCGTGCTCGCGGCCATACCATTGCGAATAAGTCTGGGCATCGCGCAACCGAAAATCGGCCGACATATCGATGACCCGCACATGGGCAGGGATCGTGGCAATCACATCTTGCGCCGTAGAATGGGGCAGCCCACAAATCACCGCGTCAATATCGCTCCAATCGGCATCCTCGGCTTTTTCCAAATCAGGCATCGAAAGCCCGCCAAACTGCGGATAAATTTCAGCCAGAGGTTTGCCCGCATGGGCATTTCCGGTCAGCAGTTTAATCTCGACATTTGGATGAGCGGCGAGCAAGCGTACGGCATCGGCGCCGGTGTACCCCGACGCGCCTAAAATACCGACGTTGATTTTTGCCTTACTCATCTTCTAGTTCCTAATCCTTAAGCCTCTGGATCGTGGTTGATGGCCATAATCTCGCCTTCGGCCATTAATTTGCCATCGACGAAAACTTCGCCTTTGAATTTATAAGCCATGCCGCGCCGACGAATTTGCGTCACATGAATGCGCATCTGATCGCCCGGCGTTACCGGATTGCGGAAGCGCACTTTATCCGCCGTCATGAAATAAATCGTCTTGGTAACCATCGGATTGCCTTCATCCTTGGCGTTTTGCATAACCAAAACAGCCGAAACTTGGGCAATGGCTTCGATAATCAAGACACCTGGAAACACCGGATTGTCTGGGAAATGCCCGGTGAACCAAGGCTCTGACGCGGTCACATTTTTAATGCCAACGCCCGATTTCTCACCGTCCATTTCCACCACGCGGTCGACCAGTAAAAACGGGTACCGATGCGGCAGGAACTCCATGATTTCCGTTATCGTAATACTACTTCCAGGAATTTTATCCATCTTCGAATCTCTCTTCTACTTTGTTCTTTCTACATAACAAAAAAAGGGACCAAAAGGTCCCTTTTTCTTTTCGTAAAAGGCAAAAGACCTAGCGTTTAGAGAACTGGAAGCTACGACGCGCTTTGGCACGACCATATTTCTTACGTTCTACAACACGGCTATCGCGTGTCAGGAAGCCACCGCTTTTGAGAACACCGCGAAGACCGGGTTCGTAATACGTCAGCGACTTGGAAATACCATGACGCACCGCGCCAGCTTGACCCGACAAACCGCCACCGCTTACCGTCGCGACCACATCAAATTGGCCATTGCGCTCCGCAGCGATGAGAGGTTGACGCAAAACCATGCGCAACACAGGACGAGCGAAGAAAACTTCTTCGGTTTTTCCATTTACCGTAATCAGTCCGGTGCCTGGCTTAATCCAAACCCGGGCAATGGCATTCTTACGTTTGCCAGTTGCATAGGCACGGCCCTGCGCGTCGATTTGTGGCTCGACGGGAGCGGCAGGCGCGGCAACGGTTTCTGCCTTTACGCTACCATCTGCGCTGGCTGTGCCTTCGAGGGCGGAGCTGAGCGCTGTGTCGGTTTTTTCTACCGGTGTTTCTACTGTATCCGACATACTATGCCCTCACATTCTTAGTGTTCATCGATGCGACGTCCAGAATTTCTGGAGACTGAGCAACATGGGGATGCTCTGGGCCGGCATAGACTTTTAAATTGCTGAATTGCTGACGGGCCATTGGGCCACGTGGCAACATGCGTTTCACTGCCATTTCAACAAGGCGCTCTGGGAATTTGCCTTCCAGCACTTTCTCCGGAGTCGTCTCTTTAATACCGCCGGGATATCCCGTGTGACGATAATATTTCTTGTCGGACAATTTTTTACCTGTGAATTTCACTTTCTCAGCATTGATAACAATGACGTGATCGCCCGTGTCCATATGCGGCGTGAAAGTCGGCAGGTGTTTGCCGCGCAAGCGCGACGCAATCACGGCTGCCAGGCGACCGACAACCAAGTTCTCGGCATCGATGAGAATCCACTTTTTCTCAATCTCTGACGGTTTTGCAGAATAAGTCTTCATAACTATTTCCTATCCAAAAGCCCAACATTAGGCCTCTTATGAGATGTTGACCGTGTTTTACGTGGCTGACGCGGGAAAGGCAAGAGCGTTTTAGGTGTTTTTATATAGCAAAAACAACAGCTTATTATTTTGGTATTTATTTACCGTATGATTAAGCGTTGTTTTCGTGCGATTTAAAGCGCAACAAGTGCAAATGCGTGACAGCGGTTGCCAACACCGCCACGGCGCCAAGTTGGTGCGCGGCCGCCAAACCCATTGGCACGGCCCACATCAAGGCAATAATACCTAAGATGATTTGCACGCTTACCGCCCCGCCCAACACAAGGGCGCTTTGGCGCACGCGGATATCGTTTTGGCTGGTTAGCACTTTATAGATGTGCCAGCCCACCAAGGCTGTAATGGCATAGGCGGCCATGCGATGATCGAATTGCACGGTGAGGAGGTTCTCGAAGAAATTGCGCCACACGGGTTGCTGCGCCAATAGGCCAGACGGAATGAAATCGCCATCCATCAGCGGCCAATCCGTATAGGTGGTGCCCGCATCCAAACCCGCCACCAAAGCGCCGAGCAAAGATTGCATCAGCACGACGACCACAATAGCGCCCGCGACGAGCATCGTCGTCGAGCGAGGGGTTTGGTTTTGCGTGCCGCGCCAATAGCCCAAGGCCAACCAAACGCTGCAGCTGAAGATAACCAGAGCTAGGCCTAAGTGCATGGCCAAGCGATATTGGCTTACGTCCACGCGCTCGGTCAGGCCGCTGGCCACCATATACCAGCCCATGAAGCCCTGCAGTCCGCCCAAGACAAACAGGCCCAACAAGGCGGGCAGTCGCGCGCGGCTGATTTTGCCTTGTGCGAGAAACACCAAAAACGGCAGCAAAAACACCAAGCCGACCACGCGTCCCAAGAAACGGTGACCCCATTCCCACCAATAAATGAACTGGAACTCGGCCAGCGACATGCCGGCATTGACCAGCAAATATTCAGGGATTTGGCGATACTTATTAAATTCGCTCATCCAATCGGCGTGCGAGAGCGGCGGAATGGCACCGCGTATGGGCGCCCATTCGGTGATCGACAGGCCGCTATCGGTGAGACGCGTTAGCCCCCCAACCAGCACCATGAGAACCACAAAGCCCGCGACCGTGAAGAGCCACATGGCAATTTGCCAATCGGCGCGAGCCTCGGCGGGCGATTTATCCAATTGTGTTTTTGCTTTCATGCCAGCGTTATACCGCGTTTTATTCCCCTCGCCTTGCGACCAAACATCGCGAGAGCGCATTACGCTTTGGCGGGTTTGGCGCTTTCGTGCTACGCAGCCATCATGACAGATAATCAAACCGCCAAAAAACCCCTCCGCAAAGCTTTTCGCAAACCATGGTTGCCCATTCGCGTGCGCAAGCTCATCGGCCTTGTTGCTATGCTCGCCTTAATTATTTTCTACGCCCTCTTGGTGATGACCGTGGCCGTGACCACCAGCGTGCCAGATAATAAAGCGATTGAGCTGGTGTTTTATTTGATTACCGGCATCGCTTGGGTGCTGCCAGCGGGCGCGATTATTTATTGGATGCAACGCCCCGACGAGGAAGA
>Ga0257120_1000116_pt1 | contig 61244 bp, 76 predicted proteins | sample SI106_10metaG_FD_190153 | JGI IMG/M metagenome (GOLD analysis project Ga0257120, IMG submission 190153) | Marine microbial communities from Saanich Inlet, British Columbia, Canada - SI106_10 | ecosystem: Environmental > Aquatic > Marine > Inlet | place: Canada: British Columbia | collected...
TATTATCTTATGATGGTCGTAACTATTTTGTGCAAAACGCAAAACGTTTGGAGAAAAAATTAGTATAACCATATTCAAAGAACAAATATATTATCTGTAAAACGTCGTAACTATTTCGTGAAACGAGCAAGGGGCGGGGAAAGAGAAAGCGTTTCGAGTTTGTGAAAGGGGGCCCGGGGGGGGTGGGGGGCTATGCAATACCCCAATATATAAAGCATACCCCATATATACGAGGTACCCTATATATAATAGGGTTTATTTCATAAACTAAAAGTGTGACACTAGGCTGCTAATAAGGAAGAGTAACAGGCTATTGTCACTGTTTTGATATTTACTTTAACTATGTGATAATCTATGCATGGCATATATACAAGAGAACAGTCCATTTAGAAGACAGAAGCTTTCGGCTAAAGCTGCAAGAGATAAAGCAGAGAGAGATCTAGCATTTGCTAAGACAGATGAAAGAAGAAAGAAGAAAGCAGATAACCAGGTGCGAAGAAGACGTGCTATTAGGAACGGCAAAGATATTACGGGTTTAGATTACGACCATGCTAGTAAAAGATTTGAGTCTATTAAAGAAAATAGAGGCAACGGTGGTAGAGGAACTAGATCTGAAAGTAAATAAGTGATTATAGTATTAACACATAAAAAAAAATAGACATGGCATTTAAAATGAGATCGGGTTCTGAAGGCCCAATGAAGAAAAACTATCCTGCAGCATTTAAGAAAACAGATGGCAAAATAAAAAAGATAAAGGCGACAACAACAAAAGACACTAGAACTAATGCTGAAAAAGCAGCAGATAAAAAAGAATTAGATCGACAAAATAGAATTCAAGCAAATTTTCAAAAAAACGCAGAGAAAAGTAAACAAAGTAAGCAGTACCAGCTAGAAAGACTAGGTTATTTTCAAGATGATGATGGTAAAATAGTTCATCCAAATGGACGACCTACCCACAAAACACTTAAGAAAAAAGAAAAATAAAATAATTATGGCATTTAAAATGAAAGGTATGGCTTTCAAGAGCAAAGGTGGCTCTAGCACTGTGAAGACTGGAAGAAAAAAACACTTAAGAAATCTTGAGAGAAACAGTTCTGGTAGAAATGCTACTGTAAAAATGGGAACTTATACTGGAGGTGAAAATAACGACAAACATTATGCAGCTCCTACAATTACTTTTAAAGGTAATGAGCCGGCAAAAGATCAGTCATTTGATGAAGCTTTAAGCGCTGGAGAAGTATATGAGTTTAAGTCTAAGAAGAGAGCTGAAAAGTTTGCGGCTGGATCTTGGAAAAAAGGTAAAAATAGACGCGAAGCTATGAGTGAGTACAGAAAGAATAAAAGAAACAAATAGATATGGCATTTAAAATGTATGGCAAGACGCCAATGACAAAAAAAATATGTGGAAAATCTGCATACAAGAAAGTAGCAAGCATTGATGATAACAAAAAGAAGAAAAAAGAAATAAAAGATAATATTATTTATGATGAACAATATGATATCTTTTATGATGAAGATATTCAAAGATCTTACGAGCAACAAAGAGGAAGGTTTGCTCCTAAAAGACCGAATAAAAATAATGAACAAGATACAGATAGACTAGTATAATATTGTAAATAAAACATCGGATAGACCGATACCCACGTTATTAACCTAAAACCAAATTATTATGACGTACCTATATTACCGTACTACCAGTACAACTGGTGGACAACCAAAAGTAACCGAGAAGACTAGATCTGAATGGAAACACTTAGCGAACAAAGAAAACTGGAGGATAGTTCAACTACCAAACGGTTTTTATCAAACCGAAGTATCTGATCCTACAAGTGAAGGTAACGATTGGCAAGATGTAACTCGCAGAGAGACAATGGAAGGAGCTGAGTCAGCAATTGATGGAAGCATCGAACACTTCGCTAAGAAGTTAGAAGTTACACAAGGCCCAAGGGTTGTAAAAACATTTAAACATGAAGAAAAGTAATTTAATAGGGGGAGTCGGTAAGACTACCCCTTTTTTAAACGATGGTGAATTAGGTCCAGTTTTAAATCCTAACGCTACTGTTCAATCACAGACAACTGGAACATCAGCTGAAATAGCTCAAGAGCAAATCGATGCTAACCAAGGTCCTACGGTTGGTGGTGTTTCTCAATATGAAATAGATTATAGTACAATGTCTCAAGAAGACTTTGAAACAATGGTGAGCTTCGCTCCATTCGCAGGAGAAGTAATAGACGCAAAAAATACGTTAGTAGATCTTTATAAAGGAGATTACACTGGAGCAGCTTTAAATGCAGCTGGATTTCTTATACCTTTTGTACCTGGAACAATATTAAAGAAAGGTGCTAAAGAAGTAGCTGCTTGGGCTAGGAAAAACGGTGGTGATATAATGGCTAAGCTGAAGGGTGGTGGTAAAATAGACGATCTTGTTAAAACGTATAATCCTGGAGGTATGGATGAAGTACTTGAAAACCAAAAGATGGAATTCATGAATACTGCTTCAGATAAGGATATAGTAAGTTCAAATTTATTTACTCAAGAAGAAAAAGCAGAAATACTTGGAAGTAGGTATAATACTAATGCTGGAGGAGTAAGTGACACAGACTTAGTTTATGACGTTAGAGTTAATAACGATAACTCAACAGAAGTTACTGATAAGATAAGAAACAAAGGAAGAGATCTTGACAATTATGTTGGTAGTTTAGATGTTACAACCGATTATGGTGATGAGTCTTTTGATTTTGTAGGATATTCACCTTCATCGTCTTCCGGTAAGTTAGATAAGACTAGGCCAATAGTAGAGGTAACGCTACCGACTGGTAAAGTTCAAAAATTCTATAAGTCTTCAGGTAGTGGAAAGAAAGCTGGCTCTGCTGGTAATTGGTACCCTTTAGAGTCGCAAACAAGTTCAGGTTGGTGGTCAAAAGAAGCAAGTTACGGCTCATACAATGGTAAGAAAGTAGAAGGATTTTATGAGGATGCTGCTGGAAATCGTACTAACAACTCCAATGATACTTTTATTTCAGTACATGAACAATTAAAAAGACAAGGTGTTGATCCAGACAAGGCTTTTGCGGATGGGTCTTTAAAGCTTGATAAAACCGGGTATGACTTTCACTACGGAAGTGAAGAGTATAAGAAAATATCTGACAAGCTCGACTCTATGCCAGATATTACAACAAGCGGTAGTAACTATACTTTTTCTGCTAACCAAAAAAATGTTTTTAGTAGTACAAGCGCTGATTCAAAGCTTAAGAATACTTACAGAAACAAAACTGGCAATAACTCTACTGCTATTTACGAAAATGCAGATGGTGTAGAAGATGTTGTAATAACTGCAATAGACGATAATAACTATGTGGCTTTTTCTAAAGGCGATGGCCCAGACGGCGAATGGACTTCTAAAATGGAAGTGTCTACTCCAGGCAAATTTAAACAAATGCTGCAAGACGCTACTAAACATTTACCAGAAGGTGCTATTTTAACAGAGAAAACAAGCATATCCGCAGACGGACTCAGTGTTTGGAGTAAGTTTGATGGTAAGGGTTGGAAACCGACTGGTAAAACTAAGAAGGTTTATTTAGCAAAATTAAATGCTAAAGGCGATCACGACAAAGTGTTGTTTACTACAAAGGAAGCAGCTAATAAGAAGATAGCAGAGCTAAAAAAAGCTAATCCTAATATAAATTATACAATTGGTAATGGCCCACCACCTCCACCTGGTGGCGATAGAAAACTATTTATCAATTTAGAATTGCCTATGTTGGAAAAGGTAGGTACTAGCAATACAAACGCTACTGGTGGCGTAGCGCGTTAAAAAGCCTTTACAAAAGGTAACTATAGTAATAACTAATTTAATTAAATAAAATAAAATGGAGTATAATAATCCTAGCCTCCTTATCAAAGACTTAAACTTTGGTGAGGTTGCTAAAAACAAAATTGGTGCTGGCGTACGAAAGCTAGCCAACGCAGTAAAATCAACCCTCGGAGCATCTGGAAAATGTGTTATATACGAAGACGCTAGAGGAGTACCGGTGATTACAAAAGACGGAGTTACAGTAGCAGAATCTGTAGTCTTATTCGACCCGGTTGAGAATATCGGTGCAACTTTAATCAAAGAAGCAGCGAAAAACACAGTTAGAGAAGCTGGTGATGGTACTACTACCGCTACAGTTCTTGCTGAAGCCCTTTTAAATAACGTAAATCTTCATCTGAATGACAATTCCATTAGAGACATCAAAAACGGTGTTAATTCTGGACTAAAAAAAGTCAATGAATACTTAGATTCTGTAAAAGTAGACGTTAATGACGAAAAGTTAGTGGATGTTGCTGCTATTTCTTGTAATAATGACACTAAGTTAGGAGCTATTATTGCTGAAGCCTACCAAAAAGTAGGTAAGGATGGTATTGTACTAATGGAAGAGTCAGAAACTGAAGAAACTTATGTAGAATTAGTTGATGGAGTACAATTTGACAGTGGTTTAACATCACCTCACTTCATAACTAACACTGACAAGCAGAAAGCTGAGCTAGATAACCCGCTAGTATTAATATGCATGTCTGAAATTCCTAATATAAGACGTATTCAGAAGATCTTAGAGTACGCTATTAAGAACAACCGATCTTTACTTATAGTAGCACAAGTATCTCAGCAGGTTAAATCAGCGCTTTTAATGAATAAAGTAAAAGGTAACATAAAGATTAACATTGTTGACCTACCTGGTTTTGGAAATCTTAAAAAGGGTACTTGTGAGGACTTAGCTATATTGACAGGCTCTACGATCATAAATGAAGAGCTAGGAGATGATTTAGACCTTATAGATACAAATGTATTAGGAGAAGCTGAATACTGCGTTACAGATGATAAGAACACTGTCCTTACGACTATGGACGACTTTGAATTAGCTGTTGGAGATAGAATTGATCACGTTAATAAATTAGTCACTGATGAAAAAAATCCTTTCCTTAAAACAAAGCTGGAACAGAGATTGTCTATGCTATCGGGTAGTGTTGGTATTATCCGTGTTGGGGCTGACTCTAAGGTTGAACTTAAAGAAAAGAAAGACAGGGTCGAGGATGCGATATATGCTACGAAGGCTGCCTTAAAAGAAGGTATAGTTTCAGGGGGTGGTATTGCCCTTCTTAACGCTTCTACAAAAATCGAACCTACTTGCGTAGGTGAAGAGATACTATTAGATTCTTTAATATCTCCTTTTGTAACTATCATGGAGAATGCTGGTTTAAGCATATTAGACCTACCTACTAAAGAAGGTTATGGTTGTAATGTAGTTACTAGTGAAGAAGTTAATATGGTTGAAGCTGGTATTATAGATCCGGTTTTGGTTACAAAATCGGCGCTCAAAAATGCAGTGAGTGTTGTAATGACTATTGTTTCTGCAGATTGTATAATTTCAAACGCAAGAGCAGATGAAAGCAATTAATTATTACTTAGTAGTAGAACAAATCAAAGAAGAGCAAAAGAAAGTTGCTGGTCTAATAATGACAGAAGCTACTGATGAAGAAGATAGATATAAGAAAGCTAAGGTCATATCAGCTGGTGATAGAATCGAAGGTATTAGCGAAGGCGATATTATTCATTATGATAAACACGCTGGTAGCGCAATAACTTGGAAAGACGATGTCTTCTATGTTATAAAGCTACAAGATGTAGTTATAGTAGAATGATACGTGATGCTAATGATCTAAAGCAAACAGCAATCCTTAAGTACTACAGGCTCGTTAGAAAATGGGCTTGTAAGACTTACGGCTTGACTGATGCAGAATTAGAGTTACTTATATATCTAACTCACGAGGACAGGTTTAACAGACAAGATTTCAAAGATGGCACATATATTCATACTTGGGATAAAACTAGGTGGGATAAGCTTAGGAACAACGGGTGGATAGAAGTGTGGAGACATAGGAACAGAACTACTATAAAATATAGTATTTATAAAGTTTCTTTCAAGTGTAATCATCTAGTAAGTCGAATATATAGAATCTTAATGGGTGAAGAAGATATTCCAACTCATGAAAAGAGTGTATTCTACAAAAACGAAACATATACTGACAAAGTCTTTAACAAGGCTATTGACGATATGATAAACGATAAAAATAGATAGTTATGGCATACAGAATGAAAGGCTTTTCAGGTTTTACACCACCACAAGAGAAGAAGAAAAATAAAATGATAAACAAAGGAGGACCGGTTAAGCCAACTAGAGATGGTATGACGTACGTTCACAAGTACAACGATGACGGTGATTTAAAGCCTGGTTATCCTAAATGGGTTAAATTAAGTAAATAATGGCATTTAAATTAGGTCAGTCAAAAGGATTACAAGCCAACGGTGGAAACATAAAAAGTAAATTTAACTTTAAAAGTTCTGACCTTTCAGTTCCTGGTACACCTGTTTACCAAAAGAAGCTTGGCGACAACATACTTGGAGAAGCTAATATGGATGGAAGTATATATGTTACTAAAGACATGGACCCAAACGATCCTATGGTGCAAAGAGTTCTTAACCACGAAATGCAGCACGTTACGGCTATGAAAATAGGTGCTGAGACTTACGACGACAATGCTGTTTACTTCAATGGAGAAGTTTGGCCTAGAGGCGATGGTTACATCATGAATCCTCATACAGGTGAGAAACTACAAGAAGGTGATACACGTCTACCTTGGGAAGCAAATAAACTAGACTAATGATAAACAATTTACTAGGAGGAATACTAAGCAAAGTAGTAGACAATGCGGAAGGTATACTTGATAAGGTTATTACTACAGACAAAGAGCGTGATGAAGCTAAGCTTGCTCTTAAGAAGTTACTTCTTGATGCAGAGCGTGAAGCATTTGCAAAAGAAGTTGAAGATCGCAAAGATGCTAGAAGTATGTATAAGGATGATGCTATCATTCAAAAAATACTAGCAACACTATTTACAGTTGCTTACTTTGGTCTAACTTATACTATGTTTAAATACTTTGTTTTAAATGAGTTAGAATTAAGTGATTATGAGATAGGATTTATATCCACAACGTTTGGAGCTATGTCTGCAAAGGTTAACACTATTATAGACTTCTTCTTCGGTGGAAGTTCACAAAAACAAGATAAACAAAAATAAGATGGCAAAGAAACAAAAATTATTCTTAGACGAATCAGCTATAGGCTACATGGGTAGTAAAATAGTAACAGGAACAACGGCCGTTTCTGTTTCCGCTGGAACTTACTATGCGGTACAGTTTATAACAGACTGTACTCCAACCGCATTAACTATGCAAGGAAGCACTGGTACTTTTAGTGGTATAACATATAAAGCTGGTACAGTAATATATGGTGATGTATTAACTATCACTGCTGCGGCTGGTGAGTCTTATATTTTATACTTGGTATAATGGCATTAGGGTTAGGATTAGGACTACAAAATGAGAACAAGGTTTCAGAGGCTGGGTTTAGCTTGACTGATGTTGCAGGATTGCAACTATGGGCTAAGAACAAAACAGATGTAACTACTGGAGCTACATTAACTTGGGCTGATCAATCTGGTAACGGAAATGATTTAACTCAAACTGTAGCGAACTCTAAACCTACTTATGCCGCTGCTGATGGATCTTTTGATTTTACTGGCTCAAACAACTCTGTACCTTTATATATGGATATGGACGCTACACTATCGCTACAAGCCTTTAGTGCATTTTACGTAGTAGAAATGACTATTGATGCTGTTAATGAGTTCTATGGTCTTTCCCAGCTTGTAACTGACGCTAACAATAGGTACATACAAATGTTTGGTAATACTACTGCAACGTATAGTTACCTTATTGGAGGTTCTGCTTCTAATACCAAGGTAAATGCCTTGCAAAACACTAGTAATGCTCCTACCAACGGCACGAAATTTATATTTGGTGTTAGCAAGAGTTCTATCGCTAGCGGAACTACTGTTTTTACAAACAATGGTGACACAATGAACTCATCTACCACATACAGTAGTCCTGCTCCAGTTCAAATCAATTCTTTAGGCTACAAGGTTAATGGTGGTAGAAGTTTTGACGGTAAGATATATGAGGTTGCTTTTTACAACCAATATATAAGTGGAGACGACTATACTAACATAATTAACGACTTAAAGTCCAGAAACGGAATATCTTAATATGAAGTATTATATAAATAACGAGGAAGAAACAAGAAGAGTATTAGCGCTTGTCGACGCTGGATTAAGACTATCTAGCCCTAACACAGCTTCTTTAATATTTCCTGTTGATAGAACAACTGACTTTACTTTTGGTATAACTCTTAGTGAAGAAAAATACTTAACAGCAGATGATTTGCTTAACGTATTTGAAAATGAGCCTGATATAGCGGAGGGAGTTGCTCCTGTAAACTTGGCTTAATATTATTAATAAAATTAAATTAAATTAAAATGGCAAAAAGAAAGACTCCGAAATCGGACAGAATCATTGACCTTAAACCTAAGGCGGATCAAATAACCGAAAAACAATTAGAAAGACTTCAAGCTTTAGTTAAAGTAATAAACAAAAATCAAAACGATTTAGGTGTATTAGAGACTAGAAAGCATGTTATACTTCATGGTATATTAGAATATCAAGACGGATTAGCTATGATGCAAAAAGAGTTCCAAGAACAGTACGGAACAACCAACATCAATATTATAGACGGTAAAATATCTCATGATGAAGGACAAGATAATTCGTAAGATAACTATAGGTAAGGATTACAAAGTTGACTCTATGCACTACTCTGTTGGACAGTTAGTGTATGGAGGTCATACTATATGTGATATATTGGAATCTAAAGAAAAATACAGTATATATATCAAGAAAGATAAAAATGTATTGCCTTGGAAAGACTTCAATAAAAACATGGCTGTTTCAATAGAGTACGATTTAGAGTATTAATGAAAGCACCTTTTGATTTTATTATTGAACCACTAGGTGGTAGATATAATAACTCTATAGATGTTGACGGTAAAAGTCTAATATTGAACACAGAGGTGTTTAACCACCAGTATGTAAATAGAGAAGCTAGAATACTATCTTTACCTACTATGCTAAAGACCGACTTAAAGGTTGGTGATATAGTAGTAGTGCATCATAATATATTTAGAAGGTTTCACGACGTACGTGGCATAGAAAGGAATAGTAGATCATACTTCAAGGAGGATAAATACTTTGTAACAGAAGATCAAATATTTCTTTACAAAAGATCTGACAAGTGGCAAGCTTTAAATGGCTATGTTTTTGTTAAGCCTATAAAAAATATTGATATATTTAGCGAATCAAAAGAAAGGCCACATATAGGTATAGTCAAGCATACCGACGGTAGCCAAGATATTGGTGAATTAGTAGGTTTTTTACCTTACAATGAATTTGAATTTATAATAGATGGAGAACGCTTTTACAGGGTTCTATCTAAAGACATTACAATTAAATATGAATATCAAGGAGACGAAGAAGAGTATAATCCAAGCTGGGCATAAAGCTGTTGAAGAACTTATTAAGGTTGCTAAAGAAGCTATTGTTGATGGTGATGATGACATTACTGCCGATAGACTTAAGAACGCTGCTGCTACAAAGAAGCTCGCTATCTTTGATGCCTTTGAGATACTTAATCGTATTCAAGAAGAACAAGATTTGCTTGATGGTAAGGCTCCTGAAGATAAGAAAGAGAAAGTTTTTAAAGGTTTTGCAGAAGGTAGATCTAAATAATGTACGAACAAACTTTATATAAAGTAATAGATCCAATTAGATCTAACACCATTAAAAGACTTAACAAGTCTAAGAAGTGGAAATACGGTTATGACAAAGAGCATGACGTAGTTGTTATATCTAAGACTGGACAGATAGGTGAGATATACGAAATCGAAGGATTAAAAATAGCTTTACCTAAAGCTCCATCTAATGTCTACGAGCACGAGACTAAAAAGTGGGTAGCGTTTGAGAATCCTAAAGCATTATCTAAGCTAAAGAACATATTTGACTGGAGAGATTATCCTGAAGATCAAAAAGATCAATGGTATGGATATATCGACGAAGAGTTTCAACGTAGAGAGGATGGTTTCTGGTTCAATAATGACGGAGACAACACTTATATCACTGGTACTCATTACATGTACTTACAGTGGACTAAGATTGACGTAGGTCGTCCAGACTTTAGAGAGTCTAATAGATTATTCTTTATATTCTGGGAAGCTTGCAAAGCTGATACAAGATGTTACGGTATGTGTTATCTTAAGAATAGACGTTCTGGTTTTTCTTTTATGAGTTCTGCAGAAACAGTAAATCAAGCTACAATATCAAGTGATGCTAGGTTTGGCATACTATCCAAGTCTGGTGCCGATGCAAAGAAAATGTTTACAGATAAGGTTGTACCTATATCTATTAACTACCCTTTCTTTTTTAAACCTGTTCAAGATGGTATGGATAGACCTAAGTCTGAACTAGCTTATCGTGTGCCAGCCTCTAAGTTTACTAGAAAGAAAATACAATCTAAAGAAAGTCTAGAAGAAATAAAAGGACTAGATACTACTATAGACTGGAAAAATACAGGAGATAATAGTTATGATGGTGAAAAACTTGCTTTATTAGTCCACGATGAAAGTGGTAAGTGGGAAAAGCCAGATAATATATTAAACAACTGGAGAGTTACAAAAACCTGCCTTAGATTAGGTAGTAGAATCATTGGTAAGTGTATGATGGGTTCAACGTCAAATGCTTTAGATAAAGGTGGTTCTAATTTTAAGAAATTATATAACGACAGTGATGTCACAAAAAGAAATGCAAATGGTCAAACACGTTCTGGTTTATACTCTCTGTTTATCCCAATGGAATGGAACTATGAGGGCTTCATTGATGAATTTGGAAAACCTGTGTTCGATACTCCCCGACGAGACGTTCGTGGACCCGACGGTGAATTAATAGACATAGGTATAATAGAGTATTGGAATAATGAAGTAGAAGGTTTAAAAGGAGATCAAGATGGTTTAAATGAATTTTATCGCCAGTTTCCAAGAACTAAAGAACATGCCTTTAGAGACGAAACTAAAAGTAGTCTATTTAATTTAACTAAAATATACGAGCAAATAGATTACAACGAAGGTATTAGAAATACTTCTGTAATAACAACAGGAAGCTTTCAATGGGTTAATGGAGTTAAAGATACGCAAGTAGTTTTTACACCTGATCCAAATGGAAGGTTTAAAGTTAGCTGGGTTCCGCCTAGAAATCTTCAAAATAGAGTGATAGTTAAGAATGGAATGAAATATCCTGGTAACGAACACGTTGGAGCATTTGGCTGTGACAGTTATGATATTAGTGGTACGGTTGATGGTAGAGGTTCTAATGGAGCGCTTCATGGTTTAACAAAGTTTTCAATGGAAGACGCACCTAGAAGTAGCCTTTTTTTAGAGTACATAGCAAGACCTGCTACTGCAGAGATATTTTTTGAAGATGTTCTTATGGCTTTGGTTTTTTATGGTATGCCTATTTTGGCTGAGAATAACAAGCCGAGACTATTATATTACTTAAGAAGAAGAGGTTACAGGGGATATTCTATGAATAGACCAGATAAGGCTTGGAATAAACTATCTACAACTGAAAAAGAAGTTGGGGGTATGCCAAACTCAAGCGAAGATATTAAGCAAGCGCATGCTGCTGCTATTGAAATGTACATTAACGACCACGTAGGTCACTTAGGTGATGGGAATTATGGTTCAGTATATTTTCAAGAAACACTGAATGATTGGGCTAAGTTTGATATAAATAAAAGAACAAAGCATGATGCATCTATTAGCTCAGGGTTAGCTATAATGGCATGCAATAGACATTTATACACACCAGATAAACCAAAGGTAAAAAGAAAACAATTTAGTATAGGTTTTTCAAGATATAAGAACGATGGATCGTCATCACAAATAATTAAAGATTAAATATGTCTGAGTCAGTTATTAAAAGCACCTTTCCTAGTCAAGTCGTTAGCGACTTAGAGAAGATTAGCTATGATTATGGTATGAAGGTAGCTAAAGCTATTGAGCAAGAGTGGTTTAGTGATAGCTATAGTAGTTATAGTAATTATAGGTATCAAGACAATCAAGCAAATTTCCATAGGCTTAGATTATATGCTAGAGGAGAACAATCAATACAAAAATACAAAGATGAGCTATCTATAAATGGTGATTTGTCTTATTTGAATTTAGACTGGAAGCCAGTACCCATTATCCCCAAGTTTGTTGATATTGTAGTTAATGGTATTGCAGATAGAACTTACGATATAAAAGCTTATTCTCAAGATCCTTTTGGCGTAGAGAAAAGAACTGAGTACATGGAGGCTATACTAGCTGATATGCGAGCTAAAGAAATAAATGACTTTTCTGAACAAGCGTTAGGTGTAAATATAAGAAACTTTGAGCAAGACGACTTACCTGAGAATGAAGATGAGTTAGCATTGCACATGCAACTAGAATACAAACAAGCTGTAGAGATTGCTGAAGAACAAGCTATCAATGTACTATTAGAAGGTAATAGATATGAGCTTACTAAGAAAAGATTTTATTACGATCTAACTGTACTAGGTATAGGTGCTGTTAAAACAGACTTCAACACATCAGAAGGTGTTACCGTTAAATATGTAGACCCTGCAAATTTAGTGTACTCATATACTGAGTCTCCTTATTTTGAAGATATATACTATGTAGGTGAAGCTAAAGTAATTCCAATAAACGAATTAAAAAAGCAGTTTCCACACTTAACGCAAGAAGACTTAGCAGAGATTCAAACCACAAGTACTCAAAACTTGGGTAGGTTTAATACTCCTAATACTCCAGAAACAGATTACGATAATAATCAAGTTACCGTTCTTTACTTTAACTACAAGACTTACATGAATGAAGTATACAAGGTTAAAGAAACTGCAACAGGTGCTGATAAAGCAATTGATAGAGACGATACATTTGAAGGACCACAAGGAGAAGATGCTGGATTTGAGAAGCTTCAAAGATCTATAGAAGTTCTATACGAAGGAGCTTTAGTAGTTGGGTCAGATAAATTATTGAAGTGGGAATTATCTAAAAATATGATGAGACCTAAGAGTGATTTTACTAAGGTTAAAATGAATTACTCTATTGTAGCTCCAAGAATGTATAACGGTGCAATAGAATCGCTTGTAAGTAGAATAACTGGTTTTGCTGATATGATACAGCTAACTCATTTAAAGCTACAACAAGTAATGTCTAGAATGGTTCCTGATGGGGTTTATTTAGATGCTGACGGTTTAGCTGAAGTTGATTTAGGTAATGGAACAAATTACAATGCTCAAGAAGCTTTAAATATGTTTTTCCAAACAGGTTCTGTTATTGGTAGATCATTGACTGCTGATGGAGATATGAATCCTGGTAGAGTTCCTATTCAAGAATTGCAATCTGGTAGTGGTGGTAGTAAAATGCAAAGCCTAATAGGTACGTATAATTATTATCTACAAATGATTAGAGATACGACCGGGCTAAATGAAGCTAGAGACGGTAGTACTCCAGATAAAAATGCTTTAGTAGGTGTTCAGAAATTAGCAGCAGCAAACTCTAATACAGCAACAAGGCATATATTACAAGCTGGTTTATTCTTAACTACAGAGACAGCGGAAGCTTTATCACTTAGAATATCTGATATTATAGAGTACTCTCCAACTAAAAATGCTTTTATACAAGCTATAGGAGCTCACAATGTAGCTACACTAGAAGAGATGAGTAGTTTACACTTATATGACTTTGGTATATTCTTAGAGCTAACTCCAGATGAAGAGGAAAAAGCTATGTTAGAAAATAACATACAAGTAGCTTTGGCTCAGCAAAACATAAACCTTGAAGATGCTATTGATCTAAGAGAAATTAAAAACGTTAAGTTAGCTAATCAACTATTAAAGATAAGAAGGAATAAGAAGTTGAAGCAAGATCAATTAATGCAACAACAAAATATACAGCTACAGCAACAAGCTGCTCAACAAACAGCTGCAGCTCAAGCTCAAATGGACGTACAGAAACAGCAGAGCGCTATGCAGATGGAAATGCAGATGGAACAAATGAAAGCTCAGTTAGGTAATCAAAAGATGATGAGTGAAGCTGGATTAAAGAAAGAGTTAATGATGTTAGAGTTTCAAATGAATATGGAACTTAGACAAATGGAACTTGAAACAGTTTCTGCTAAAGAAACAGAGAAAGAAGATAGAAAAGACGAAAGAACTAAGATACAAGCAAGCCAACAATCAGAGCTTATAGAGCAAAGAGCTAACAAATCAGCGCCTAAAAACTTTGAATCATCAGGTAATGATGTAATGACAGGTGGCTTTAACTTAGGTAATTTTGAACCAAGATAAAACCAACTAATTAATTTTATATTTTATATTATGAGTAAAAAGAAACATTTTGAAAAAGACGAAGAGCCAACTAAATTAAACATTGATAACTTTGCTCCGCAAGAGGAGAAAGAAGATGTTACAAGATTAGATTTAAGTGAACAACCAGCAGAAGATACAAGTAGTACAGTTGACACAGCAGGAGTGGATGGAAGCGATGAAGCTACCGTTGCCGCACCGGAACAAGAAGAAGCACAGGTTAAGTCAATAGTAGAAGAAGTAACTCAAGAAGAGGTTAATGCAGCTACGGAACAAGTTGAAGAAGCTATAGCTGAAGCGGAGGCTACTGGAAATCCTTTACCGGAAAGTATACAAAAGCTAGTTACATTTATGGACGAAACTGGTGGAGACCTTAACGACTACATGAAATTAAATGCAAATGTAGACGAACTTGATAACATGACAGCTTTAAAAAGCTATTATGAAAGTACAAAACCTCATCTATCATCTGAAGAAGTAGACTTTTTATTAGAGGATAACTTTAAGTACGATGAAGACTATGACGATGAAAAAGACATAATGCGCAAGAAGCTAGCTTTAAAAGAAGAAGTAGCAAGCGCTAAGTTACATTTAGAAGATCAAAAATCTAAATACTACGAAGAAATAAAAAATGGTTCGAAGCTAACACCTGAGGCCAACAAAGCTTTGCAGTTCTTTAATAGATATAATAAAGAGCAAGAAGTTACAAAGACTACTGTTGAAAAACAGAGGAATGCGTTTGATCAGAAGACAAACAACTTATTTAATGATGAATTCAAAGGTTTTGAATACAATATCGGTGATAAGAAGTTTAGATACAATGTGAAAAACGCGCAAGAGATTAAGAATACACAAAGCGACATCAATAATTTCGTCAAAAGGTTTTTGGCAGAGGATAATACAATGTCAGACGCTAAGGGTTATCATAAATCTCTTTACACTGCGATGAACGCTGATAACATTGCGCAACACTTTTATGAACAAGGTAAAGCTGATGCTTTAAAAGACTCAATTGCTAAAAGCAAAAATGTGAGCATGCAACCTCGACAAGGTCTTGGTGAAGTTAAAGTCAGTGGTACTACGTTTAAAGTGATGAGCGGTGAACAATCACCATCATTCAAAGTAAAAATGAGAAAAAAGTAATTAACTTTAAAAATTAGAAATTATGGCAGTAGGTACAATTACGCCAGGAGCAGGTGCATTACCAGCAACTCCTTCGGCGGTAAAACAAACTGTAAGTGATGCTTTCTTAGATCTAAGAACCTTAGGTTGGGCACAGCAATACTTACCAGAATTAATGGAACAAGAAGCAGAAGTTTTTGGAAACAGAACTTTATCTGGATTCTTATCACAGGTAGGAGCAGAAGAAGCAATGGCTTCTGATCAAGTTATTTGGTCTGAGCAAGGACGTTTACACGTTTCTGCAGCAGGTACTATCGTAGCATCAACAGGTGTTGTAACAGCTACGGCTCACTCTGTAAGATTGAATGACACTGTAGTATTAAATCAAGCAGCAGGAACACTTAAGTGTTTAGTAACAGCGCTTCCAGATGCTAACAGCTTCACAGTAGTACCTTATACTCAAGCGGCTATGGACACGTCGGGTGCAATAGTATTTGTTGACGGTGCTGTAACTGGATTCGTATTTGGATCTGAGTACAAGAAAGGAACTGAGGGTAGAGCTGAGTCTCTAGAGCCAAGTTTTGCTTCTTTAACTAACAAACCAGCAATCATCAAAGATTTGTATGAAGTATCAGGTTCTGATGCATCTCAAATTGGTTGGATTGAGGTTTCTGGCGAAAGCGGACAAAATGGTTACCTATGGTACCTAAAAGCTTCAGGAGATACAATGTCTAGATTTACAGACTACTGTGAAATGACTTGTATTGAAGGTGAGCTTACGGCTACTGGTGCAGGAACTGCAGGTCCTCTTAACGCTTTATCAGGAACTGAAGGTGTATTTGCCGCTGTTGAAAACAGAGGTAACGTAACAACTGGTGGTTTTGATGATGTAAATACGACTTTAGGTACTTTTGATCTTATCTTGAAAAGATTTGATACTCAAGGAGCTATCGAAGAGAACATGATGTTCTTAAACAGAAACCACTCTCTTGCTATCGATGATATGCTAGCTAGTTTAAATGGTTCTGCACAAGGAAATGGTACTGCAACTAACATTGCTGGTTCTTCTTACGGAGTATTCAACAACGAAGCTGATATGGCATTAAACTTAGGTTTCACTGGTTTCAGAAGAGGTTCTTATGACTTCTACAAGACTGACTGGAAATACTTAAACGATTTCACAACTCGTGGATCATTCGTTGATATTAATGGTCTTATTGTTCCAGCTGGTGTTTCTTCAGTTTACGATCAAATGTTAGGGAAAAACATGAAGCGTCCGTTCTTACACGTACGTTACAGAGCTTCTCAAACTGAGTCTCGTAAGATGAAAACATGGGTAACAGGATCTGTAGGTGCTGTATCATCTTCTTTAGATGCCATGGAAGTACACTACTTATCTGAGAGATGTTTAGTAACTCAAGGCGCTAACAACTTTATGTTGTTAAAATAGTCTTAACAATTATTAATAACTACCCTGTCTTCGGATGGGGTAGTTTTTTTTAACTAATTATTATTATATTATATTATGACAAAGAAAACAAAATTAGGCAATACCTCGGCAAAGACTGAGATAAGCAAAAAAACAGTAAAAAGTACAGCGCCTGCTCCGGTAATTCCAACAGGAACTAGAGAGGTGCAATTAGAAAAAGGAACTAAATGGGAAATGAAAGATAGGACGTATGTGCTTAAAGGTTCTAAGACACCTATAACACACATGATTCCATCTTCAAATATCTTTTGGTTTGATGAAGAAAAAGGATATGAGAGAGAGTTGAAAAATACTACAAATCAAAAATCTCCTTTCGTAGATGAGATGCTAGGTGGTCAACACAGGATGTCTCACATTGTTTTTGAAGATGGATTATTGATTGTTCCAAAGCAAAAGCAAGTTCTTCAAAAATTACTTTCACTTTACCACCCATTAAAAGATATTCTGTATTCGGAATATAATCCTGTAGCACAAGCTACGTATGAGGTTGATAACGTTGAATTAGAATTAGAAGCTATGAATGCTGCTGTAGCAATGGAAATTGATATGGCTGAAGCTATCATGAGAGTAGAGATTGGTTCTAAAGTGTCTAAGATGAGTTCTAAAGAACTTAAAAGAGATTTACTTATGTTTGCTAAAAACAATCCAAACTTATTCTTAAGTTTAGCTAATGACGACAATGTTCATCTTAGAAATATTGGAGTTAAAGCAACAGAAATGAATATCATAAAACTATCACCAGACCAAAGAACTTTTTCTTGGGCTAGTAATGATAGAAAACTATGCACAGTTCCTTTCGACGAGCATCCTTACTCTGCATTAGCATCTTGGTTCAAGACTGATGAAGGTATGGAAGTGTTTTCTACGATTGAAAAACGAATGAATTAGTGTGATTATCTGTAGAAGCTAGGCTACGATAAAGGTGGCCTAGCAACTACACAACATAAAAAAGACATGGCAGTAAGTATAGATACAGTATATCAAAGAGTTTTGGCTATTGCCAACAAAGAACAAAGAGGTTATATTACGCCTCAGGAATTTAACTTATTTGCCAACCAAGCTCAAATGAAAATATTTGAGAATTACTTCTATGAGCTAGACAAATTCTTAAGGATTCCTGGTAACGACTCTGCTTACTCTGATAGAATAAACATACTAGAAGAGAAAATAGCTTTCTTTGAAAAGTACAACGTAGATATGACTGTTGTAAATAGTGCTACAATGACGCTGCCAACGGACGTATATCGATTAGGTACTGTTTTTTATAATGATAGTACTAAAAGTATTAGAGTAGAAAGCGTTACGCCTAAAGAGGTTGAATTAATGCAACAAACAGCCTTATACAAAGCTACTCAACTTAGACCTGTTTACGCAAGAAGATCTGCAACAACATTACAGTTCTATCCTAGTTCAGCGACACCAGCTTATTCTACTACAACTGTAAACTGTAATTACGTAGCACAACCTACAACAGCGTATTGGGGTTATAACATAACGCTAGGGCAAGCAACTTATAATCAAGCAACAACAACCGACTTTCAATTACATCCATCTGAAGAAACTTCTTTAGTTTTTGATATTTTAGAATTAGCTGGAATAATGATGGAAGATGCTAATCTAGTAAATATTGCTAACGTCGAAGAAGCAGCTAAGACACAACAAGAATTAACGTAAGACTATGGGATTATTAACAGGAACAGATCAGCAATACTACGAAGGTGACGACTTAGGTAATTACCAGTTTACATCTTTAGAAGATATTATAAATCAATTTATAATTGCTTACGTAGGTGATGGAAAAATAATAAGTAAAGTAAAAAGAACAGACGTAGCTTTCCACGCTCAGAGAGCTTTACAAGAGTTTAGTTTTGATACTTTTAAATCAATAAAGTCTCAAGAAATAACTTTACCACCTAGTTTAACTATGGCACTACCTAGAGATTATGTCAACTATGTTAAGTTAACTTGGTCGGACGCATCTGGTATAGAGCATGTTATATATCCAATACCTGTAACGAGTAATCCAACTAACGTGCTTCAAAACGAAGCTGGAACATATCAATTTACCGCAGGTGGAGAGTTGAAAGTTAATCAAGACTCTGCTGGCAATCCAATTGATTCTAAAACTTGGGATAATTACAAGTCAGCAACTCCTTCTGAAAACCAAGAAACAAACTTTGAATACGACAATGACTTATTCAACTATAATCTAGGTCAAAGGTATGGTTTAGACCCACAGTATAGCCAAATAAACGGTTCGTTTTATATCGACGAACTAAAAGGAATGATTCACTTTAGTTCTAACATAGCTGGTGAAACTGTTTTATTAAAGTATATAAGCGATAGCCTTGGAACAGAGGCGGAGATGAAAGTACACAAGTTCGCAGAAGAAGCTATGTATAAGCAAATTGCAAACGCTATATTATCTACTAGCGCTAATGTTCCAGAATATATTGTAAATAGATTTAAGAAAGATGCCAGAGCGTCTAAAAGAAATGCTAAATTAAGATTATCTAATATCAAGCTAGAAGAAATTACACAGGTTTTAAGAGGTAAGTCTAAGCAAATAAAACACTAGTACATGGCTGAAATGAAAAGAAATTTCCTTAAAGGAAAAATGAATAAAGACTTTGATGAAAGGCTTGTTCCTGGGGGAGAATATAGAGATGCTTTAAATGTAGAACTTTTAAGTTCAGAAGGATCAAACGTTGGAACCATACAAACTTTAAGAGGTAATAGCCGAGTTGACAATATAAGCTTTTCTTCTAATGCGTTAGCTGTTGGTAGCGTTGAAGACGAAGAAAATAAATTACTCTACAGTTTTATTGCAAACACTTATGATCTAACTGAGCATGCAAACGGAGGTTTCATTGGAAATAAGTGTGACACTATATGGCAATACAAACAAGATGAGTCTGGAAATATAAGTGAACAGAAGGTAGTTGTTAATGACATGTATACATCTCAGCAAATACCTAATACGTTTGAGTATGCTAATGATGGACAAGCAGTAACTATAACTGGTTTAAGTAGAATAGCCAACTCTTTTAGACCAAGTGTTGTTGGAGGTTTTCCAGATGAACCAACTTATCTAGCTACTGGTGTAAGAGTTGGGATGCGTGTACAAAAAATAAACATAGATGGTACCGATCTTTGGGGAAGCGCAGATATAAGAGTATTATCAATAGTAGATAGTGGCGACGGAACAATGGAGTGTAATATAACACCTTTAGTTGGTATTGCTGAAGATAGAGACGATTACGATGCAGCAGATATTGCCGCTGGAACTATAATAAGGTTTTCTTCTGATAGAATATTAAACTTTTCTACTGGAACTAAAGAAACCGCTACAACAGTTGCTAGTAGTGGTCAAGTTTCTTTTACACCAAGTTTAGATGGTAAAACTACACTTATAACAGGTATAAATGTATTAGATGATCTATTACTTTGGACTGATGGTAGAAACGAACCTAAAAAAATAAATATAAAAAACGGAATAGCTGGTAGTTCTAGACTTGCTGAACATACTAGACTATGGATTCCACAGAGAGAAGAAAAATTCCTTAGAGGCTGGCTTAAAGAAGCACATATTAATGTTATAAAGAAAACACCTTCAACTTCACCTAAGATAGAACCTCTTTCTACTTTAAGAAATGGACCAACGAGCAGTTTAGTAACAAAATATGTTGAGTATGCATCTCCAGTAGCTGGACCTTTTGCTTTGCATGGACCTGGTGGAAACATATATCCTACTGGAAAGCTTCATTGGTTAGATTCGCTTATCGACGACGTAGCTTGGCAAGAAGGAGACAAGATTAAATTAACAGGACAATCAACTGGTACTGTTGTTTTCTTTAGACTAATACAACCTGTTAATGCAGGTACCGACTCAGTTGACAAGCGTTTATTTACACAAGTAAGTGTACCTGAAGGGTACAATCCTAATGCTCCAGCTGAAATTTGGTCTGCCTCTTTAGTGGTAGAAGAAGTTGACTCTTTATTTAAAGACAAATTTATACACTTTGCTTACAGATATAAATACACGGACGGAGAGTATTCTGTAATATCGCCTTACTCTACTTCAGCATTTATTGCTGATGGCTATCAGTATAGCGCTTTGACTGGTTTTAATGATGGAATGCTTAATATAGCTAGAATCGTAAACGTATCTAACTTTATAACTCCATCTACTCCAGAGGATGTTGTAGCGGTAGAGATTTTAGCAAGAGATGTAAATGACGAAGCTCGAAGTGTTTGGTCAGTAGATTTTGTTAGTATTAATGATACTGCTTGGGCTAACGGAGGATTCGTAAGTGTAGATGATAATTCTTTTGGTGGCGCAATACCAACGGATCAACTGCTTAGAGATCAAGATTTTGTTCCTACAACCGCTAGAGCTCAAGAAATAGTTGGTAACAAAATAGTATATGGTAACTATACTCAGAATTACGACTTAGACAAAGTAAATATTACAACTGAAGTAGACTCTGTTTCACCTTACCAAGGTGCTACTCAGTTATCTAGTAACAATATAACTACCGCTCAGTCTGAATCTTTAATAGTAGGTCAAGGCGGTGTTGGTAGTGACTTATACAATGGTCCACTTAGAACCGACTACGAAGCTTCTGATCCAGAAAACAATTTCACCAACACAGCTGGAAATTTTTTCTACACAGCACCTTCAGCGGCAACGTACGTTATAACAGCAAGTGTCAGTACGTTAATTTTTAAAGCTATTCGTGGAAAAATAACTAATGATAGTGGAACATTTACTTCCAGAGCTGTTGCATTTAGACCAGGTGTTGCTTTAAAGCTGTATGACGTAGACGCTGGAGCATTTCTAACTAGCGATGAAGCTACGCAAATATCAGGTGGTCCTTCTAGTAATGAGTTTTCTGTAAACACTCCAAATGGTATTGTTGAACCAATTTCTGATTTGGCTTACCCAACAGAATTTGAAGATGTTAATTACACTTGGCAAGTTCCATTAACACAAAATCAAAAGATACAAGTTAGAATTGTTGTAGATGATTACTCAAGTTTTACAACTTTCCCACCATCAGGCGTGTTGAATAGTTCAAGTACGGACTTAGAGTACGGAACTATTGGAGCTACTTTTTCGTGGCCAAGTACAAGTTCATACCAAGCAACAGTTAAAAACGCCACGTACAATGTCACTAGTTCACCAGAAACCTTAGGTAACATAATATTAGCACAGGGAATTAAGTCTGTAAAGTCTAATAAAACTTATCAAACTGGTATAATGTACACAGATGGTAATAGACAAGCTGTAGTTCAAACTAATGAATCTAGTAAAGTGCAAACGCAAGTTTCCGAAGCTATCCAGGTAAATAGAATAGTATGTATACCTACTAAAACACCTCCGGCTTGGGCAACACATTATAAGTATGTAATAAAAGAAATAGAGAACAGAGAGTACAATCTAGTTATGTCTGAGTCTTATTCTAACAATGACGATAATTTTGCTTGGCTTGTTTTTAATTCAGCTGATGTGGATAAAATCAGTGAAGGTGATTTCTTGATAATGAAAAAGAAGCACAACTCAACTACTCCTGTTACTGATTCAAAGGCTAGGTTTAAAGTATTAAGCATAAGCGATCAAATGCCGATGGCATCAGACGACACTCCAATAATAGCGTCTGCAGATGGAGCTGTAGGTAGGTTTTTTATTAAAGTTGACTACAACGATATTTTCCAAACATTCTTAAGTAGTAACTTCGATACTCTAAGTACAACTGCTAACGGTGCTGTTTTCACTAGTGAAAGATCACCAAGCAAACTTTATGACTCTGGTATATTTTATGAGGCATCAGAAGCACATCCGATAAAACTGACAAGGGAAAACGCTCAAGATTACATACCAGTAGGTTCGACACTACAAGTAAGTTCTGCGGATAGCATAAACAGTAGCACGCTTAGTTCATTACAATCTAAAATAGATGGAGCAACTGTGATAGGCGTTAGAGGTGCGAACTGTTTTAATAGAAAGCAAATACTTCAAAAGACTGGTACTGATGCTTTCTGTAGAATAGAAGTAAATAGAAATTTAACTAACATACTTAATGGAGGATCATTCTTGAGTCAAGTTAGAGTACATATAAGAGTTAATAGACCAGATGGCACTTTCGTTACTGTTAGGTTAGAAAAAGGTGTAAACAATGATACGGTTTTACATGTAAACCCTTACACTCACTCTGTATATGATTTCAATGACTTAAACTTACCTTCATCTTTAGACTTTCACAACTGCATAGCGTTTGGTAATGGTGTTGAATCAGACACTATAAGAGATGACTTCAATGCTGACTCTATACATGTCTATGCACCTATAGGTAAAATAAGCGGTTTTAAAGCTTCATTAGAAAATGAAGACTACAAGAAAGAGTTTAAAGGCAACTTTTTAATACACTCTCAAGGTTACAATGAGCAGAACGGAATAAATAGACTTAATGAATTTTTAATTGGTCAGTCTATAGAAAGACAAATCGATGAGAACTATGGATCTGTTCAAAAATTATTTTTAAGAAATACAAACTTAATTATATTCTGCCAAGGTAGAGTCCTTAGGTTACTGTCCGGTAAAACAGAATTTTTCAAAGCAGATGGAACAGCTGATGTAATTGAATTTAAAAATAGAGTGCTTGGCTCTGAGCTAGTTTACGGCGGTGGTGAGTATGGCATCTCAAACAACCCAGAGTCATTTGCCATAAATGAACAAAGAATATATTTTACTGATACAACTAGAGGAGCTGTTTTAAGGCTTTCTAACGATGGTATTACGGTTATATCTGATTATGGAATGAGAGATTACTTTTATGACAACCTAAAGAACGTTAGAGCTGCTATCGGTACATACGACGGAAGGAAAGATGAGTACAATCTTACATTGCACCAAGTAGTGCACCCTTACTTTGCTAAAAACGTTAATACAGTTACTTTTTCAGAGCCTGCTAACGGTTGGTCTTGTTTCAAGTCATTTATACCAGAATCTGGATTAACAATGAACAATCTTTATTACACTTTTAAAGTAGGTAGACTTTGGTTGCATCACGTAGAAAGCGTTAATAGAAATACGTTCTATAATGTTCAAACCGCATCTACAGTTTCACCTGTATTCAATGACTCTCCTGAAGTAGTTAAGAGTTGGAGAGCTATGAGCTACGAAGGTAGCGAGGCAAAAACCACTACTAACAATGGTTGGTATGTAGAAAGTATAAACACTAATAGTCAAACCGGTCAAATTGATTACTTTGTGAATAAAGAAGATAAATTCTTTAATAGCATACAAGGAACAGAAACTGTGTTTGTAAACTTTGCCGACGGAGGAGCTACTGGTACTACCGCAAATAATATAGACACTAGAGAATTTTCTGTTCAAGGAGTAGGAGGTTTATCTGGTAATCCAACGGTTGTAGGTACAACACCTGAACTAGGCTATAGTATAACAATAGATATTCCTGATACAGACTTTTATACTTCACCAGGCTTTCAATACTTGAACCAAACTACAACTCCAAGTGGATTTTTAGGTACGTTTACTATATCTCCTAAACCTGGCTACTCGATTAGTGCTTCTGATTTTACAAACATAAGCATAACTCAATATCTTATATCTCCTTTGTCGTCAATAACTTTTTCTGACGTTGGAACTGCAAATACTCCAAGTAATTCTGTTTTAGTAACTATAAATAGTATTAGCCAGACTTTATCGGCTAACTTAAGCGTAACTATTGATAATTTCAATCAAATAGAGTTAGAGCAAGCAAATACATTAATTAGAATGCGCCTGCGGTTTAACGTAGACAATACGGCGGCTCCAACCGGCGTAAGCGTAGAGAATGTAACAATAGGTGAAGTAAGCCCACTAGTAGCCAGCACTCTTTCAATAAATCAATCCGACTTGGTGGTCTACGGAATAAACGGAACTATTCCAGAAAATGCGTTTACATTACTATGTAATGTTCAGGTAGCCCTGTCTAGCGTAGATGGTTACTTTTACAGCGTGCTACCTGAACCAATACTAACTTCTGACGAACCTAACAATGAAGGTATTGAATTTCAAACACAGGTTTGGGGAGAGAATATAATTACTAATGAAAATGGGTTACCAACAGCTATATCTTATAATGTTTCTTTTAATCCAAACGCTATTTACGGTATAAATGGTAACATTTATTCTTCTGCTAACTATGAATTAAGTTTTGACAATCAACAAGTGTCAAGAAGTTCTGTTACACTCAACTCTGATACTATAGTTAGACCTAACACTGCAACTACTTATGTGATACCTATTAATACAATAAACGGTATTCCTACAGCGGTAGAGACTGAATCTTGGATAACTATAGACTTTATTAGTGTAGATAGCATTACAATAACATTGTTAGAGAATACTGGCGCTTCAAGAAGTGGAGATATAACAATAACACCCGCTAATCAAACGGGAGAAAATACAGTAACATTAACAGTAGTACAACAGACTGGAAGCTACATAGAAATTCAATAATAAAACATGCCAAATCCTAGAAACGTATTTTTAAACTCAGTTGATCCAGTAGACAACAACACTCAGGAAATAACTTTCAATGTTATTACTAATGGAGCAGCTCCTACGGCCGCTATATCATATACAGATGGATCTGGTTGGGCAACTGTTGGGACACCAATACTATCAAATACTGATAACGATGGAAATAGTATATATGCGGTGAATGTTGCTTTAGACGTAAACGACTTCTCTGTGTCTGGTGATAATCCAAGAAGAGCCACCTTAACTATGACTCACTCTGACACAGTGGCAACAGATACTAATTTTATAGATCAATACGGCTACAATCCAGCTACAGATACATTGACAGTAAGTCCTACTTCAGCTTTGGTTGCCAACACTGGTGGTTCAGGTGTCATACAAATAACTAGTAGCTTAGCAACTGGAGATTTACCAGGAGTTTCTATAGAATCTATTACTGGCGCTGACAATATAACTATAGGAGATGTACAGGAGGTTAGTGGAGAATCTTACACACATACTGTTTCATATTCTTTTCAAGCGGCTAATGATAGCAACGCTGGTGGTAACTCTGTGTTTTTAAACTTCTTTCACCAATACAACAATCAACCAGGTGCTATTGCTAATCAATTAATACCTATACAGCAATCGCCTATACCTTACTTTGAGTTCCAACCTGATGGTTCTAACAACCTAGAAGTTGAGGTTAATAACAATCAACACCAAAACTACCAAATTCCACTAACAGATAACAGTGGCACTCCTTCTTCAACAGCATACAAGGTAAAAGTACCGGGTGGATCTGGCACTTTAGGAGATTGGGACGAAAACTTCTTAAACTCTCCAACTGGAGATGATTCTACATGGTTTAGTTCTGTTTCTGTTATAGACGGAAGTAACTCTGATAAAGTTCTTCAGTTTACGGTAGCAGCAAATACTACGGGTTCTGATAGAGAGATAGACCTAGGTGCTCAATTTACTTTTATTGGGCCAGAAACTTTATTTAACAACACTTTTAGCACGACAACTCCTACTTTATCAAAAACATCTAATGAGCTTGGAGTTAGAATATATAGCGGCAATACACCAAATGCAAGTACATTAACTAGTAATGCGCTATCGGTTGTTGGCCCTTATGGAGTAGAATTTACTGATGGTATTAACCCAGACTTGAACTCAAATAATAATTCAGATTATAGATTGACATATACTATAACAGCAAACAACACTGCTGGTGATCAACTATTATTTTGGACTGGTATAGGTAATTCTTACCAATATATCCCAGACTCTGTAGGTACTCATAACGTATACTTTAACAACCTAGCAGATGGATATAGACTACTATTTAGAAATCAAGATGAAGTAAACTCCATAGTATTTAGTAGTGTTTCTTTAAAGCAAACACCTATGGATAGTATAAAAATAAGACAAAAAGCATAACATGGCAGCTGTAACACTACCTTTTTCAAGTAAAATAAATGTATCTTTACAACCTGGAGATACCGTATACTATTATACTGGTTCTACTTTAACTTCGCTAGACGACTTAATAAAGATAGGTACTGTAACTAGTAGGGATGACACTTTAAATACTATACTTGTAAATTCAGCTGACAATATAGACTTACCATCTAGTGGAGACTACATCATGTTTTCTAAAGACAATATAGTAAACCTTAGCTCTTTAGTTGGTTATTATGCTGAGGTGAAATTAAAGAATGATTCTATTTCTGAAGCTGAGCTATTTAGCTTAGGTGTGGAAGTAGACTTAAGTAGTAAATAAGCAGCCTAGACTGTGATTATTAAACATACAATATAATATGAAAAAGACTCCAAAAAAATACGTAGGTTCATCTCCGATGAAATTTGTTGATCCAGTGACAGCCTCAACTATTATTAGTGCTGCTAGCTCTTTCTTCGCCGCACAAAAAGCTAAAAGAGCAGCAAAAAGAGCTAAGGCGGATAGAGATAGGAACATGGGATTGTTTAACGAACAGCTAGACATATACAAGAATGAAGTTTACAAAAATCCGTATGAGAATATGGAAAGCTTCACTGAAGACATGCGAGTAGATACTACTGCTGCAGATTACACGGCCGCTCAGCAAAGACAACAATCTGCTGATATAATGCAAGGTATTGGTCAAACTGTTGGAGGAGCAGGTGCCGCGGCGTTAGCTGCTTCAATGTCTAGACAAGGTGCTCTTCAAGCACAAACAGCTGGAGCAGGTATACAAGCTCAAGAAGCTAGAATTAAAAACATGCAGTTACGAGAGAAAAGACAGATGCAACAGCAGATGATGGCGGGAGAACAACAAGTGCTAAGTTTAGAAAGAGCAAGAACTCAGAACCTAGGTAACATGTATGGAACTATGGCATCTGGAGATACACAGAGAATGAACGCTGCTAACGCTCAAAAAGACGCTGCCAACCAACAGTTATTTTCTACCGCTGCTAACGCACTTGCACCAGGAGGAGCTTTTAATGGTGGTGGAACATCACCAATGAGTCCAGCTGGCGACCAGTCTGGAGGATTAATAGGCGGTGATAATGATTGGCTACAAAGCTTAAACGTACAGTAAAATGGCAGAAGATAAAAAAACACAACAAAATTATGGTGGTGGTCTAACAAGTATGGCGGCTAAGCTTTACAATGAGCAAGCCCCAGAACGAGATAGACAAAGCACTGGCAGTCAACTATTAGAGACTGGACTAGAACTTGCTGAAGGTTACTACAAACTTTCAGAACTCACTAAAAATGCTTTCTTAGAAACTTTTGACCCTGAAACTTATGAAGTTGAATTACTTCCTAAAGAATCAAGAGGCGACTATACTAATTTTGCACAAGGGCTTAAAAAAACCGTATCTGAAAATGCTGCTATAGCTGGTAAGTATTCAGCTAATCCTATGAGTGAACAATATAAGGCGGCAACTCAAGAAATAGAAGACGCAAAAGGCCAGTTGGAAGATGTTTACAAGGGATATACTGAGTATCAAAAGCTTAGAGAGACTCTTTTAGCCAACCCTAGCGGTATGATGACTGGTGATGCTGACAAAGATGCCATATATAATAATATAGTGTCTGAGGAAGGATATAAGAACTTAGTAGCTACTCCAGATGGATTGATGTATAAAGATCCAGCACAAGACGGAAAGCTAATACCTGTTAAAGAGCTTGGTTTACCAGACTTTAAAAACCCTGAGCTAGGTACAAGTGTAAATAATGGTATATTTGTTAAAGGTATAAACTTAGGCCTTAACGCTAGTATGACAAAGGATATTGCTACAAGAGACATTAGAAATAGTGCTTACGCTATAACCTCTAACCCAGCTAGTGTTAAAGAAATAATGTTTTACGGTATAAATGGTGACCCAGAAATGGTTTACGCTGACTATTATATAATGAAGCAAGCAGCTGCTGGAGCAGACGGTTATGAAGGTATTACATTTACAGATAGCAATGGTACTCTACTTACCGCTAAAGACGTAGATAAAAATAACGATGGAACTATAAGCGTAGAAGAAAAAGCAGGTTTAACTGTAAACCAAGAAGCATTTGACGCAAAGTTTGCTGAACTTAAAAAGAATACTGACGTTGATGTTATTAAAGATTATACTACCGGTATGAACGAATGGTTAATAGCAACCGGTATGGAACAATATGAAGTAGGTGTAAGTAAAAGAGAGCCTGCTACTGTTATTACAACAGACAAGAATGACAAACTAGCTGCTTTTGATACAAACTCTCAAAATCTAGACTTACAGGTTCTTGAAAAGCCTGATGGAAAATATTTAAAGCAAGATCGTGATACAAAAAAATGGTACGAAGTAAAAACTCCTGGTGAGAAAATTGATATTGAAGGTGCTGATGGTTATGATATAAATTACTGGAGAGTCAATGTATTCGGTTTGCCTAAAATAGAGGGCGGAGGCTCTACTACAGCTGCAATAAAAGAAGACATTGTAAAAGAAAAACCAGAACCTACTAAAGCAGACTTAGCTAGCACTGCGTTTAAGGATGTTGATTACCCTGCTAATTCTAACGAAGGTAATGTAGACAGTCCTTTTGCTGGGCTAACACAGGAAGGTTGGAATCCTAGCAAGAACCCTGCTAGTCAAGACGCTTTAAATGAAGGTGATATATTGTTTAACTACGGAAGTGATGATTTTGTGATAAATACTTTAACAAGAGAGTACGGAGACATTGGTGATGGATTTACCTTTGAAGACTACGGCACGATGGGTGACGTTGTTAAAGTTTGCTACGGCGGTAAAGATGATTGCAATACATTTGAATTTGATAACCAGAACCAAGGAGAAAGAGATAAAAAAAGCGCTCTTGCACTTCAGAAATGGATGGAAGAGAAAATTGGATATGAAAAAGAGGAGTCTACAACATCGGATAATGTTAATACTCAAGATAAGCAAATATTCAACATACCTAGTCCAACGGTAAGTAATAACGCACCTGAAGTAGTAGATAATACATCTAACGATGCACCTGAAGTAGTAGATGATACACAGAACACTACCACTTTGATTTCTCAAAAGCTTAATGACCGACAACAACAAACAGTAAAGACTATTACTATAGACGGAACAACAGGTGCTAATAGAGCAGATATATTGGTTAATGGTCAAAAAATAGAGACTACAGTCATGGGTGGCATGGCAACCGTTGTAGGCATAAGGGCTGAAGGAGGCAAAATAGTTGCAGACGCTAAGCCAATTATAGGTTCTGCTCAAAGCAAAGATATTGGAGAGTTTAAGTTGAACTCAGACGGTACCGCTAGTTTTGTGCCAAACAAAAAAATATACGATGAACTAGAAGGTGACGAAAAAGAATTGTTTGATACTATGGTTCTTGCTATGAAAACAGATCCAAAGTATGTTGAGCAAGTTCTTGGCGCAGTAAAAGGAAACACTAAGTTTGATTCTAAAAATTATTAATACATGTACGAATACAAAGGCGAGCAAGTAACATCTGGGGATATTCAGGTTTATGCAGATAAATATAAAATGAGCTACGATCAAGCGTTGGCCCACCTACTTGCTAATGGTATGGAGTCTAGTGGAAGTGCTGAAGACTTTTTCTTAGGAGATGACGATAAAGCTTTTGAGTTCTTTTCACAAGAAGATGAACAAGGAGTTGAAAAGTTAAGGGAACAATACAAGGGGCAAGGTTTTGAGTTTGAAGAAATGGCGTTAACATTCTTTAGAAACACACCAGGTATGTCTGGCGTTAGAGTAATCGCTCCAAATAAAGAGGTCCTTGAACTAGAGTTTAATGTTGATAATTTTAAGCACAACCCTAAAGCAATTGAATTAAAAATTAAAGAGAACAATATTGCTCTTAAAGGAATGCAACCAGGTGGTGCTAAGGACTTGTATATAAAAGAAAATGAAAGATTAAAAGCTAAGCTAAATACAGATGCTAACTTTGTTCCAGACCAACGTAATAAGCTGTTAGAATTCATGAGAGCAAACGCACCCGCTGATGCTCAGAAGATAAGCGACGACAATAGATACAAAAGACAAACAATACATGCAGATTTTCAAGAAGCAACTTCTTTAGACGAGTTAGATTTGTTTGAAATCAACAACACTTATGCTGATATTTCCGTATTCGATAAGCAAGAAGCTCCTTGGTATACAAGAGCAGCTGCTAAGGTTGCTGATCTAGGATTAGCTGGAGTTATATTATCAGCGCCAGTACAACCTCATCAAGCAGAATTAGATGAAGCTGCTAGAGAGTTTAGAAACAGTAATGATCCAGAGATAAAGAAATTAGCTGATAACCAAAAAGCTGTAAAAGAAAGAGCTTTAGAGATACTTAAAGAAAATGCTAATCAAGAAGCTAGAAATAAAAAAGCAAAGATAATTTTAGAAGGATTAGAAAAAGGTGAAATGCCAGCTTTTGTAACGGAAAACTTTAGTAACTTAGATCCAGAGTCTGTTAGAGGTATGCTAACAGTAGGTAGTGCTGAGTTCATACAAGACTTTGCTTTAACAAGTGAATTATTGTTAAACAAGGAGCAGGAAATTATAGACATAGATTCGAAACTTAAAGATATTTCTAGTAACATTGAAGATCCAAACTATTCATTTGAAATAGCTGAAGGCGAAGAAACTGTTACATTGGTTAATGGTAAAGTATTACCCTTGAGTGTTTACGATGAGTATACTGACGGTATAAAACTTCAAAACGTTGAGTTAAAAAATCTAGAAAACTTATACGAAAAGAAAAATGAATACGCTGGCAATGTCAAAAACACAGCTTTGCAGATGGACTTACTGCAAAAGAACTATAATGACGTAGGTAAGTTTTTAAATAATACAGGATTAGCTTTTGCGGATTATTTCACTAAGATTGGCGATTTATCTCACACCATGTCTCCAGAAATGGAAGAAATACGAACCAAACAGGCGAAGCTTTTTATGGAATCAACACAAAGAGCTAGAGCTACATACAAGGACGATGTCAAGTTTGAAGATGCGTTTAAAGACGGTGATAACTTCACAGAGTTTTTTGCACACACTCTAGTTGCTAATCAACTTCCAATAATAGCGTCTTTTGCAGTAGCAGGTCCTTATGGTGGTTCTGTTGTAATTGGCAAAAGCAGTTTCTCAGAGCAATACATGGACATGTCTATGAAAGACTATGCAAATCGTGATTTGGCAGCTGACTTTGGACAACCATACGAGATGCAATCAAAACTATACAAAGCAGGTATTTCAGCAGCTTATGCTCTTCCTGAAGTAGTATTAGATAGATTAACCACTGGAGCAAGAGTAACCGGTTTAAAAGCAATGTTATCTAGCTCTAGAAGATCTGTTCAGAACAAAGAAACACTAGCTAAATATATAATGAAGTCTTCGTTAAACACTGGTATTGATACAGTTGCAGGTGGTGTTTCTGAAGGGTCTACTCAGATAATACAGAACATAGTTACTGGTAAGAATTTAACAGATGGATTATCAGAGGCTTTTGTTAGTGGACTACTTTTAGATGGAGCTCTTAGTAGTTTACCAGCAGTTAAAGGACTTGTACTAAATCAACTATCAGACTATGATACTTACACAGGTGTTAGAGAATTGCAAGGCTCTATAGATGCTTTGATTCAATCGTACAATAATACGGCGTACAATATACAAAACTCAAAAGAACAAGTTCCTTTTTATATCTTAGATGAACAGCAAAGAACTAAGGATCAAATAAATGAATTAATAAAAGAGAGAGACGCTGAAATAGCTGCTATAGAAGCTAAAGTAATGGGTTTAAATGACGAAGTTGGTCTTAGCGTTGAGGATCAAAGAATATTTTCTAGCGCAAGAGCAAAGCAAGAATCATTAAGACAGCGATACAGCGATATTAAGAACGACAACAATATAAGCAAGAAGGAAAAGAAGAAACTGCTAGCTAATATTGACTTAGAGTTTAGAGGTTTAGAAATGGGTATTCAGTCATTTTTGAAAAGTAACTTTGAAAATAAAAGACAATGGGAGCTACTTGCTTTAAACGATCCTAAGACAGTTAATGAGTGGAAAGAAAAAGCAAGGCAAAAACTAAGTACCAACGGTGTTGATCCTCAAGAAGAAAACATAAACGAAGAAGCTAGGGTATTATACAACACTGACTTAATAGAGAAGAATTTATCAAGAGCAAGAAGAAATGGAAAGTTAGATAGAAGTTTAACAGCAATAAGAAATGAAGATGATTTAAACAATCTAATCACGAAGCTTGAGGAAGAAGGTGTTAAGAAGAAAGATATTGATTTGTTAATAGAAGGTTACAAGTCAGGTTCTGTAAACGGATTTAACCTTTCTGGTGTAACTAAAAAAGGAGGTTCTGTTATATTTATTGAAAACATGGCCAGCAACAATAGGACTGAAGTAAGAGGTCATGAGTTGTTCCATGAGTTAGGAGCTCAAGCTTTCAAAAACGATCCAAACGTATACGCTGGTATGGCTACCGCTATATTAGAGTGGGCTAAAAGAAATGACAAGCCTCTTTACAATAGGTTATTAAATATAACAGAAACTGAGTCTGGTATAGGTAGAGATCAAGGTAAATATAAGTCTGATGAGGTTATCGCTGTATTTTTCGAAGAAGTTGCGGGTAACAGAGTCGATTTAAAGGCTGGTAAAAATAGAGTTCTACTAGCTTTAGCGGGTACTAGTTTTGCAAAGACAATGAAAGAAAAGTATAATATAGACTTTGACTTAGCTGGTGTAGATGATACAATGGAATTGATCGTTGGTCTAGCTAAGAAAGTAGACGCTGGAAGTCTAACAATAAAAGATTTGAAAGCTCTTTCGACTAATGAACAAATACTTGCTTTAGCAGAAAGAGGTAAAAAGACTTATAAAAACTTTGCAGATCAAAAAGGTCAAGAGGTTAAGAAGTCTTATCAAAAAACAGAGAGAGATAACAGGTTAGATGCTATTGGTGAAAAGTATACTAAGGAAGAGTGGAACAACGGTGGATCAGACACAGCTATATCTGATATGTACATGAGTGGAGATCTTGAAGCTATAGTTAGAAACAACTTATCCTCAGAACTTAAAAATCTACCTAACTACTCAGAAGAAGATTTTATATCTGAAACTATTGGCGAGCTTATGCCACACATAAGTAACTTCAACATAGATAGAAAAGAAACACAATCAGGTTTTGGTTTATCTGGATGGATTAGAGGACAGATAAGCAATAAGATAGGTAATGTACTCAAAAAGAAAAAAGCTACGACTGAGACCTTTACAGTTGATACTACTGATGAAAAAGTTAAGGAGACCATAGAGTCTGCTGATGACTTACAAGATTTACAAGAAGAAGATTTATCTATAGGAGCTCAAAGCAAGAGAAAAGCAAAAGCTGAGCGTAGAGAAGAAAAAGGTATGGAAGAAGGTGTAGAGTATTCTACATTTAGAAGAGCGCTGAAGATTAATGGCGAACAAGGCTTATCTGATAAAAAAGTAGATCAAGTGAAGCAAGCTGTAATGAAAACTATGGCAACTGAAAGAACTACTCCAGACTCTGAAAAGTTTATCGCTAACATTAAAAAGTCGTTCTTAACAGAACTTAAAAAACCTATTCAAGACATGATGGGTGGAAAAGAAGTTTTTATAAGCTTCTTAAAGACAAACAGAGAAGCAATTATTGCAGCTCTACCTACATCTACTTTAGTTCAAATGGAAAGAAATGTAGATCCTGCAGATAGAGTGTTTACAGTTGAGGTTAAAAGAAATTTAAACCCTACGGAAACAGATCAAGCTATAGCTAACGATCAACTACCTAAAGACACCAATAGAAAATCAGGGCCTACACTATACGCTAAGAGAATGCCTAGTGAGGGTGAGTTTTTAAGATACTTTAATCCTCCGCTGTACGTTCCTTCTAAGAAAGATCCTAACAAATCTGTAAGATCTGGATTAAAAGGTACTAGAAAAGATACATTGGCAGAACAAATGGGTATAGAGCTTGCTTTCGATGCTACAATGGAAGTTGTTCAGTCGCCTGAGGTTGCAGAGCGTAGATCACTAGTGACTAACACAGACTTTTTAGAAACTGGAGTAGAACAACTAGCAAAGTCAATAGGTAGAGGTGTAGATATTAAATTTAGTAGATCAAATCCTGCTAAAATAGGATTTAAGATGGATCTTGCTTTAGACAACATTAATACTGATGCTTACTTAGACATTAGATTCTCTAAGTCTAGTAGAGATGCTTACATTAAAAGATTAGTTAAAAATAGACCAGACCTAAAGGGTAAAGAAGAACAATACGTTGATTCTGTATTCGATTGGCTAGAAACTACTGACATAAAGAAAAGAAGTAAGTACGAAAAAATGGCTATGCACTATATGGCTAAAGGCTACTTAATTCTTCCAGAAGACGGATATAAAGTTATAGAAGCTGAGAGATTAGCTACTATAAAGAAGATAGATCCATTCTCTTTTGGTAATCCTAACGATATAATAGAAAAGTATGCCGGAACTGTTAAAGGTGCTAGAACTAACCCAGATACTGTTAAGGAGTTTAGTAATAAGAAGGACTTAGGTAATGGTGTTGTAACTTATGATGTTGAGCAAACGAAAGAAGGTCAACTAGCCGTTAGGAAGGTTATTGATACTCACTTTGGCAAAAAGTCTAATCCTTGGTGTTTGGCTGCTAGAATAACTGGAGATCAAGATTCTTCAGAAAATATGGTAGAGAATAAGTCTGTATCTTCAATGGAAGAAGCAAATAAACTAGCTGCAGAGAAAGAAGCTGAAGGTTTTGTCACTGAAATACAGAATTATGGTCCTAACGATATAAGCGTCGTAATATCGCGAAAAGTTGACCAAGGAGATTACGATTTAACAGCTGCTTACCCACTCTGGAAATCTTACCAAAAAGGTGGTAAAGGTTACCAAATAGTATTTATAGACGGTAAACTTTCTCACTTTAAAGATGGTGGTGGTCAGTACTGGGATAGGTTGGATGCTAATAGTGACTACATAACTAAGAAGATTAGCGATCTTAAATTAGAAGATGGTTCTATTCAAAAACGTGAAATAAACGTAAACACAGGTAAAGAAATATTACTTGAAAAAACCAAGATAACTGGTAATAAGCAGAACGGTGTTTACACTAAGACTGTAGTTGATCCACGAGGTCCTACTACAACCACTCAAGAGTCAGAGTATAAGAACGGCAAGAGATTAAGTATTAAGGAAACCACTAAAAGATCTAATGGTGTTACTACAATTGTAGGTGGTGGTTTAGATATAGAAACTATCTACCCAGAAGGTTTTGATAACACAGGTGTAAAATATACTGAGATAGGTAAAATAATGAATAAAGCATCTAAGCAAACTGGTTTAGATCTGTACATTGAAAACCCAACAAGTATAAGAACGTTTGAGAAAGAAGGTACAAGTACTGAGGTAAAAGTTGTTAAAGGTACTGTTGGTGGAAAGGAAATTACTTTAGAGGTAGAGATTACTAATGTCGAGACTTCAAACGAAGTGTTATCTAGAAGATTTGAAGACAGGACGGATAGTATAAAGGTAAACGGTAAAACTGTATACACTGCACCTAAAGTAGATGACACTGGAATTAAGTTTAGTAAAATTGATAAAAATAAAGTTTATCAAGCTTATGGCAAGCTTATGAGCAAAGGGGTTTCAGCAATGAACCTTAAAGACCCTAATGAAGCGCTTGCTTTCCTTTATTTTGCTATAAGAAAAGAAGAAGAGTTTAAAAATGTATATAAAATTCCTGATGTAAACAAGGTATTAGATGAAGATATTAAAGATAGTAAAGGAAATCAATTAAGCAATGCTTTTAAGCTAGAGATTGTTAGCCTTAGAAACTTTATTAGCGCTGCGGATTTATCTAAAGATGGTCCAGTACAAGTTATTGTTAAAGACATAGTTGGAGGTAAAACACCTGATAACCTTATATCGGTATTTGGAGAGCCTGTTGGACTAGAGAACAAAGCCGATACATTTAGAACACCAACTAGAACATTTTTTCTTGTAAAAAATAAAACAAATAATAACTTTAAAATATTAATAAATAAAGAAGAAAACTTAGCGTCTCAATCTCCTAGAAAAGTTGATAAACTTAAGAAAATGATGGAGTCAGAACTCAAGGCTCAGGATCAAATAAAAGTAATAGAAAGCGTAATTGGTAGAAAATACAATGGTACTGAAGACAAGCTCACTGTAGAAGAGCGTAATGCACTAATGAATGATTCAAGATTTAATTTAGTATATGTTCAAGTTAAATCTAGCACAGATTTTGCTGCTTGGGATTATAATAAAACAGGAAAGAAAAAACCTATAGCATCTTCTTATATTACTATTGGCAACATGGGAACCATGACAATGGGTAATGCTGACCAGCTAGCGCTAGGCTCGGTTATACCTAAATTTGAGGGAAGACCTATGGCTTTGGTAATGCGTCAAATTATAGAAAAAAGTAGTGATGGTAAATCGTACTCTATTAAGTTCAAGGTAGAGGGACAAATGAGAGCTAATGATAAAAGAAAAAACGGTAATGCAGTTTTTGAAAAATCTCCAATTAACTTTTATATTCAAGAAGACGTAAATAGAGTTGTAAGTGAACTTGAGGCTAGAAGAGGAGTAGTTAAAGATCCTACTTCATACAGAGACGCTACTCCAGAAGAAATAACACAACTTACTAATTTAAAGTTATCTAAATCAAAAGATAAAAAAGCGCCTACTATCAAGCAAGTTATAGCAGGTAATACGCTTAACAAGATGATACAGAGATCTAAAGGTATTGATGCTGAAGAAATAATATCAGGAGCAGCTGCTAGAAGATTAGGTAAAAATAAAAATCCATTCCAGTTTTTCGTACCACCAAGTGCAGATGATTTATCTGGATTACTATATTACTTAGCTGGTAAAGGAAAGCAGGGTGATGCTGATCTTAAATTCTTAAAAGAATTTTTACTAGACCCTCTTGGTAAAGGTGAAAGATCTTTAGCTACTAAAAAGCAACAGGTAATGACTGATTATGGTGCTTTGAATAAAGCTAATCCTGAAGCTAAGAAAAAGTTAAGCAAACTTATACCTGACTCTAAGTATACTTACGATACAGCAGTTAGAGTGTTCCTGTGGAACCAAGATGGTGTAGAAATTAAAGACATATCTAACAAAGAAGTTGGCGAATTAATAAGCATTGTAAGAAACGATGCTGAACTACAAGAGTATGCGCAAGGATTGCTAGCAGTTGTAGCTAATATAGAGGGAAAATATCCTGAGCCAATGCAAGACTGGATTGTTGGAAATACAGCTCACGATGCTTACTTATCTACAACTAAGGTAGGTAGAAAACTTTTCCTAGCTGAATTCTTAGAAAATGCCGAAGCAATGTTTACTAAAGATAACATGAACAAGCTTACAGCTGCTTATGGTGTTGAATATACTAATGCACTTGCAGATATACTAAATAGAATTAAAACTGGTGAAAACAGATCTTTAGCATCAGAAACAGATAAGAACACTAATAATTTCATGAAGTGGACAACTAACTCTACTGGTGCGATAATGTTCTTTAATACTAAGAGTGCGTTACTTCAAACGCTATCAGCAGTTAACTACTTGAATTGGAGTGATAACAATCCTCTACAAGCTGGTAAAGCGTTTGCCAATCAAAAACAATACTGGAGTGACTTCTCTATGTTATTTAACTCTGACATGTTAAAACAAAGACGATCTGGATTAGCAACAGATGTTCAAGCTGCTGAGATAGCTAGTGCTGCGGCAGGGGCTAAAAATAAAGCAAGCGCAGTCCTAGCATATATGCTTAAGAAAGGATTTTTACCTACTCAAATAGCGGATAGCTTTGCAATATCTGCTGGTGGTGCTGCTTTCTATAGAAACAGAGTTAACTCCTACTTAAAACAAGGTATGGATAAAAAATCCGCTGAGCAAAAAGCATTTGCTGACTTTGCAGATATAACTGAAGAAAACCAACAGTCATCTAGGCCAGATAGAGTCTCCCAACAACAAGCGTCTCCATTAGGTAGATTAGTTTTAGCATTCCAAAATACTCCAATGCAGTATAATAGGATAATTAAAAAGTCTATAATGGATCTGCAAGCGGGTAGAGGAGATGCTAAAACGCATGTATCTAAAATTATATACTTTGCAGGTGTACAAGCATTTATATTTGCAGCTTTACAAAATGCTTTGTTCGCAATGTTATTTGAAGAAGATGAACAGCAAGATCAAACATCAGCAGAGCTTGATAAGAAGAGAGATAAAGAACAATTAAAATATATTAGGATAGTTAACTCTATGATAGATGGTTTATTAAACGGTTCTGGTGTTAAAGGTAGGGTAATATCTACTGTAAAAAACACAATACTTAAATTTATAGAAGAAGACAAAAAAGAATGGAATGCTAACTATACAAAGCTTGCTGTTGAAGCGGCTAATATATCTCCTCCAATTGGTGCTAAATTAAGAAAAATCTCTAAAGCTGGTGAAAACTATGGTTGGAACAAAAAAGCTATTAAAGAAATTGGATATGATAATTACTTTAATCCAGTTTATGTAACCGCAGCAACATTTACTGAAGCAGCCACTAATATACCTTTGGCTAGGGTTGTCAGAAAGCTAGATAATCTTGTTGAAGTTGCAAATCAAAATAATGCTGCTTGGCAAAGAATTGGAGCGCTTATGGGATGGAGTCAATGGGACCTAGGAATAGAAGGTAAGAGAAGAGAAACTGTTAATGAAGCAAAAGAAACAATTAAAAAAAGAAAAGAAGAGAAGAAGAAAAAAGCTAAGAAAGATAAAAAAGCTAAAGAGAAGCGATGTAGCGCTATAAAGTCTAACGGCAAAAGATGTAAAAATATGACAAGTAACAAGAGCGGAAGATGTTATGCTCATGATTAATCCTGTAATAATAAAACAATGGCGACTGTAGATAAAGAAATAGCACTAATGCAACAAAGAATGGATCAAGTAGACAAGAAGCTAGACAAGATGGATGAGAAGCTAGATAATCTAGTTAAAGAGCTACTACACCCCGATAACGGAGTTACAGCTAGGGTTAATAAAAACACTGCGGCTAGAAAGTTTTTAGTAAGAGCTCTTTGGGTTTTGTATGGTATTGTTGCCGCAGCTATAGCTAAAATATTTATTAGCTCATGATGCAAAAAGACTTTACTATATCTATAGGTAATATTATATGGATAATTGGTATTATATTTACTATGGGTACTGCCTACAGTCAAATAGGTCAATTAGACGAAGATATAAAAGTATTGGAGCAAAGGCTTGAGAAGAAAATAAAAGTAATTAATGAAAACGCAGATCGTATTGTTGAGCTTGAAAAAGAGCTAGCAAAATTAAAAGCATGCGATTAAAAGTGTGTATAGCATAAACAAGTGATATGGCAAAAACTAAAGTATTAAATACATTTACAGCTACTGTTGAAAAGTTTCTTGATCAAAAAGCTGGGGTTTCTAATATAATAGTAGCCAATATCACCACGGTTAACGTTAAAGCATCAGTTAGAGTTAATCTACCAGAAGGAAGTGCTTATCTTGTGAAGAACGCAGTGATACCAGTTGGGACTTCTTTACTGGCCTTAGACAATCAATTGCTACAAACCGCAAGCTCAAAGATAGGCATAACAACAGACACAACGTCTGGAATAGAAGTAGTATATACATCGTTATAATGAAATTAAAAGTATTAAGATTCAGTTCACAAGTAGACTCAACGTCAGGATTATTGTTTGAAGAAACACATAGAGGCGATCGTTTTTTATGCTACACTTTAGAAGACGAAAGAAGAGCGTTTAAAGTAAAAGGCGAAACTAGAGTTCCAGCAGGAACTTACAAAGTAGAGTTAAGAACTGAAGGAGGTTTTCATGCTAGATATGATAAGAAATATCCTGGTGTTCACGTTGGCATGTTACATATACTTGATGTACCTAACTTTGAGTATATACTAATACACACTGGAAACACAGATGAACACACTGCAGGTTGTTTGATAGTAGGTGATGTTCAAGAGAACAACAATATAATAAGTGACGGTTTTGTAGGTAAATCGGTTAATGCTTATAAAAGAATATACCCTAGTATAGCTAAAGCAATACAATTGGGAGAAGAAGTAACAATAACATATATAGACTTTGATTAATGTCAAATAATAGCGGAAATTCATACATAGGATTACTACCTGATACAGACTATAGACTGGAGGTTTCCAAGGGAAATATATCTGGTAACACTCCAATATATAAGTTTGGATACAATGCGGATGTTAATGGAACAGAAGAGGCTATATGGCAGAATGGTGGTGCTTATGTTTTCCCATCTGATGTAGCTGTACTTAGAGTTACAAGTACTAGTACAGATGATGCTTCAGCGCGTACTGGAGCTAGGACGATTACTATAGAAGGACTAGACACTAATTATAATGAAGTTTCTGTTGATCTAACTATGAATGGTTCGAGTACCGTAAATACAACTCAAACTTTTAGAAGAGTTAATAGAGTTTTTGTTAAAACTGTAGGAGCAACTGGTAGTAATGTAGGTACAATAAACATCATACACCAAGGATCAGGAACTCCTACTGTAGCATCGATTAACCCATTAATGGCACAGACGCAGCAAGCGGTATATACGGTTCCAGCTAGCAAAACTTTATATGTAGATGATATAAATTTCACAGCCGCTATGAGTATAGCTAATAAAAGAGCTGAAGTTAGAGTCGTTGTAACAGATTTCGGTGGAGCAGCTAGAACTAGGTACATAAACGTACTACAGAGTTCACAACTTATAACTAAGTTTGAATACCCACTTTCTATAAGTGAAAAATCAGATATAGTTTTAAATGGTGTAACAGACGGTACAAATAATGAAATAGCTGGGTCATTCCAGGGAGTATTAGTAGATAATTAGAAGATATGGCATTTAAAATGAAAAGAGTAGATAAGTCTAAAATGGCTTGTAATAAACCAAAGAGAACTCCTAGTCACTCTAAAAAGTCTCACATAGTAAAGGCTTGTAGCGCTGGTAAGGAAAAAATAATTAGATTTGGAGAGCAAGGCGCTTCTACAGCTGGCAAACCTAAAAAAGGTGAGTCTGCTAAAATGAAAGCAAAGCGTAAGAGCTTTAAATCTAGACATGGTAAGAATATAGCGAAAGGTAAAATGAGTGCGGCTTACTGGGCCGATAAAGTAAAATGGTAAAACTATAGATATGGCATTTAAGATGAAAGGGTTTAAGGCCCACGATATGTTCAACCCTAAAACAGGTGAGAAGTTTGTAGCTAAAAAACTAGCTGACCATGAGCGTATGGATGAAATGGGGTATACTCATGATTCTCCTAAAAAGCAAGCATCTCCTCTTGGTAGAGTTATACTAGCATTTCAAAATACACCAATGCAATATGCTCGTATAATAAAAAAGAAAAAAGGTCCTTGTTGGAAAAACTACGAGATGGTAGGTATGAAGAGCAAAGGCGGTAGGAAAGTTCCTAACTGTGTACCTAAAAAATAAATAACAATTTCTTAACATTGCTTTCGTATAAAAAATGGTCCACAAGGTAATTATAACCTCATGGACCACAAAATAGATATAAGCAACTGGCTTTACGTAGCGATAATGATTATCACTTACGTATTAGCACTTTAAGCTGCTACAGCATTTTTCTTCTCTTGAACTTCAACTCTAACTTTTTGAGCTAGATCTTTGATAGTCTGCATGTTCTTACGAACTCTCGTACCAGCAGAAGAATTTCCATCTTCAAACTTTTCTAAATCGTTAATACCTTGTTCTAAGGTTACCAACATTTGATTGTACATTCTTTGTAATTCAGTCATAATAATTTAATTTAAGTTAATTTAATTAGCCCTCGCAAGACGCGCACTCGAGGATATTTCTGCTGAAAGCTTGAGCTGAACTTTGACTAAATTGATAGTACAATGTTTTAACTCCTTCTTCCCACGCATACAGATACAATTGATTAATATCTTTAGCTTTAATGCTAGGATCGATCATGAGGTTTAAACTCTGTGATTGATCGATATATTGTTGCCTTTGTGCTGCTTGTAAAACGATCTCTTTAGGTGATATTTCAACAAACGACTTAAACACCTCTTTAGTTGGGAAATCTAAATGTTGAACTGATCCGTCCTTCTTTAGTATATCCTCCCAAACATCTTCAGTATTCAAATCATACTTATCGAGCTCACACTCAAGAAAAGGATTTTTATAAACAGATTTTGATTTAGCTAGATCTTTTACAAAGTAGTTAGACTTAATAGGTTCGATACCCATACTAACAGCTCCGTGTATAAAAGAACTAGATTTTGTTGGCGCTATTGCCATCAAAGTTGTATTCGCAAAGCCTTCACGTAGACACGAATATCCCTTGTACTCAGAGAGCCATTTAGATGCGTTCTCTGAACGTTCTTTGATTGTTCTGAATATTACGTTGTTAAGACGTTTAGACTCCAGAGAATCAAAGTTTATTAACTTCGATTGAAACAGCGAATGATAGCCTAAAACACCAATACCTATGGCTCTATGTTGCTCAGCAAAACGATGAGCTCTTTGTAAACCAGGTAATGTTTTTGACTTAAGTATAAACTCGTCCATTACTGCATTTAAAAACTGAGTATATATTTCAATAGCATCAGTCTTTTGAACTTCATCCCAGTGCAATAAGTTAATTGAACCAAGACAACAAACAAAAGAATTGTAGCTATCAGTTGGCAATTGTATTTCAGAACAGAGATTAGAAGCTGTAATTTCAAGACCAAGATCTTTATACGGAGAGTTATTGTTTGATGTGTCCTTAAACATAATATAAGGGAAACCAAACTCACTTCTACGTTGTATTATCTTAGCCCAGATCTTACGTTTGTCTTTATCTCCATCTTTCATACTATTCATCCAATCATCAGTCACAGTAATACCATACTGTAAGTTTTGAATAGGATTACCTTCTGTACCAATATCTAAGAACTCGTGAATATCATTGTGTTCTACTGGTAGATAAACAGCACAAGCACCACGACGTGCTTCAGATTGTTTACATACATCGACAGTAGTATCATACATGCGAGCATAATGAACTGGGCCATCGGCTTTTCCACCAGTTGATATATCAGTACCTCTTGGTCTAATGTTACCTAAGTAAGCGCTAGTACCACCACCGTATTTTGACATCATACCAATTTCACGCGATGCGTTTAGTATGCTATCAAGGTTATCATCAATGTTACTACCGTAACAACTGATTGGCAAACCTTTTTGTTTACCGAAGTTGATCCACACTGGAGTAGATAGACTGTAAAATCCTCTAGCCATATAGTCTTCAAACTTCTGAGCAAAACCATCAATACCAAGAATCTTCTCAGCAGTGTTAGCTATATCTTTTATACGCTGCTCTGGCGTCTCTGTTATATATCCTCTTGATAAAAACAGACGTGACTCATCGTTGAGCCAATAGTATCTTTTATATTCCATTAAAATAAATCGTCTTCAGTTATACTTTTACTTTTCTTATTATAGTCAATAGACTTTTTGTAAAAGAAATCACCCTCTTTAGTAGCTGTGATCTCAATATCAAACCATTTAGTCTCAGTTAACAACGACTTGTCAATATCAAACAAAGGTTTATAGCCTATTTTCATTAATGAGTTATTAAATCTGTTTTTAATAAACTCTTTGATAGTATCTTTCGATAAGAACGTTAACTCTCCAGACTCAAATATCCAGTCTAAAACCTTGCATTCAGCTTTGTAAGCTTTTTCACAGGCCGAATATACTAAATTTTTGAAATCTTCGTCAAACCATTCAGGATTTTCTTTACGAATAATGTTAATTATTTCTGCACCGAAGTTTCCGTGAATGTCTTCTTCTTTAGAAGTAGCCTCAACAACGTTTGAAATACCTTTAAGCATGTTCTTATCCTTGTTGAACGACATCATAATTAAGAATTGACTAAACAAACTAACGTGTTCAATGAACAAGGAGAATAACAAGACAGACTTAGCGTACATCTTATTATCTCTTGATCTTGTACCATCTAAATACTTTGTTAAGTATTTTATTCTACCAGCAATAGCTGGAACGTCAACAACAGTTTCAAATTCTTTTTCTAAACCTAGAATACGAATCAACCTTGCATAAGCATCTTTATGTCTTACCTCTGATTCAGCAAACGTCATACCGACATCTCCAACCTCAGCGATAGGCATTCGCTTATACATATCAGCCCAAAAGGTTTTAACACTAACTTCTATTTGAGCAATTGAAAGCATTGTCTTTTTAATAACGTCTCTCTCTTGTTTGCTTAAGTTAATCTTGAAGTCTTGTATATCTTCAGTAAAGTTAAACTCAGTGTCAATCCAATATGAATGCCTAATAGCATCTTTGTATTCTAGTAACTGCGGATATTCATAAGGCAATATATTTGCTCTTGCCTCGAAAATGTTGTGTGACTTTTTCATTAATTAGTTTTTATAAATAGTTAAACATATATCTACGAAACCTAGGTATAACACGTGGTTATTCATTGTTTCTTCTTGATATGTTCTCATACCAAATAACAAACCTGGAAACGTTCCAAAGCTTAACTCCCAATCTACTTTATTCATAATTTTCTTTTTTCTATTATTAATCTAATAACCTCATCACAGTCTTTCTGATTTTGAGGTTTATATAGAGTTACACTAGATAAATTACGTTTTACGTAATCCTTAAACATCTTCCATCTAAGAGGGAAACTTTCGTTCGCTCTACCTTTACATTCAATGATGAAATCATCAGATATAAAGTCTGGTGTATATTTAATATTAAGTATCTTTTTATTTCCCCTATTCTTTAACTCACCCTTGCCGTTAGATTGCTTTTCGAAACAGTCATTGTCAAACTGAAAAGCTTCTAGCAAGACATAAGTCTTTCCTTCGTAGTCTGAATTGATTCCAGCTGACTTCAGGGCTAGATACATATATCGTTCTAACCCCGAAGCAAACTGGATTCCATCACACACAACTTTCTTAGCGCGGACAGGGCCGCGTTTTCTACTCTTCTTCGCCATAATGTAAACCTGAGTTACCGTTCTGACCTATAATGTTTGCACGTTTAAGTTCCATTTCTTCAAGCCAATCGCGAACATCTTCACGAGCTGACTGTATGTATAGCACCGCATCCATTAACTCTTCCTGTACATCGTTAAGATAACCAGCTAAGTCTTTTAGACCTTCAGATCTTTCATCGTGTAATGTTCTACCATACTTACGATAACCTTCGTTTGATCGTTCTACAAACTTATTGACTACTCTTTTAACTACAGGATCTCTAAATTCTATTTCTTGTTTACTCATCTTTTACAAATGTTCCGTTAATCATTTTACCTTTTCTCAGTGCTATCTCCTTGTACGCAGCACTTATACATTCTTCTATGCTAGTACCAGCTAATTCAGCTAAGTTAGTTAACACAACAACCATATCGCCAATACCATCGATTATCTCAGGCATGTCATTATTCAATATAGCTTTTCCAGTTTCGCCAAACTCTTCAGCTAACTTCATATACTGAGTTTTAACATCACCACCATCGTAAATACCTCTGTTCTTAGCCCAATCTCTTATTAGGTCAAAATCAGACTTTTCTACAACAGCATCAAACGTAGTACCCATTACAATATTCCTATGTGGATCTTTATCATAATATTTAGCAAAAGCTTTATTGTATATAAAGCATCGTTCTTTACTGAATTGAGACGTGTGTACGTTAGCTAATATCCAAGTTATTGAATGACTAGTTATAGTAAAATCACCATTACTAGTTGACCACTGCATACCTTGGTTATCCATTAATTGGCCCTTAAGCTTATTAACTGGACAAGCAAACGTTGTAGTTTGATCTGTTACATTAATATTCATATTACTTTTGTTTTTAGTGTTTACAGTTAGGTTCTGATAAAGAGTCTCATCTACTTTGTAGCCGTAAGCTTCTTGTAGTTCTCTCTCCATTATAGAGGCTACTCCGATTTCATCGGTAGAATAAACTACTGTGTACTCTCCAGGTTCGTAACCTTGTTGTTTTGTAACTCTATCTTCTAAGTTAGATGTTACACCGACTTTTTTTCCGGGTATGTGGTATACATGATACATCATAAGTGGTAATTTCTAATTTTTTTAGTTGGTAATTTATCGTTATATAAGTGTAGGTTGTGAGCAAAGTGGTAATATGTACCAATTTCATATCCTGTCTCCTCTGCAACTAACATCTGTAATTTTGAGAAACAATACTGATCGTTACAGAAGCCGTACCAGATGTCATTAGAACGCATTACAACAGCCATATTAAGCTTATCATCTACAATTGTAAATTGAACTGCATAAGTACATGGCGTGTCTGTGTCATACATGTGTTGTTCTTTACCATCATAAATTGATATTGCAGCTTGCCTTGTATTCTTGTTGTTCTTTAATTGCGCTATAACTTTATCTAGTTGGTTAAACCGTTTCCATTGATAACCGTAGTTAGAGTTGACTTGACCGTATTTATCCGCCATGAGCTCCCATATACCTGGTATCTTACCGTATATTTCGCCTAGCTTTGATATGTTAGGGTCACCAGATAGATACCATTGCCACTCAGCTTCAGCATATACTTGAGACCATTTACGATCAGCGTTCGCAATGTAGTTATTCTTTGGATTATCAATATAAAAACCTACATTAAATAGAGCTTTTGTACTTCCAAAGTTAACACCATCGCGATACAACTTCCAATACCAGTAGTCATAAGCTTCTGATGCAGAGTTAAAGTTTGTTCTTGTTGTATTTGTCATAATAGTATTTATAATATTCTAATTGTTTTTCTAAAACCTCTTGTTTCTTGAAGTTAGGACTAAAGTTTGATTTACCTTTTATAACTATTTCAACACAAAAGTCTTGACCTCGTTCGGCAAATCCTCTTGACTTAACGGCACAGCAAGCTATGTCGTTATTAATACACCATGAAATAATCTTGTAATCATCTTTAGTCCAAGCAAGAAAGCCTGGTTTAAATGGGTTTCTCTTTGCCATTAGTTTTCCCAGGGCATTGGATCATTTTCAGCAATGTCAGCAGCGATCGGTAGGAAACTACCAGATTTATACTCCCATTTAAAATGAGCTTCAGCACCATTTTCACCAAGGTTTTGAAACTTAACTTTTAAGACTTTAGCCTTAACTGTTTTAGCTTCATAATCTCTGTGAACTAATAAACCGTGGTAACTAGCATCGTACCATTCACCACCACCTTTAATATTGTACATCGTAGGCTCTTCGATCTTGCCATCTTTATCTTTATACATTTTAGTAGGGTGAGCAACAACAATAACTAACACATCAAACTTCTTAGCAAAGACTTCAATCTTTTGTAGATATTCTAGTGTGTAACGGTTGACATCATCTGAGTTAGCATTAACATCTCTAACTTTATTGAATGGATCAATAACTAAGCATTTGATACCCTTACGCTTAACGAGCTCAGCTCCTTTACGTAATACAGCTTCAAGACTATACTTATCCATATCTATAAAATAGAAGTTGTCGTTTACATGTTCAGTTACTGTATTCCATTTATCATTACCAATATCGCTAGCATCTGGCATATCCATCCAGACTTTGCGCATTAGCTTATGAGCATGAAGATACGTTGGCTGATTCTCAGGAGATGCGAAAGCAGTCTTCCAGCCATAGTTTTTATTGTAGCCAACACACATTTGATCGACAAAGTCAGACTTACCACTACTAGGGATGCCAGTAACAGTAATAAACTGACCAGTATATGTAGAAAATATATTGTCAAAGTTTTCAATCCCAATTTGAAAGCCAGGTTTAAAACCATTTTTAACAAAGTCCACAAGTTCATCTTCAATATCTTTTAATGTTGATACTCCTTCTAATGGCACTTGATTAGCCTTGTCTATAACAAGTCTAAGTCTATCAGCGCCGTGTTTAACTAAATAATCGTTTGCGTCTTTACAATCCTCAAAATCAACTAAATGGCAGACTTCAGCTCCTAAACGTCTGATAAACTCTTGTTTAAGAGCTTGACCAGGTTCATCAGCATCAACAGCTAAGATAATCTTAGTCTTGTCTTCTAAATAATCGATGCAATTATCTAAGTAATCGAGGTTGTTTGAATTTAACGTAGCACCATTAGGTACTGATATTACGTTTTTAATTCCCGCTTCGTGCATTGCTAGCACATCCATTTCACCTTCAACTATTACAGCAGAATCATAACCTACGATACTGTTGATATTGTAAAATATCTTTTCAGCGCCTTTGTAGAGCTTAAAATTCTTACGTCCATCGCGATACTTAACATTGATAAGTTGATCGCCCATGAAATAGTTGAATTGAATTGTATTCTCAGACTTACCTGTTTGAGGCATAAACTCAGGACCCTCGATAACTCGAAGATCCTGTAGAGTTTTATTGCTAATACCTCTTGTTGCAAACCACTCTTGAACTTTAGTTTGTACCGGTGTATATAATGTTTCTGGTTGTTCAGGTCTTACATAGACCTTTTCAGAAGCACCTTTACGTTGGTACGTGTGAAGTTGAAAACTAGTATTGCAATTATGACAGGTGCCGAGACCACGTTCCCAGTCGTACGAAGCACATTTAGCTTTCGTATTCTTAGGTTGTCTATCAGCCGAGCACAAAGGGCAAACCCCTTGCGACTTACCAGCTTCTAAACCGTATTGATTGAAACTATCAATCAAGAATCCATTGATCTCTCTGTTTTCCATAATTAGAACGGCAGATCATTGTCAGCAACCGCAGCTTTAGCAGCAGCTGGTGGCATATTGTCTCTTGGTGCAGCGTCTACGTTGTCCCCGTTAGTCCAAACAACCTTAACGTTACCTAAGTAAGTTTTAGGTGCTTTAGCGTCACGTTCGTCTTTTGATTGCTCAACAACAACTGGTCCTTGGTTTCCGAACTGATCTGGTTCGTCATTTATTGTAATGGTAATAGGTAGATATTTACCTTTCTTACCTGTGATGATTTTGTCTTTAGGAATCTCATTAAGATTAATAGACGTTTTAATAATACTTGCCATGATTTAATGGTTTAGTGGTTAATAATTAATTACATTTATATTATCTGACAGTGATCGTAACGATTTTGTGTTACAATGTTTGTGTCTTCAAATACTGCTTAGGGTCGAAAGTTTCGTTCTTAAAGAACAAATTATATTGTTCACTAGCATCTTCAACTTTCTTTGCACCTCTTTCATAAAACTGTGGTGAACAGTCGAACAAACCAATTTGCTTGGTTGTTTTATCTATAACCATGAATAACATTTCATATCCAAAGAATAACTTACTATATATGTAAGCTTGGCTATCATAGTTGTATTTAGATGCTGAGTATCTAAACTTCTCTATATCAGCCGTAGTCTTAAGATCAATGATTAGTTTTTCTTCGTGGTTAATAATATCAGCTTTACCTTTCCATTTATTACCGAATAACTCTGTAACAGCTGGTTCTTCAAATATACAGTCTCTACCGTGTATCAAGCCTCTACAGATGTCGTTTTCAAGAACAGTATCGATAAGTAATCTAGCATTGTCAGCTTCTGATTGTAGCAAGCACATTTCTCCGCCTGATAATTCTTTATAGGCCTTAGTGTTTCTATTTGATGCTTCTACAATTTTAAAGCTTTTAAGCTTCTCTGGTTCTAGTATTGCCGTGTGGAAATAACCTCCGACCAAGAACGCTGGGATCGGTTTCTGAGGCTCTCTTAGAGCCAAAGGATTTTTAAGTAAGGTTGATATGTTTGAATTAGATAGAAACTGCTGTCCATACTCACCATAATAATCCTCGTCATTCTTTAGTCGGTAGTAATTTTCCTTTGTCATTATTTAGTTAATTGTTTTTCCTGTGCAGGAGTTAAAGTATATTTACTTTTAATAGCACTTATATCGCCACCGCCAGCTATAAATTCCATGGCTTTAACTATTTGATTCATTGTAATAGCAGGTTTAACTGCAGCAACTTTAGCTGCAACGCCTTTACCGTGTTGATTTGTAGCATCGGCATCTTCAGTATCATCAATTAAGAATAAATTACCAAGCGCATACTTTTTACCATAAGTAGATGCGGCACCAAACTGTTGTGATGTCTGCATACCTTTTTGATTTAAGTCGACACCCACAATGGACGACGCGTGTATAGCATTTGTACCATCACTAATCGTCGCTGTAACTTTTAGCATTGGAACAGGATCAGTGCCTACAATTTCTTCTGAGGTAGTAACGTATATGTTATGTTGTAATAAGAAAGGCTTTACACCTTCAAGAATGTCTTCAGCTTTACGGAAGTAATACTTACCGAACGAGTTGTATGAAGACTTTTTCGCTTTAAGCTTAGTCTGAACGTCAGCTAGCTTTTTAGTTAACTCTTTCATTTTTGGTATTTGGTTTAATTAATAATTAATTCTATAGAAATTCTGCAAAAGCAGAATAATCCATTACTTTTGATAGTTTATCTATCGCTTGCTTTTTTAATTGAGATACTCTAACGTAAGAAGAGCTACCTTTTATTTCTAACATATCAGCTATTTGCTTAGCAGACTTTTTATCGCAGCCTAAACCAAAGCTATATCTAATTATGTGAAACTCTTTTTCACTTAAATGTTGCAGCATCACGTCAAATATTTTCTGATGTAATACTTCCTTTTTCAAAGGATCTTCAGATTTATCTTCAATCTGCATATACATATTTTCTCCTATTTGTTCGTCTATACTATCGAACATTGAGTTGTAAAACATTGCTTGCTTATTTTTATCATCTTCAAAACCGTTACGTATTTCATTTAACTTATGTTCCGGTATTCTCATTGGTGATCTGTTAATATCTGTACCGCGACGTATTGCGCCTCTGATACGTTTAGCTAAGAAAGATTTAATTGTTTTCTCAGGGTCGTTAGACTCCATAATCTTAGGCCATACTATTTTATCAGCAGCCTTTATTAATCCTATATAACCTATAGCTATTAAATCAGTAATGTTCATAATTCCAGAAGATGAATCAGAAGTTGAAAACTTCCTTGCTATGTTCTCTACTAGAGGTAACCACTTAACTATAAGCTCATCTTTAGTATATTCATTCCAAGGTTTATCATCAGGTTGATTAGCTTTTAAATCAGCTTTATATCTTTTATAATTTGCACTGTGATAATTTTTCATGCTACGAATATACGTTTTTTTATGTTAAGATGGCCAGAAAGTTACCAACGGAAAGTTGTTAATATATTTTTTTACTTGCTTGGCCATACTACTATTATATTATCTCCTGTCATAACTGCTGATTTAATAATTCTTTTTCTTTTTTTAATTCATTACACATATTGCGATGTATTGTACGCTGTGATACGTTTAACAACGCTGAGACGCGCCCTATCGTGATCTTTTTATTGTCATCATGTAATTGTAACATAACGCTGTAGATGTCATCAGAATTGATCTTTTTAGATCTACCAATCATAGTACCTACGATACTTAGTTTTTCTTCTGTTGATAACATAGAGTTCCAGTTGAATATTATCTTACGAGACTTATTAACTGGTGGTACTTCTAAATCACACATACTAACATCGTATATAATAGACTTTAATAATTGATCTGATACTTTAAACGTTACGAAACCATTCTCTTTATAACATATAGATTCTGCTAACGATTCGAGATCATCTTGATCCAATTGAGGATTCAAGTACCACAATACTAATAGATGCCATTTTAAAGACTTATAAGTATTGATCTTAGCTTTGCTTTTAAACAATGCGTAATACTCAAATGTACCTTCTTCGTAATAAGAACCCCAGTCGTAAACCTCTGATGGTGTATCAGTGATTGGTTCTCTTATATATACGATGCGTCTATTGTTGAGTACGTTCATATCTCTATCAAACTGTGACATTAGCCCCCTACTCCTTTATATTCACAGCCTATTGTCACACTGTGCTTGGGTTTTAATGTTGCAACTATAATTCTTTTCTCTTTGCTTTGGGGAAATTTAATTTTATTAAATTCCTTAATACGTTGTTTCAGGTCTTGTTTCATATAATGATTCGGTTTTGAGGTTTGCAATATTACTTTTTTCGCCTATATAATAATTCCAATATGCTTGCACGCTACATTCATCTTTGTATTCATCAGGCATACACTGAGGCATATCTGTTAATCCTGTATAAGATAATCCTCTTGGTACTAAACTTAACAGTTGGTTACATTTAGTATAAGATAAATGCACTTTATTATAACGTTTCTCATACTCTTTAGATAATGCTACGAAATGATGAAATAACCATTGGTAGTTGTTAGCTGATTGCCTAGCCCATACAGTTGATGGGTGATTTAGATGTGCAACTTTATATGGTACGTTAGCATTTTCACCCATAATAGCGTGATGCGCGGTACATAGCATTTGAGCTGATTCTAATATCATCTTGACTACGTGCTTGTTGTACTGAAGCTTAGCAGCTTCGCGTGGGTCTTGGTGTAAATAAAATATATTCATTGTTTTGGTTTATTATATTATCTGGTCTTGATCGTTTCCGTTTTGTGTTAGTTTTTATTCAACAGTTCTAATACATCGAACAAAGCAGGATGTCTGTGGTTATCTTCTAATGTAATTTTAAAAACGTGCTTTGATGAAGTTATTTTGTGAACTTCGTGTATAGCAGAATAGTTTTTATCCTTAAGGTCAATTTGCTGATTGTCTCCACAGAAAATCATTATTGAGTCTTTGCCTAGACGGCTCAGGGCCATCATAAACTGTGATCTAGTCAGGTTTTGGAACTCATCTACAATAACTATTGAATTATCAAAAGTACGTCCTCTAAAGTGAGCTAATGAGACAAGCTCAATATCTTCATCGTTAGACATTTGCTCTAGCTTTTCTGGTTTATTGTAGACTTTACGCATGTTAGACATGATAGGTACTAACCACGGCTCCATCTTTTCTTTTTCAGAGCCTGGTAAAAAACCATTGTCTTCAGTAGAAACAGTAGGACGAGTTATTACAATCTTATTGTATTGACGCTTAAAAAACATATCCAAAGCTGTTTGAACTGCTAGCAAAGTTTTACCTGAACCGGCTTTACCTACTATAAAGTTGTAAGCGTGTTTGATTATTTCTGCTTTAGCAGACTTTTGCTCATCAGATAATGTTATAGCAAATTTAATATTAGTCTTTGGTGGTAGCTTACTTTTGTTTTCTGATCTAGCCATTATAAGTTCTCTACAATTTTAGTTAGTCTTTCTACATGCTTATTAATAAGATGGCATTTTTCATACTCTTCACGCTCTTCATATATACCCATTAATGTCATTAGCCTAGCTAATTCACCAACGACGTGATCGTCATCTCTATCAGCGTACCATACCATATCTTCACCTTCGTAAGGTTTAGTTAACTCTTCTGGATTTTGTACACCGTATATCCTTTTTATTAGTTGATCTGCTAGATCATTAACTAATTTATTCATCTGTTCGTCGTTAAAGTTTTCCATAATTAATATTAGTTATACTTATCTATAAGATCACGTGGAGAACCTACAAATATACATTTGTCTTCTTTTTCTAAAGGTCTATTACAACTGTCACACCAGCCATAACCTACTTCAAATATACTTATAAATGTTTCTTTACCTAGAGCTTGCCATACGTAGTATATGTATTCAAGATCGCCGTGCTTTGCATCAAGATCTTCTATTTCCCAAGATCTACCGTTTACATTACATTTATTAATGAAAGAATTAGCAATGTCAACGCCTAAGCCTTCAGGGTAACCGTCGTGGTGTCTGTAAAATTGTGCGTGTATAGCATTTGGGTGCTCGCTAAATGATTGTCCTGATTCGCGTATTGCAAATCTAATTTGTGCTCTCGTACTCATAATATTTATCTTGTATTGCGTTAATAATTCCTCTTCCGTTTGCTGTATGAAAACCGTAGCTGTGTGTGTGTAACATATCAATAGGTCTGTTTTCTAGCAATAACTGCATTAACCTGTAGTTGGGCACTTCGCAGAAATACTCTATCTCGTTAGCTACATCATCAATAGCGTTAGCTAGAGCTTTACAATCATGCTTAGGTTCAGAGTCTAACTCTTCTTTAATGTACTTTTCTATTTGTTTTCCTGTCATAATTAATCTGTTGGGTTAACGTCTTGTTTTAATCTGTTTACTATATCGGTAAAAGCTTCTTTGTAGTCCATGTAGAACTCATCATCTTCTTTATCTGCTAGCAAGTCGTATAAAGTATCATCAATAGTTTTGTATACTCTTTCATACGCTACATCTATAATGTCTTCTAGTTTTGTCATAATTAATCTATTTCGTTTTCTTCTCTACATTCATCGCATATATCACAGAAGTCATGTTCTTCTTCTGTCATTGTTCTCTCGCACCACTCACAGTGTGGAGTTGCCGCGTCACAAGCACTACGCACTAGTCTAGTAATACGTAATATGCTTCAACATTGTTTTTTCTGAACCAGTCAAGACCTTTTCGCATGTCTGTTATCATTTTATCGTGGCGCATACCCATTGCCATAAGTTGATTAGCGCCCATAATAAAGTCATACATACTTAGCTCTTCAGCAGTAAGCTCATAGCTTTGGCCGCTGTAAGTATTTATAACTGTATCGCCTTCTTCGTATAGTTGGCCTGTAAACCATTTTGGTAATTCTTGTTTTGTCTTTTCCATAATTAATCTTCTTGTTCGTTAAAAAATATTTCACCTGTAATCCAGTCTGTAGATGTCATCTCTTCGAACGTGTGGTGAGTAAAAGTTATTAAGCTAGATACATTACCCATTGATAGCATTGACCAATGTTCAGCTCTGCTTAAAGCTTTTATAACGTCTGTTGTAATGCTTGGGTATTCTTCAATACTACTTAGTAATGATTGTTTGAACTCAGGTTTGAGCCTTTTGTAAAGTGATAGTTGCATAAGTATTTGATTATTAATTGGTTACGTATATATTATCTGTCGGTAATCGTTTTGATTTTGTGTTAGTGTTTTACTAGACCAACCTTGTTGGTGTCATTGAACCATTTTGTAGCGTTAAGATCGTAGTCACTAGTATCTTTGTAGCCTTGATCGAGTAGATCTGCTAGTGTATCAAATATCTTAGTGTGTCGATCTTGCTTTTGGTCAATTAAATGCTTTTGTTTGCCAGAATCTGAGAAGATTACGTCAAAATTGTCAGGTAATTCAACATTTTTAAGCATTTCTACGCAATTTGTGTAGCTGTAAAAGCGTACTTGCGGGTTGTGTATAGCAATTGCGAGCCATTTGTCAAGGTAAGCACGTGAATAATAGTCGCCACTGTCGTGTATACGAATATAATCTGGTGATTTAAGTATTATCTCTGCATTTACATGAGGTATAAACTTGTCTGTCTTAGATAATTCGTAGCGATATTCATAAGCGTTTACAACCTTAGGCCATTTGAATGTACCTTTACGAGCGTAACAAAACTTAATACACTCATCAGCGAACGGACAAGTGATCTTGCCTGTGACTGACTTGTAAGCTGGTATACCAAAGTTGAATACACGCTTATTAAAGTGCTTTGAAGTCTTTTTTAACTTAGAATTTTGTGTTAGTAGTTGTGTCATAGTAGTTATTATTTAGTGCTTAGCAAGGACTCGAACCTTGTGACAACCCGTATTGGAAAAACTACTAAATAAAACCAATATGTTACTAAGCGATGTAGCTAGTGAGGAATCGAACCTCATACTCGTCAGTAGTCGTAGTCATTATATGCTCGTGAAAACGTTTACATATTTCAGTACTACACCATACCTAGCTTGTTGTAAAACGAGGGTGAGATGCCGACATCTGAGCGACTCCACACAGAGCTCACCTCTCGTATATTTAATTAGCTATTGTCACTGTCGTCAGTAGCTTCGGCAAACATATTTTCTACATTTTCCATGATGATTCTAACTACTTCGTCAGAGTTATCAAAGCAAAAGCTTTCGCAAGTTACTCTGTTATCGTAGTCGATGCCGTAATCAATACTGTAATTACCACTGTCATCGAAGTCAAAGCTTTCAACAGCTTCTTCAATCAACGTTTGTAGCTTGTCATATTGCTGTGGAGTTAGTTTAGGCTTGCTTAGATCAGCGTGTTGCTTTTTAAGATCTGCTAGTTGCCCAGCATACTTACTGATTTCAATGTTACTGTCAGAGATCATAGACTCTATAGTACCAATTTTTACTTGTAATTCTTCTTTTGTCATAATAGTTTTATTTAATTTAATATTCAGTTTTATTATCTGTTAGTGATCGTTTTAAAATTGTGCGAGTTTATCAAACTCTTCACGTTCATGGTACAAAGCATATAATTGACCTCTCAGGTCATCTACTTTAGCTTGCCAATAGGTCGTGTCACCTACAAAACCGTACTCTTTCCAGTGTTCAACCTGCTCTTCAGCGTGTGACAATAGGTTCTTAAGTACTCTCTCATTTTTGTATCTTACTGATACATTTGCTTTTCTACCCATTATTCTTGTATTAAGTCGATTAACCATTCTTCTGTTTTCTCTCCGTCCACATACAATTCTGTAGTAGGATCTATACCTCGATCTAAAACGAAGTTAATTAACTCATCAAGATCGTTACTACCAATAGTAGCACCACTTGATTTTACACTGTACTTGTGTACAGACTTTCCCTTGTACGTAGTATCTTTATATAGACTCATAGTTTTATCTTAAGCATGTGCCATAACCTTTTCGCCTTGACACTTTAGCGATTGCCGCTGCTGTAGCTTGCGACACTATTTGTATTGTGTTACCTGTCTTGTGGTTTGTGATAGGAGCAGAAGCTACACGCTCGATACCGCTGCAAGGCATACATGTACTGTAACCGTATTTTTGTCTGACTGGGTGTACGGGCTCACCACATTTGCAATAGTTCATAGTAGTTTGTTATTTGATTCATGTTTATTATCTGTTAGCGATCGTTTTGATTTTGTACGTAGTAAATCTCGGCAAATATGTATAGCAAAAGCGCTACAAAGCCTATTACATAGTGTATTAGCATATATTATACCTGTGGCCGTTAATGATTACTTTAACATCATCTATTCTTGTGTTGCTAGCTTCTAGCTCGCGGTCAAGTGGCATACTAGGTTTACGAAGCTGTTGTCTCACATAATCCAAAGCATGATCGCTTATTATATTTGTAGTTTTACGGTAGTAATTCTTGATAATAAACTTAGCTAAGTATATCAGTCGATCTTCCCACTTCGGTATTAGTATACGTTCTGTGTTAGTATAATCTCCGTAGTCCGATGGTACTTGCTTTGTTTTATTTATCTGGTAAGGACTAGAAAGATCTCTGGTTACATTACGTACATAACCATTTGAATATGTAGCAAACCTGATAGGATAGCTAGTACCAGGGTATGCTCTTTGCATTGGCAGTTCATATACTGTTGTACCGTTTTTACGTTGGCGCTCTGTTGTAATGTCTTTGATACCTAGTATCTTGAACAGTGTAGCTGCTTCGCGAGCTGACCTGATCTCTGTTGACATGTATTCTATATCTGTACTCATATTATTCGAATATATCTAGTTTTGTTAATAATTCTTTTGTATACTTTTTAACTAATTTCTCCTTAAAGTTTTCTGCAAGCTCATCTACAAGCTTATTTTGCATAACATGACTGGCATGGTAGCTTACATAGTTTCCCTTGTCAGCCTTTGGAGCGTTGCAGTACCCGTGGTAGTCTGTTATAAAGTCAATAAAGTTATTGTCGTGTATACCTACGAATCTCTCTATATCTCTTCTGATAGCAACTATTTCGTTTGCTTTTTGTTCTAAGTAAGCATCTGCTTTACGCTCTAGTTGCTTTTCTATTTCGTTTGTAGTTTTCATATTGTATAATTTAATATATTATCTTTACTCGTTCGTTTCGTAATTGTGTATGGCATTACCTAGATACCAGACGATGGTTAACACTACAGTCCACCCAAACATTAGTAAGATGGATTATATTGGTGAAACAAATCTTTCGCCATAGTACCAAGATCGTTGTTGTTACACTCTTCCATAACTTCTCTGATCCTATCATACTCTTCTCTACCTCTTGTGTAGTAACGATGGTCGTCGCTACGCATATAGTGCCAGTCATGGCTTTTTAGTAAAGTCTCTAGTTTTTCTAATAATAGAATGTTGTGGTTTATTGGTTTACTCTTGAACATCTTCTTGTTTTATTTGAATTAGTATATCGTTTAAGTTTTCTACGTAAGAGTTACCTATTATGTAATCTACATTGTCATTCTTGACGTCGTATTTCATCCACTCAATCATATCTTCTATTGAGTTGACTGCTTCGATCTTGTCAAAGTCTTTCTGTTTTGCATCCTGACTACCTAGTAGTAGAGATACACTTATAAAAATTGCTATCATAGTATTTAATAATATTTGTTAGATTCGTCTTCTTCCATTAATTGTATTAACTTGTAATCCTCGATTACCATAATATCGTCACCCATAATTTTATAGAGTGTGTCGGTTGCGGCGATGTATACGCTCATGTGTGTATAGCACTTAGCGAGTCGCAAGACCGCCAATTACGTGGTTAGAGGTTAAACGTGCTTCTTTATTTTTGTCCCACTCGAGCTCGGCAGCGCTAATGTAGCAAAAGCCTTTGTGGTGGAACTGCTCGGACATTGGTATCTCTTCGTAGTTCTTAGGCAGTTGGTGAAGTTTATGAGGTATAAACTTAGTATTATTAAGGGTAATAATTTTAGTAGAATGGTATTTAATAGAGTGCATAGTAGTTTATTTATTTGATTCAGTTATATTATCTCAAAGTGATCGTTTTCGTTTTGTGTCACCTTTTCTTTCTTTTTATAGTGAGACTCGTATACTTTAGGGTAAGTCCAACCCATATAGAGATAGTACATATCCCACTTGATCTTTTGACTTTTTCTTTTAGTGTCTGACTCTGCGAGTTCAAACATCTCTTTTACTATCTTATTCATATTAGTCTTGAGTGTATTGGTTAAGGTATTTAAAGTTTATCTTGAGTACAAGAGCGAATAGTATTTCGTTTCTAGTTTCTCTAACTTCTTTATGAAAGGCGTCGTTAGATTCTGTGTGTTCACCTATATCAAAGATCATTTCTTCGACAGTGTTTTCAATGTCATTAACTAGACTGTCTAGTAATTCATTAGTAATTTGTTTGTATGTGTACATAGTAGTTTATTTATATATTTGACGGTAAAGATCTTCGATTAACATTTCTTCAGTTTCATTATCTTCAGTGTTACACTCACATTCAACAAATTCTTGGATCTCTTCGTATACTTGTCGAGCAGACTTGATAGTCATTTGATGGTTGAAGTAATCGAGTGTGTGGTCATTCCAGTGGTATTTATTTTCGTACATAGTAGTTATTATTAGTTTTTAAGTGTATAATATAGGTCGTCAGTAATAGTCTCGAAGTATTTATCGAAGTCGTCATTAGTATGTAACTTGTACATCGATCTTAGTAGTACTTTAATGATTAGTAGTTTAATAGTATTCATAGTAGTTATTATTATTTGGTTACAGTTATATTATCTGTAAGTGACAGTTTTTATATTGTGTAAAAGTAGTAGTATTATTTAAGAGTAAAAGAGAGGAGGAGGATATTGCACCACCTCTCTCTACTCATAAAGGTTATTCCTTGATCTCTAAGTGACGAGCGAAGGCAGGTATTACATTAGAGTTAGTGTAATTACCGTACTTAATAAAACAGTTCATAGTGTCGAACTTCTCTTGGAACTCGTTATAGATCGAGTCATGGTTGTACTTAAAAGTACCTTTCGAAGTAGTCATAGTGATTACAGTGTTTTTACCTATTAAGGATTTACGGATAACGAATCTTTTAGTGTTCATAGTAGTTTAATTTAGTAGTTTAATTATTAAGTTTAATTTCAGTTATATTATCTTGAAGTGATCGTATTAATTTCGTGCAAAGTGTTTAAAATTAATAAAACAAGAGCGATCAAGATCGGTAACTCTCATTCGAATTACGTATATATTATCCTGAGGTGATCGTATACAGTTTGTGAAAAGTGGGGGGAGTAAAGAGGTTGTGAGTGGCGAGTGCTATACACAAGGTGCTATACACGCTCACGC